>Ga0351836_1014_pt2 | contig 37203 bp, 25 predicted proteins | sample BONcelHFGM3001D4_FD_206749 | JGI IMG/M metagenome (GOLD analysis project Ga0351836, IMG submission 206749) | Enriched cells from coal bed in the Powder River Basin, Montana, United States - BONCAT cells FGM rep1 HSBNCT.FGM.300.1.D4 ... | reverse complement strand
AATAAAAAGGCTTTGCTCTGTATCGTCATCAATTGTTATTTTGGTGTTGGGAAAAATAGTCACTTGTAACGAATCACGAATTGTCTCAAGTTGTCGCGTAATAGCAACTATAACTGTATCTTTAAGGATGGCTTCGGTATTGTTTGTCCAAATTATATTTACAGAATCTTTAATTGAATCGCCAACTATCTGACCCTGCATTCCTAAGATTGACCATAAAATTAAATCATTTGCTACAGGCTGATAATTTTCTAATGCATAGGCTTTTGTAACATTACTACATACTATGAAATCCCCAGTAATTTGAATTTCATCTCTTAATATTTGAGCATTAATATTTGTAAACAAGAAAGAATAAAGAAATAAACACAAAAGAAATTTTTCTGAAATCCCCAATATCCTCTGTACTGAAGATGATATATGATTTTTAGTTGTTTTCATTTTTACAGCTATTTTAATTGATTACTATATTTTTCCAGAAAGGCCTTAAAGGTTTTATCTGCAAAGGGCATTCCGCTCATAAAAAGTTGGTAGGCACCACAGTCAGTAAACTGCTGCAGTTGGTCAAACACCAATGCATCCCGGCGGGCAACGGCATCGGGAATGTATTTGGTAAGCGGGTTGTGTTCAATAAAATACTGGTAACCTTCAATGGTATTGGTCTTCACAGCCTGGTTAAAAGCCAGTTTGTAACGTGCTTCAAGTGCTTCACCCACCTGAGGCGCTGTGGGGTAGTTGGCAATGAAAAAGTCTAGGTCGTCCAGGTCGGTAGTGTTGGCTACAAGTTCCCATGATTTTAGGTCGCGTATCGCGATCGCCTCATCAATCCATGCAGAGCGCGGGTGGCGGGCTATAAACTCATTATATACAAATACCATATCCTTCTCTTTGGCTTTGGCAAATTCAAGCATATCCCTTTGCGCAATGGCATCTTTTGCCTCCGTGGCATCGGGGTAGAGAAAGAGAAAACGTTCGAATGCCTCCAGCGTGTTTGTTTTTCTGGCCTGCTCGTATTCAAGCCTGGTTAGCATATGCTTGTATTGAGTCAGGTATCGGGAATTGTCGAGGTAAACCATTCGCTTTCTGAGCTCCGTAAGATCCAGGTTTGAAGAACCCTTAAACCACAAAATGCTGTCAATGCTCTTGTGCTCAAAACTGAAACGTTTTGGCGGATTGTTGACATACTTATTAATCACTTCTTTTTCCGGATAAGTTTCATTAGACTGAAAACAGGTAAAGGCCCTGTCAATAAACAGCCAGGCTTTGAACAGACTTTTTGAATCGCCGGCTTGTCGGTTGATAACTGCAAGGCCGAAATTGGCCAACACATTATCGGAATTTTCAATGATTAATTTATTCAGCTGTCTGCTATGTTTTTCCGCTTTTTTGGAGTCGGTTAATTCGGTCATTATTTTTCTCCATTTCTGTCCCTGCACTTCGCTAACACCTGACAGCATCAGAATAAAAACAAGCAGTAAAAAGAGGGCATTAAACCTTATGAGGTACGTTTGTTTTTTGGCTTGACTTCTGATCATATAATTGTACTAAAAAGTAATTTAAGTATTTGGCTGTTCAATCATACCCCATTTGGAAGTTTACAGGTTAAAGTGCTTAAGGCTTGATGCAAAAACAATTTATGGTCAATATTAAACATAAAGAATGCCTTTCTTTAAGAAGAGCGGTTTTAGCAAAGGAACGAGGTGTTTTTCCGGATAAAGGAGGGTAAATTGATGAGTGAACCATTTCAGTGGGTTTATAGAATGAGCAGTTAACGTCGTGAACGTGCATTACTTTGACGATTTTAGTGTTGCATGTTGAATTCTTTCACCGACATGAAAAAGGGTTCGTTTAAGACTGGCTATTTGCTTTTCCGGTATTGTGAAATCAATGATTTCATTGTCTTTGCTCAGATAGCACACTCGTGAGCCGGATGATATTTTAACAAGGTAATCGGTATTTATTATAACTGAGCGGTTGATGCGGGCAAACTGGACGGGCAGCTGATTCAACATGGAACCAATATTCGTTGATACCAATTTGCTCTTTGTTTTTGAGAAGTAGATTTCGGAATAGTTGCAATCGGCTTCAATATAAAAGATGTCATCGGGTTTAACAACAATGGTCTCACATCTGGTATTGAAACTTAATTTACGTTGCGATATGAGCAATTTTTCAATAGCTTTAATCCGGTAAAGCACATCTTTCTTCTGAATGTTCTCTTGAATTCTGAAGTAAGCTGAATCAATGTCATTCGGTAAAACAGGCTTAATAAGGTAATCGAAAACATTTTCTTTTATGGCAGAGTGTGCGAAACGATCATCAGAGGCCAACACAATGAAAAACGTATCGGAGTAATGTAGTCGTAGTTTTCTTAATAAGTTCAAAGCAGCAGAGGTTTCATAATCCAGATCTATAAACATTAAGTCAGGGAATATTTCCTGTGCATACTTGTATGCCTCCTGAATAATTCCAAAGCTTTTATGAATAACTAGGTTTTGATTTGAACCCAACCACTGCTCAAATTGTGAAACAGATTCCGTATCTTTACTGACCAGAATCGAGGAGAAGTCATTATGTTTCATTACCAGTGATGCATTAGCTTTTTAATGTGCTCTGTAAACAATTGATAAGAAGTATAATACAGGTGGCTTTTGATATTTTAGTTTATTGTTTTTAAATTTTACGCATTAGTTCTCATTTCTTATTTTTAATACAACATCACTAATTGTTTATTATTAATGTTTAAACAATTTTTCTATTTGTTTACAATAACCCCTTCCCAAGTGCCAGTTTTAAAGTTTTAGCCACACCAAACCTGGCGATGGTTATAAATTTAAGCTTCATGTTTCTACAATTAGACTTCACCGACCTCCTTCGTTGTAAAGGTATTGAACTTCAACGGCGCTAAGCGGATAATCATAGACCCGTATGTCATCGATCTTACCCTTAAAATATCGTGAGTCATATTTGCTATCACCAATAAAGAGGTTACCAGCATGAGTTGTCTTTCCTGCAAAGGATTTAGCGAGAGTTCCGTTAACGTAAACAGATATATTATTACCGTTTGAACAAACAACCAGGTGCGTCCATTGGTTCCAGGCAGGTAGGGTTATTTGTTGCCCAAGGTTTCCGTCATAATACAGCAATCCTATAGGTGAACTATATTGAAAGCTAAAATAATAACCCTTAAAATCCGATCCATTGTATGTTGAAAAGACACCTGCATTATGTGGTTGTGAGGATTGAGCATAGAACCAGACCGATATTGAGTTGATGTTTGTAGGTTTGAAGATTGTGGTTATTCTATCGTTGACCCCGTCAAAATTGTAAGCTTTATTAGCATTTCCAAAACGATCAGATGTCAGGGTTGCCCCAATAACAGTTCCGTTATTCCCGTTTCCACTTTCATCATTAGCGTTCCCATTGAAGGGGAAATACAACAGGGGATCTCCTGTCGTGCCGCCTTGTGTTGTGAATTGGACATTATTCCCATACGCTGTTCCAAGGCTATTCGTGGCATATGCCCTTACGTAATATAGTGTATTGGGATTAAGCCCATTGATATTACTCAAAAAAATTCCTGTACCTGTTCCATCGAAGGTAAGTGTGTCATAAATGTCTGGGTCAGGAAATTTACTCCAGCAAACACCACGTCCCGTAACCGTTGAATTACCGGAAGCAGTCACATTGCCACCTCCTGTGGCATTATTTTGGCCAATATTTATGATATTAGAAGTTGTAACTGTTGGAAGAGTTACCACCTCAGCTGTTACAAAAGTTTCCTCATCTCCATATGATGTTCCGGTGTTGTTCGTTGCATATGCCCTAACAAAGTATTGTGTATTGGCTGTCAAGCCACTAATATTACTCACAAAACCACCTACACCTGATCCATCTGAAGTATTCTGGTCTTTTATAGTAGGACTTGATGACGTACTCCAACAAACACCCCGGGCAGTAACAGGGGAATTACCTTCAGAAATAACATTGCCACCGCCGGTAGCATTGTTTTGGCCAATGTTTGAAATTGAACTAGTGGTGACAGTTGGAGGCACATCCATTTCAATAGTTTTAAACATTACTTCATTTCCATACGACGTTCCAGAGCTATTTGTTGCATATGCCCGCACATAGTACTGTGTATTAGCCGCCAGGCCACTAATATTACTCACAAAACCACCTACACCTGATCCATCTGAAGTAATCTGGTCTTTTATAGTAGGACTTGATGACGTACTCCAACAAACACCCCGGGCAGTAACAGAGGAATTACCGTCAGAAGTGACATTGCCACCGCCGGTAGCATTGTTTTGGCCAATGTTTGAAATTGAATTAGTAGTGACAGTTGGAGGCACATCCATTTCAATAGTTTTAAACATCACTTCATTTCCATACGACGTTCCAGAGCTATTTGTTGCATATGCCCGCACATAGTACTGTGTATTAGCCGCCAGGCCGCTGATAGTACTTACAAAACTACCGGCACCTGTACCATCTGAAGTAATCTGGTCCGTTACAGTAGGATTTGATGACATACTCCAACAAATACCCCGGGCAGCAACAGGTGAATTACCTGCAGAAGTGACATTGCCACCTCCGGTAGCGTTGTTTTGGCCAATGTTTGAGATTGAATTAGTGGTGACAGTTGGAGGCAAACCCATCTCATTAGTTTTAAATATCACCTGATTGCCATATGATGTTCCAGTGCTGTTCGTTGCATATGCCCGAACATAGTATTGTGTATTGGCCGTCAGGTCATTAATATTACTTAGATAACTCCCGACACCTGCACCATCTGAAGTAATCTGGTCCGCGACAGTAGGATTTGATGACATACTCCAACAAACACCCCTTGCTGTAACGGGCGAATTACCAGCAGAAGTGACATTGCCACCTCCGGTAGCGTTGCTTTGGCCTATATTTGAGATTGAAGTAGTGGTGACAGTTGGAGGCACATCCATTTCAATAGTTTTAAACATCACTTGATTGCCATATGCCGTTCCGGCACTGTTCATGGCGTATGCCCGTAAATAGTAGTTTGTATTCGGACTAAGCCCTGTAATAACCGCCTGAAAGACACCTATTCCTGGACCTTCAATGATTATACCTGAATGTTGCTCAACTGTTGGATTTGGGGATGTGCTCCACACAATCCCTCTTGATGTAATCACACCACCTCCATCATCCGTGACAGAACCACCACTTTTGGCTGTTGTGGTCGTAATCTCATTTACAGATAAGGTATTAATGGTTGGCAACAAAACTTTCTTTTCTTCTTCCTTTTTGCAAGTGGTCAAGAAAACCAAGAATCCAATTACTGAAAGAACAATAAACATTGACTTTTTCATATTCTGTATATTTTACATCTACATTTTAACTTGTTACCATTTATAATGCTTGACTTACAAATTTGTCAATTCGTCTCTATTTAACATAGCTCATTGAATAACTATAATTAAATCGCATTTTTAAATATGCCGAATACAATTAATTTGATCAACTGAAATTGAAATTGATCAATACATCACTCACCCTATTCATGATACAAAGTGTTGATTTCATTCGCTGTAAGAATCTTCTTGTAGATTCTGACATCATCAAGAAGACCATTATAATAATCCTGACTCAGCTGACGACCAAATGTAAGGGGTGCATCTGTAAAAGCAGAATATGAAAAACTATTATGCCAATTTGGATATTTCACTGAATACAGAATGTCATCAATATATAACCTGTCATTTGCACGCGTACCATATGTATGTGTGAAAACAACAAAGTGCCAGTTGCCGTCGTTCAAAATCCCATAAACTCCATTTACAGGGTACATAATATCATAATAAGGAGAAGGTGCACCTTCACCTGAGTATTGAAACGAAATTCCACGCTGACTATCTATTACAACATTAAAATGTTGTTGTTGATCACTTCCATTTCTCTTACTTATCGGGATTCCTATGCTTGAAAGATTATTGGTTCCCTTTCTCATCCAGAAACAAACACTTACATCACCGTCAACTGTTAATGTTGAGGATGTTGGCACTAATGCATAGTTTCCATTTCCATTGAAACTTAATGCTTTGCTGCTGTTTCCATGACGGTCAGACACAAATGATGCGCCATAGTTTATACCGTTGTTACCATTCCCGGTCGCATCAGAAATATCTCCATTAAACTTATAATGGGCTACCAATCCTACATTGACTCCATCTAAGGGTGTCGGATCTTCGTCATCATTACAATTCTTTTTACAGGACATGATTGTCAGGGTCATGCCTAATGCAGCTGTAATCGCGGCCATATAGAAAAACCTTGTCTTTTCCATACCTCAATTTTTAAAAGTTAAAGATCCATAACGTCTATATCCATCTTCATCAATAATTGACTACCAAGATCCATTCGCAATTGTCATATTAACAGCCAGATTTTCATTATTTCAATTAGGCTTACATTCATGACATATTAATTACTAATGAAAAGTGTGGAAGCGTTTTGATAGTCTTGATTTTTTGATCAAAAATATCTCACCCAAGAACTATTAAGCCTAAATACCTTATTTAGCAAATAAGCGGCATATTTAAGCTGACGAAGTGATGGTTTTATCTAATAAAGATATAGAAACAACTATGGTGAACTGATCTCAGTAAGGCCTGTTCTCAATCTTCAATTTCAACTCCCTCACCTGCTTTTCTGGCACACAGAATTCTATTTCTTCATTTTCCTTACGTAACGAGCATTTTTTATTAAGCCCCGAAAGCTTGGTGAGCCATGTAGAGTTGATAATGATGGAGCGGCTGATGCGGATAAACTGTTCCGGTAACAGAGCCTCTATTGCACCCAGATTCATGGAGACAACATCACGCCTGGTTTTGTTGTACCAAATTTCGGAATAGTTGGCATCAGCTTCAATGTACAAGATTTCATCCGGGTGAATCATGATATAGCCGGATCGGGTGTTAAAGCGCAGTTTGCGGTGATTTTTTACTGCTTTCTCAAGTGATTCAATTCGTTGTTCAATGCTGTGCGATTCTTTGTTATCAACTGCCTTTTGTACAGCAGCCTTAAGTTCATTCCTGTCAATGGGTTTCAGCAGATAGTCAAGTGCACCCACCTTGATTGCCTTTAGGGTATGCTGGTCCCAGGCTGTTGTAAAGATCGTATAAGGAAAAAACTGATGCTCATGCAATTCGTGCAGCACAGCAAAGCCATCTTTGCCCGGCATGTTGATGTCAAGAAAAATAATATGAGGCCGGATTCTCAGACAGAGGCTTACAGCTTTTTCAGGATCGGTTGTAGAGCCTGCTATTTCAATACTTTCCAAACCACTGAGCAGAACCTGCATGCCATTGATGGCTTCGGTCTCATCGTCAATAATGACAGCTGTGAGCTTCGAATGTTTCATTTATAATTGGTTTTCGAGTTACGGTTGACAATTTGTAAATTGGTACTTGTGGATGTATAAAACTAACTTTTCAGTTGGCAAACGAAAGATAGAGAAAGGATAAAAAGTTAGGCTATGGATTCTGTTCACTTTCAAATTGGTTAAAATTATTTATTTAACATGCATTCAACTAATAACCTGTCGAAATACTCATACTATCACCTTGAATCAATTTCCCCGGGAAAAACAAACCCTTCCGGAATACATACGACTACTCGGGTTCCCGCCGGATTTCCAAATTCATCAATCAAATCAATAAACTCTTCAGTAATGGGTCTGGTGTTTCTACGGTTTAACACCTGGTAGTATTGGTTTAGTATAGTCAACCCCACTCCTGTAGAAACTGTACCATTTACTTTTGCCTGATGGCGACCAACTCCATTATCAGTTACTGAGAGCTCAAGATAATTGCTTCGACGGTAAATCTCAACCTTTAAAACTCCTCCTTCTTTCCGGGGCAGCAAACCATGCTTCAAGGCATTCTCAACATAAGTCTGAAGAATCATTTTCGGAACAGTATCTCGCGTATCAACCACTGGGTCTAAATCAATCTGGTACATAAAATTCCCCTGATACCTGAATTGTTGAAGTTCAAGATAGTTTTTGACGAAGGACAGCTCTTCCTCCAATGACCGGCAAATCTTATTGGCCGAACTAATGGTGGTACGTATCATCCGCGAAAACTTCATCAACATATCATAAGATTCGTCACTTTTATTCTGAAGAATAACTGAGCCAATGGTATTCAGCAAATTAAAAGTAAAATGGGGGTCCATTTGGTTACGTAGCGAAAGCAACTGAAGCTCTGTCATTTTTTTCTCAGTCTCATTCTTTTTGTTAATTTGGATACGTTGAAGATTGCGAATGAGAAGAATAAAAAGTAGCGTTAAAAGGTAGATAACCAGGTAAAAAGGGTATTGCCAATAAAACATTTGGTTAAACTGGTATTCAAGTATATATTGATGATTGTCGAGTTGAAAGCAGAATTGCGGACTATTCTTCCCCCTCAGAATCGGGTAAATGGTTATGTCGTCTGCAGAGATATGGGTTTTGAAGCCAACGGGATGCTTAAGGGAATTCCTTAGTATACACCATTCGCCGGGCTTTGTCAACTCAAAAAAAACTTCTTTCTGGCCATCCTGATCAAAATCAAAAAATTCCATTTTCCTGTACCCATTTATAATATCTAGTTCTTTTTTGTAATTTAAATGATGATCAAAAAATATAAATTTATCATAATGAGGTCCCAGAACAATATACTCAACCCCTTTTTCTCCGGCTAAAACACTCAGCGATGTATACTTTGTTCTGTCTTCATATGAGAAGCGTCGCTCATGCAATAAATTACCTTTGATATCGTAAATTTTGAGTACGGGGAGATCTGGAGAAAAAGTGTTGTAACCCCAGAGCGATACGATATTATATTGATTATTTGAGAAAATGAATTGGTTGCTAATTCCACTATATGTACCAGGAGAGGCAATGGGATGGAAAAGAAAATCCAGATCATTATCCAAAACAATTACATAGGAGCAGGTGTCCTGCATGGGAAGTGTTTTATCCTTGATATTTCCCGGTCCATAATTAGTTACAGCAATCTCAGCTAACCCATCATTATCAATATCTTCAACATCAAAGTAAATAAGGTGTCCGCCTAACTCCGGAGAGCAAAAGAGATGATCATTTTTCACATCATAAGCATATACTTTTCTTGGGTTTAATCCAAATCCTGTAGAAATCGCAAAAACGATTTCTTTAAATCCATCGCCGGTCAAGTCAGTTATGGCGATGTGTTTTAGTATAAAATCTGCTTGTTTCTCAAAGCTCTTTCTTACTTCTATCAAACGGTTTGCAATGAAGGGTTTTTCTAATTGTTGGTAATCAATGCCATTTATAATAAGGGAATCACTTTTCAGTGTGAAGGCGTAAATCTCATCTTTACTATCGTTATTATAATCACCCACAATGCACTTTGGCTGGTTTTGAATAAAAACTCCTTCAATATTCCACTGATTTAACACACCTGTATGAGTCTGGATTGCGATGGCAGAACCACCTATAAAATTATGTGTGGCATAGAACGATTCTGAGGCGCCATCATGATCCAGGTCATAATATTCAAATGACTGTTCTTCCTTAAGAATTTTTTCAAAAACAAGTCTAATGGTATACTTGTCAAAAATATCAGGTATGGTTAAAATGAACAGGAAAGAGATTGGCAGTGCCAGAAAAGCAGGATGCAACAGCAAAGCATAATACCATTTTCTCCAGAGGGTTTTCATTCGATGAATTAGAAATATTGGATAAATTTAAATCAATTTTCATCAGTCCAATATATTTTTGGAGAGAAAAATTTATGCATGGTTGTATCGAGAGGGGAACCGCTAAAAATCAGTTTTTACTAATCGTTTCAAACCTTCTAGCCTTCAAACTTCACCCCCTTTTCCCTACCTTTGTCACGAATAAAAACCCATCCTCATTATGGATATTCATGCATTTAAGAATGCTGTTCTTCAAGGCATTCCAGACATTCTTCCCGGACCGAAACCCTTCGATCCCGCTGTTAACCATGCTCCAAAACGGAAGGACATACTAAGCACCGAAGAAAAAAAACTTGCACTGAGCAATGCCCTCAGGTATTTTCAGCAAAAACATCATGCAGTGCTGGCGCCTGAATTCGCCGAAGAACTCAGGCGTTACGGACGTATATATATGTACAGGTTCAGGCCCGACTACAGGATTTTTGCCCGCGACATAGAATCTTTTCCCCACAAGTCGAAACAAGCTGCAGCCATTATGCTGATGCTGAGCAACAACCTTGATGATGCTGTGGCCCAGCACCCCCACGAACTGATTACTTACGGAGGCAACGGAGCTGTGTTTCAGAACTGGGCACAATACCTGCTCACCATGCAGTATCTTGCCACCATGACAGATGAGCAAACCCTTGTATTGTATTCCGGCCATCCGATGGGGCTGTTTCCTTCGCATTCCGGAGCTCCAAGGGTGGTGGTTACCAACGGAATGGTTATCCCCAACTACTCGAAACCCGACGACTGGGAGCGCATGAATGCCCTTGGTGTGTCGCAATATGGTCAGATGACCGCCGGCTCGTTCATGTACATCGGTCCTCAGGGAATCGTGCATGGCACCACCATCACCGTGTTGAATGCCTCACGCATGAAACAACACCCGAACTATAAGGGAGGGATCAAACTTTTTGTCACCTCAGGACTTGGCGGCATGAGCGGTGCTCAGCCCAAAGCCGGCAACATCGCAGGAGTGGTGAGCATTACTGCAGAGATAAACCCCAAAGCCGCGTGTAAACGTCACAGCCAGGGCTGGGTGGACGAGGTGATTGATGATGCCGGCAAAGCCATTGACACTGCCCTGGAGTGGCAGCAGAAAAACACTCCCCATTCGATAGCCTATCTGGGCAATATTGTTGACCTGTGGGAAAGACTTGCCGAAAGAAATATTAATGTTGACCTGGGTTCGGACCAAACCTCGCTGCACAACCCCTGGGCAGGAGGCTATTATCCTGTGGGACTGAGCTATGAAGAAGCCAACGATATGATGGCCGGCAATCCGGAACAGTTCAGGGAATTGGTAAAAGCCTCACTACGCCGGCAGGTCAACGCCATCAATAAACTCACATCCCGCGGAATGTATTTTTTCGACTATGGCAATGCCTTTTTGCTCGAAAGCAGCCGTGCCGGAGCCGACATCATGAACAAGCGCGGAACATTCAGATATCCCTCCTATGTTCAGGACATCATGGGGCCCATGTGTTTTGATTATGGTTTCGGGCCGTTCAGGTGGGTATGCACCTCATCCGATCCGGCAGACCTTGAAACCACAGACAGGATCGCCTGTGAAGTGCTTGAACATATTGCTGCCACAGCTCCCGAAGAAATCAGGCAGCAACTCAGCGACAACATCCATTGGATCAGGGAAGCAGGAAACAACAAGATGGTGGTTGGTTCACAGGCACGGATTCTGTATGCCGATGCACAGGGGCGCATCGAAATTGCTTCAGCTTTCAACAAAGCCATCTGCGAAGGAAAACTCAAAGGGCCGGTGGTGCTGGGTCGCGACCATCATGATGTGAGCGGAACCGACTCGCCCTTCAGGGAAACTTCCAATATTTACGATGGTTCAGCATTCACCGCCGATATGGCCATTCACAATGTGATTGGCGATTCGTTCAGGGGTGCCACCTGGGTTTCGATACATAATGGCGGAGGCGTTGGCTGGGGTGAAGTGATCAACGGTGGTTTTGGCATGCTGCTCGATGGCAGTCAGGAGGCTGACAACCGTCTCAGAATGATGCTGCACTGGGATGTAAACAACGGGATTGCCCGCCGAAGCTGGGCCAGAAACAAAGAAGCCGTTTTTGCCATTAAAAGAGCTATGGAGGCTGAACCAAGGCTGAAAGTTACACTACCAAATCTGGCTGATGACGCATTGATCAACAGTCTGTTCTAACAGATATTTTGGTTACCTGAACCCTTTAAGTCCTGACTCCAGTCTGAGGTTCAGCGAATCCTCAGGCAGATTTCTGTCGAAACCCGACAACACATCTACCCAGTGGCCGTAAACCACATTGGGCAAAACAATCCATTTTGAGCCAAGACTGCCCCTGTTGTCCTCCACGGCCTGCATACGCAAGCCGGCATCAGTTGTGTCAAACACGACGGCAAAATCGCCCATATTGTCTCCTATCAGGCATACGATTTCAAACTGACTTTCTACTGTAAGCCTGCGGCTTTCCTTTTCATTAGAGCCTGTGCGCATGAGGAGGTGGCTGTTGTCGGCATTTGGAAATCCAAGTTTAACCAGGTTTTGCAAAGTAGCTTCCCTGAATTCCTCCTTCCGGTTGGTGATGTAAAACACCTCTGCTCCGGCAGCTGCAGCTTTGGTTAGAAAATCAAGGGCACCGGGAACCGGCTGTGCATCGGCCAGTTGAATCCATTCGGCCCAGGCCTCGGGGTAACCAAATCCTTCTTTTATTGCCTGCGCCTGATAGGGACTGTTGTCGAGCACTGTTTCGTCAATGTCCACCACCACGGCAAGCGGCTTTTCGTGTGTTGCAGCCAGGGCAGCATCGAGGGTGTATCCTGCAACAGCAAAAGCCTGATAGCATAAGGCTCTGTACTCGGCAGCCTGCTGCTGATACAGCGTTGCATAAAGTGCAGGATGGGCACCGGTTGAACGTTCAGATTCAGGATGACTGCAGCCTGATATCCAGATGAGCGCTGCAAGAACAATAAAATGCAAATGGAGTTTCATGGCAAAAAATTTATGACAAATTTAGAGTAAAGCTTCTTATCACCGTATTTCATAATACTGAAACGAACAAGTTGTTTTACTGAAACAAAAAAGCCGGCTGTTCACCGGCTTTTTGAGTTATTCGTCAGGGCTATTTGGTTGAAAAATCCATTGACTCAAGACGTTTGTAGTGGTTGTAGCGCCATTTAGCGTTTTCTTCTGCCAGTTTGAACAGATGAGAAGCTTCGCGTGGGAAGGTTTTCTTCAGTGATGAGAAACGCACTTCACTCTGGATAAAGCTTTGGAATTTAGCCCAGTCAGGTTCTTTCGAGTCGAACTGGAAGGGATTTTTTCCCTCGTTTTCGAGCATTGGGTTGTAGCGGTACAGCTGCCAGTAGCCTGAATCCACGGCCAATTCCTGCTCATACTGTGTTTTGCCCATGCCTATTTTAAGACCGTGGTTGATACAGGGCGAATAGGCGATGATGATCGAAGGTCCTGGGAATGCTTCAGCTTCCTTGAGCGCTTTGAAAAACTGGTTTTGGTTGGCACCCATAGCCACTTGCGCCACATAAATATATCCGTATGACATCATCATGGCTCCGAGGTCTTTTTTCTTGACCTTCTTGCCTGAGGTAGCAAACTTGGCTACAGCACCCACAGGTGTTGATTTGGAAGCCTGTCCGCCGGTGTTTGAATACACTTCGGTGTCCATTACGAGCACGTTCACATCCTCGCCTGAAGCCAGCACATGGTCGAGGCCGCCGTAACCAATGTCGTAGGCCCAGCCGTCGCCGCCGAAAATCCAAACCGATTTCTTCACGAAATACTGTTTCAATGCCATGAGCTCCTTCGAAAGATCATCGGTTTTGCCTTCAAGAACTGTGATCAGTTTTGCTGAGGCTTCCTTTGAAGCTTCGGCATCATGTATGGTGTTAATCCATCCTTCGAAAGCAGCGCGGGTTTTGTCGTCGAGGCCGTTCTTCAGGGCAGCCTCCATCCTTAGGGCGATTCTCTGCCGGAGTTTGTTTACACCCAATGCCATGCCGTATCCGTACTCAGCATTGTCCTCGAACAGTGAGTTGGCCCAGGCCGGACCTTTGCCTTCAGCATTGACGCAATATGGTGTGCTGGGTGCTGATCCACCGTAGATAGACGAACAGCCTGTTGCGTTGGCCACCATCATGCGGTCGCCATACAATTGGGTAATGGTTTTGATATAAGGTGTTTCGCCGCAACCAGCGCAGGCACCCGAAAATTCGAATAGTGGCTGAGCAAACTGGCTGTTTTTAACCGACTGCATTTTATCAACTACAGTATCTTTATAGGTGATGTTGGCTGCAAAATAATCCCAGCGGCCGATTTCGGCATGCTGCGATTCGAGCGTTTCCATGACCAGAGCTTTTTCCTTCGACGGACACACATCGGCACAGTTGCCGCAACCTGTACAGTCGAGCGGACTCACCTGAATGCGGAACTTCAGAGGTGCAAATTTGCCTTTGGTTTCGAGCAGCACAGTGCCTTCGGGCAACGCCTTTTCTTCTTCGGCATTCACTAAGAAAGGCCTGATGGCAGCGTGGGGGCACACATAGGAGCACTGGTTACACTGAATACAGTTGTCGGCTTTCCATTCGGGCACATGCACGGCGATGCCACGTTTTTCATAAGCTGTTGTCCCGGCCGGGAAGGTTCCGTCTTCTCGGTTCACAAAGGCGCTTACCGGAAGGTCGTCGCCTTTCATGCGGTTGATCGGCAGCACGACATTGCGGATAAATTCAGGGATGACTGAATCTTCACTCTCGGTCTTAACATCCAGTTTGGCCCATGCGGCAGGTACATTTACTTTAACCACCTCACCACCACGGTCCACTGCGGCAAAATTCATCTTTACGATGCTTTCACCTTTGTTTCCATAGCTTTTCTGAATGAAGTCCTTCATCTTTTCTACCGACTGCTCATAAGGTATAATCTCTGCCACCTTGAAGAAGGCCGATTGCATGATGGAGTTAGTGCGGCCGCCAAGTCCGATTTCTTCGGCTATTTTGGTGGCATTGATAATATAAAATTTGATGTCGTTTGTGGCCATGAATTTCTTCATGTCATCAGGCAGTTTGCCCAGCGTTTCTTCTTCGTCCCAGATACTGTTAAGCAGGAAGGTACCGCCTTTCTTAAGGCCTTTAAGCATATCATATTTACCCAGATATGCAGGCACATGGCAAGCCACGAAATCAGGTGTGCCAACTAAATAGGTAGAGCGAATAGGGTGGTCGCCAAAACGAAGGTGCGAAGTGGTTACACCGCCTGACTTTTTGGAGTCGTAGGCGAAATAAGCCTGTGCGAATTTATCAGTGGTTTCGCCAATGATCTTAATCGAGTTCTTGTTTGCGCCTACCGTTCCATCTGCACCAATGCCATAAAACTTTGCTTCATAAGTGCCTTTCGGGGCTATGCTGATTTCGGGCAGCAGCGGCAGAGAAAGGAATTTGACGTCGTCAACGATACCTACAGTGAAGTGATTCTTTGGCTCGTTCATCTTCAGGTTGTTGTACACCGAAACGATCATGGCCGGAGTAGTATCTTTGGAGCTGAGTCCGTAGCGACCACCCACGATCAGTGGCTGATGTTCCATACCGTAGAAGATTTCCTTTACATCAAGATATAAAGGTTCGCCATTGGCGCCCGGTTCTTTAGTGCGGTCAAGAACGGCAATACGTTTTACGGTTTTGGGTATAACATTGAGGAAGTATTTGGGCGAGAATGGCCTGTAGAGGTGTACGGCGACGAGGCCTACTTTTTCGCCTTTAGCCATCAGGTAATCAATAGTTTCGCGAATAGTTTCGGTAACCGAGCCCATGGCTATGATGATGTGTTCGGCATCAGGAGCACCATAATACACAAACGGATGGTATTCGCGTCCGGTCATTTCTTTGATCTGCTTCATGTAGTCCTCAACGAGGTCGGGGATAGGATCATAGAAGCGGTTGGCAGCCTCGCGCGACTGGAAGTAGATATCGGGGTTCTGCGCTGTTCCGCGGGTGACGGGCTTTTCGGGATTCAGGGCGTTGTCGCGGAAACGTTGCAGGGCCTCCCAGTCAAGGAGTTTCATCATGTCATCATTCTCGAAATACTCAACCTTCTGGATTTCATGCGATGTGCGGAACCCATCGAAGAAATGCAGGAACGGAATCCTTGATTTGATGGCTGCCAGATGGGCTATGCCTCCAATGTCCATGATTTCCTGCACACTGCCGGTGGCGAGCATGGCAAAACCTGTCTGCCGTGCACTCATCACGTCGCTGTGGTCACCGAAAATAGATAATGCCTGGGCAGCAAGGCTTCTGGCACTCACGTGAAACACTCCGGGCAACAACTCACCAGCAATCTTATACATATTAGGTATCATAAGCAACAGCCCCTGAGAAGCCGTGAAGGTTGTAGTAAGCGCTCCGGCCTGAAGTGAACCATGCACGGCGCCGGCAGCACCGCCTTCAGACTGCATTTCGGTAACCTGTACCGTCTCGCCAAAAATATTCTTGCGGCCATAGGCAGCCCACTCATCAGCATACTCGGCCATGGTGGAAGAGGGTGTGATGGGGTATATGGCAGCCACCTCACTAAACATATAGGCTACATGTGCAGCAGCATAATTGCCATCACAGGTAATAAATTTCTTTTCTTTCTTCATAATGCATTTATTATTAATCTTTTACGTATCAATGAATTGTGTTCGTAAAATCCATGCGAAATTAGCAAATTAATACCGGCTGACAGGAAAGTACACCTAAAAGTAGGTCTATTAAGGCTTATTTATAATGATTTTAGATTACACCCTCCAACCGGATGACTATCCAAAATTGCATACATTTACAGCCCGATAATACTAGAGTTGAACAACTGTAACAGATTAATCATAACACCATGAATATCAAGGCTAAATATTTAGGATTGGAGCTCAGGAATCCAATTATCGTCGGAGCAAGTAACTTGGTTACCGACACTGACATGCTGAAAAAAATTGAAGATGCAGGCGCTTCCGCAATCGTTTACAAATCGCTGTTTGAGGAACAGATTCATTTGGAAAACCTTGAACTTCATCAGGATATGACTGACTACAACGAAAGGAACGCAGAAATGACAAGCCTGTTCCAGGACAATCTGTATGAAGCCGGACCGGATGAGTTTTTACATGCCTTTGAACAGGCCAAAAAAGCCATTAACATCCCACTCATTGCAAGCCTTAACTGTGTATATGACGACACCTGGTACGAGTATGCCAAACATCTGGAATCGGCCGGAGCTGATGCCCTGGAACTGAATTTTTATGCTGTTCCGATTGATTTCGATGTCGAAGGGAAAGGGATTATCAATGAGGAGCTTGATGTGATCGAAGGCGTTAAAAAAGCTGTAAACATCCCCGTGAGCGTTAAACTAAGTCCGTTTTACACTAATCCGCTCTATGCCATTTCGGAAATGGACCGCAGAGGTGCCGACGGCTTTGTTCTGTTCAACAGGCTGTTTCAGCCCGACATCAATATTGATACCGAAAAACACCACTTCCCCTATAACCTGAGCCATGAGCAGGATGGGCGCCTGGCGCTGCGTTTTGCTGGTTTGCTCTATGGCGAAGTTAACGCCAGCATCTGTGCTACTATGGGCATTTTCACCGGAGCCGATGTGATCAAAATGATTCTTGCCGGAGCCGATGTAGTTCAGATAGTGAGTGCTTTATATAAGAATGGGCCAAAACAGATCACACGTATGCTCGACGAAATCGAAGCCTGGATGACAACCAAACAATACGACAGCCTCGACAGCTTCAGGGGAAAACTCTCCAACAAAAACACAAGCGACCCATATGCATACAAAAGGGCACAGTATATTGACATCCTGATGAAATCGGATGAAATCTTTAAAAAATACCCGCTGAGGTAGTTTATAACGAAGTCAGAAAGCCGGGGCCGTGAGGTTCCGGCTTTTTTTATGGGCTCCCAGAAAGCGATCCATTAAAAATTTACTTTTACACCCATCCGAAAACATCAAAAACGTAAACATATGAACCAGGAATCATTCGCGCAGAAATCCAAAAAAATGTTCCGAAAGGTGTCACGTATTACCCTCGTAATCCTCCTTGCCATTTTTATTGGCATCTTTTCGTTTTACTACTGGGGTATATATGAAACCGGCGTGATGGCCGGAAAAGTGCTGCGCATCACCCAGAAAGGGGTTGTTTTTAAAACCTATGAGGGAAAACTCAACCTTGAGACCTTTGGTGCACTCAAAGGGGCAAGCCCCATTGCGGAATCTTTCGATTTTTCGGTAGAGAAAAGCAAAACTGAAGTAATCAAAGACCTTGAAGAAGTTGCGCTCAGTGGCGAACGTATCAACCTTCACTTTAAAAAAAGGTATAAGAGATTTCCATGGAGGGGCGACACAAAATATTTTGTTACCCGCGTGGAACGAAAAACCGACTAACCCGTTCTATTCGATAATGATTTCGTCGGCAAACACCCATGCCGGCTCACCCTTGCCCAGATGCCAGTCGGGACACACTCCTCTGTTTTTGGCCGTAACTCTCACATAACGTGCCAGTTTGCCTTTCACTTCCTGTCCATATGACTTCACTATGGCTCCTTCGGCTTTTGCAGGGATGGTGTTAAACTGTTTGCCGACAGCTTCAAAGCTTTGTCCGTCAACCGACAGTTCCCATTGCACCCAGAGCGGCATGAAAATCCACGACTTTATGTCCTGAAGGAATCCCATTTCGAGTTTGTTCACAGGCTGAAGCTTCCCAAGGTCAACAACAGCCACAATGTCCGCACCATGATAACCCTGCCAGCTTCCTGTTCTGAAATCCTGACTCCCCCTCTGGTTGTCAATCAGAGCTATGTTGCCACCAGCCGGGTATTGGGCGTTGTAAGCAGTAAACAGCTCAATGGACCTTCCGGCGGGGATTTTAAAAAATTCGGCCTGTGACGTCTTTGAGGAATACCCTTTGTGAAACGCTACTGCCCTGATGTTGCCTGAGTTCCAGATCACAAGGGGTTGGGTGTAAAGTTTAGCTGAGGTATCGGGTTTGCTGCCATCTGTGGTATAATATATTTTTGCTCCTTCATACACATGGCCCATACTGACCAGCAGCGAATCGGTGAAGGTTTTGCTGTTGGCCTGAATCCATGCTACTGGAGTAAAGCCTTCTGCATCAATCTTCTGAATTGGTCTGTGGTCAGCGGTCGTACCCCATTCCGAAAAAGGAGATGCGCCCATCTGAAACACCAGCTCCCCGCCTTGCAGCACAGTTTCAATAGGGAGGTACGACATCAAATAAGGTTCGCCATTAAGTTTTACTGACTGCACATAGCGGTTTTTTGGGCTCAGGTTGTTTGCCTTTATCCTGAACGAGGTTGAACTGTTGACATAGACCGAGGCCTGACTGAAGCGTGGCAGACCGAGTACAAGGTAGCCCGAACCCGGACTCACGGGATACATCCCCAGGGCGCTCATCACATACCATGCCGACATCTGACCGCAGTCCTCGTTGCCGCTCAGGCCGTCAGGCTTGTCGGTGTAGAGCTCGTCCATGATCTTTTTGACCATATCCTGAGTTTTCTTTGGTTTTCCAACAAAGTTATAGAGGTAGGCCATATGGTGGCTGGGTTCGTTGCCATGAGCATACTGGCCAATGAGTCCGGTGATGTCGGACTGTTTGCGGCCGCTGAGCCCTTCGGTTGAATGGAACAGACCATCGAGCATTTCTTCATATTTTTCAGGGCCTCCCATTAGCGCAATATGGCCGTTGATGTCCTGTGGCACGAAAAAATTATACTGCCAGCTGTTGGCTTCGGTAAGCATAAAATTAACCTGTGTGGGATCGAAAGGCTCTATAAATCCCCCGTTTTGCCTTCCCCGGAAAAATCTGGTGGACGGATCATAGAGGTTCATATAACTGAGTGCCCGGTGGCTGAATACCTTTTCGAGCGAATCATTACCCACAAAGGCTGCCATACGGGCAATGCACCAGTCGTCGTATGCATATTCGAGGGTTTTTGACACCGACTCACTTTCCATGTTGGCGGGGATATAACCTTCGGACTTATACCACTTTAGTCCGTGATGGTCGCGGGTGGCGCTTTTCACCATAGCCTCAAGGGCTAATGCGGCGTCAAAATCACGGTTCGAACTGGCCCAAGCGTCAACAATCACAGGCACCGAATGATAACCAATCATACACCAGGTTTCATTTCCGGCTAATTCCCATACAGGCAGCAGCCCCCCTTTGTCGTAAATATCAAGCATGGAGCGAATCATCTCGCTGTTACGGTCACGCTGGATAAGGTTAAAAAGCGGGTGCAGGGTGCGGAAGGTGTCCCATAGCGAAAAAACAGTATAGCGTCGGTCGGTGGGGCTTCGGTGGATCAGTTTATCGTGGCCCCTGTACCTTCCGTCCACATCACTGAATAGGTTCGGGGCAATCATAGTATGGTAAAGGGCTGTGTAGAATACTTTAAGGTCTTTTTTGTTGTCGCTTTGGACAAATATCCGGCTGAGTTCCTCGTTCCATCTGGAGCGCGCTGCCATCTTCACGGCATCGAAGTCCCATCCGGGGTTTTCGGCATTCAGGTTGTTTCTCGCTCCCTCAACATCCACTGCCGAAATACCCACCTTAACAAGCACTTGATCGCCTGCTTTGAGGTTGAAACCGGCCCATGCCTTCAGGTTGGTACCGTTCGCAGTCTCGCTGTTGCCCACCTGCCTGCCTTCACTTTCGATACCACTGCTGGCAAAAGGCCTTGAAAACACTGCGTAAAAATACACATGCTGATCCTCTGCCCATCCTTTGGTACGCCTGTAGCCGGTAATGACAGTGTCGCCAATGAACCCGACCGAACTTCCCAGCACCTTGTCGGAGGTAATGCCTTCGAACAAATCTATCAGAATGAAGCTGTCGCTGTTGCGGTTAAAGGTGTAGCGGTGAAATCCACTGCGTTCGGTGACAGTGAGCTCGGCTTTGATGTCGTAATCCGCAAGCAGAACACTATAATAGCCCGGGGAGGCAGTTTCATTGTTGTGGCTGAAGCGGGAGCGGTAGCCCGAAGAGGGATCTTCTTCCTTGCCGGGCACAGTGATCAGCTTGCCTGTCATGGGCATAAGGCGTATATCGCCGTAGTCGCCCACCCCCGTACCCGAAAGGTGGGTGTGGCTGAAGCCGATGATGGTGTTGTCAGAATAATGATAGCCCGAACAGCCGTCCCAGCTGTCCTTTCGGGTGTCGGGGCTTAGCTGAACCATACCAAAAGGCAGCGTGGCCCCCGGAAAGGTGTGTCCGTGGCCGCCTGTACCGATGAAGGGGTCAACATAATCGGCTGGCTCAGTGTCGGCCTGACAGCCAAAAAACAAGGGAACCAGCACCAGGGCTGATAAGCTTCGGATTAATAAACGGGTAATCAGCATGGGAGGTGTGTTTTGCGGTTGAAAACAGTTGTTGCTGCAAAATTACAGGTAAAAACGCTTCATGCACAACACAAAACAGTCAATGTTGCAACGATAACGCCATAATATGGCATTTGACCAGAAGGCTGCAAAAGTTGGTGAAAAACAGGATGAAAAAGATATTTAACAAAAGCATCACATCACAATCAGCGGAGATACAACAATATATTGTTATATTTGCAGGGTAATAACCAAACCCTAACACCATGAAAAAAGCGTTACTGTTTGCAGGAATGTTCCTGTTTGCCATGATGATGTCGTGCGGAAGCCATGACCACAAAACCACCAACGAAGCCGAAGCTACTGAAGAACAGGCAACTGAGGTTGAGGTTGTGGATGAAGGTATGGAAGCTGAAGATGGCATGGAAGGCGACACCATTGTGATGGATGATGCTGCCGAACCTGAAACCGAATAATCAGCGGAGTCTGAACAAAACCAAAGCCCCCTCCACACAGGATGGGGTTTTTTTTTCGAAAAAAAACTAAAAATAAACCTCATTTTTTAGTCAATCCAGACATTACCCCTTAGCGCTCGCCCTGATCAGATATCCCTGAGATACCTTTTAGTTACTCTGTGCAAAAGGAAACTAGAGGTACTTTATTGTAAATGAACGAACAAGGACTAATAGCTTTGATCTTTTCATGTTCCTGCATTCAAAATGCATTCATTAATTGTGAAAAACTAAAACACGAAATGAATTGAATTGAGGGGTTTGTTACTATGAGCAACTACATGTTCACAGTGGAATACTAGTTTCCTTTTCTTAATTCGAACAATTCCGATTAATTGTTAACAATGACCAGCCACATGGGATCAAACCTGGAAATATGAGCCACAGGTGTTCATTTAGCTGGCAGTTACCAAACCATTATTGTTCCGGTTTTGACTGTTTCCGGTACACAAACAGCTTAACTTCAACGCCCTTATTAACCAGAAGGCTGTCGGGCATCACAGGGGAAGCTGAATCCGCTGCTGTTCCGTCAAGCGAATAGTGGATGATTGCATCCGGGATTTCGCTCTGCGCACTGTACCAATATCCACCATCGGGGGCGGGCTTTCTTATAAGCATAGGATTGTTCACCGCCTTGCTGTAGTTCAAACCACGTGATTCGTAATACTCAAGGTGCCAGGGTAGTCTGTCATAAAAACCAGTCCAGTCTTTTTTCTCAGCCGGTGACCACAGCACCTCAGCGAGTGCAGCCATGCGCGGGAGGATCATATAGGTTATCTTGTCTGGCGTTGGCAGGTATTCGGTCCATACATTTGCCTGTGCACCAATAATATGTCTGGCTTCCTGCTGGTTAAGCTCTTCAGGGACAGGCTCAAAGGAATAAACCTTAGATAGCATGGTGAGGCCTCCTATGGCTAAAGGTTCCGTGGAAGGATCATGCTGATAATGATCGAAATAACAATGCGAGCCGGGGGTCATAATCACATCATGGCCCATGCGGGCGGCTTCTATTCCGCCTGTAACACCCCGCCACGACATCACAGTGGCATCAGCCGCCAGCCCTCCTTCGAGGATTTCGTCCCAGCCGATCAGCCGCTTGCCCCTCGAGGCCAGAAAGGCGCTTATCCTCCTGATGAAATAGCTTTGAAGCTCATGTTCGTCCTTCAGGCCTTCCTGTTTCATCCGCGATTGGCATTTTTTGCATGCTTTCCAGCGTGTTTTGGGCACTTCGTCGCCTCCAATATGCACATAGGGCCCCGGAAAAAGGTCAATAACCTCCGAAAGCACCTGTTCCTGAAATTGAAACACTTCATCTGTGGTGCAATACACATCCTCAAAGACACCCCAGCGGGTGGCTACCTCATAAGGTCCACCTGTACAACCAAGATTCGGATAAGACGCCAGCGCTGCCATTGCATGTCCGGGCATTTCAATCTCAGGAATAATGGTAATAAACCTCGATTGTGCATAGGCAATAACCTCACGCACCTCGTCCTGTGTGTAGTACCCACCATAGGTTTGTCCGTTGTATAGCCGCTCCGGGTTATCCCCTTTGCCGATCAGTGTCTCTTTTCTGACAGAGCCAATCTCAGTGAGTTTTGGAAAACTCTTGATTTCTATCCTCCATCCCTGATCTTCGGTCAGGTGCCAGTGAAAGTAATTGTATTTGTAAAGTGCCAGCAGGTCAATGTATTGCTTCACAAAATATACCGGAAAGAAGTGCCGGGCCACATCGAGGTGCATGCCACGGTAGGCAAAGCGCGGTTTATCATGAATGGTTACCGCAGGAATTGCCAAATGATCGGGGCGTTGGTCTGCAGCTGCTGTAGCCGGAGGAAGCAGTTGGAGCAAGGATTGTATTCCATAGAAAACTCCTTTGGCATGATTTGCCTGTATGCTGATCGTCTTCTTGTTGTTGTGACGCAGGTGATAGCCTTCTTCACCAAACAAGGGATCGTTTAAGTTGGTCATGAGTACAATATCGTTGCCCAGGCTTTTTACTTCGCTGAACTGCACCACCTGAACTGTACCTGAGCTTCTGCTGTTCAGGATCATTGCCAGCCATTCGGCCAGCTTCCCGACTGCAGTGTCGTGCCCGTCGTACACGATTTTGCTGTTTTTGTCAATCTTGATAAAACCATCTGTGACCCAATACTCATAGGGCCTTGGAATAATGTTAACCTTTGGGTATTCTTTAGGGCCGCAGCCGGTAAAGAAAATCAGGGAAAGCAGGGTTAATAGAATGGTTCTGTTCATGGCGTTTCGATAAGGTTTTCAGGTTATATACTTACCATTCGAGGATGTAGGGGGCATCAAGAAGCGAAGGACCATCGGGGCTGTGCACAGCATACTGGAAACCGGGGCGCAGGGAATATGCGCCAACAACACCTGATTTATGCAGGGCAATATATCCGATTTGCATCTGATCATGCACCTTAACTTTTTCCATGAGCCTTCTCAGCGCTGCCTCGCAGGCCTCCTGAGGGCCCATTCCATGGCGCATGTTTTCAACAACCAGAAAACTGCCCAGGGTTTTCAAAATAGCTTCGCCTTCTCCGGTTGCTGATGCAGCGCCAATTTCGTTATCCACGAACAGGCCAGCGCCAATGATCGGGGAGTCGCCTACCCTGCCTGGGTGTTTGAAAGCCATTCCGCTGGTCGTACAGGCTCCGGCTAAATCTCCCATTGCATCCATAGCAAGCAATCCGATGGTGTCGTGGTTCTCCCAGTTGCCATGCGGGGCATACCGGGCACCTGAGGCCTTCCATTGTTCCCATTCGTGGCGCATACCGTCGGTAAGCAGATTGGTTTTGGTAAAACCTTGCTGCACAGCAAACTTTTGTGCACCATCACCGGACAAAATCACATGAGGGGTTTTTTCCATCACCAATCTGGCAACGGATACTGCGTGCATGATTTCCTTCAGGTAGGTTACCGAACCGGCCCTGCCATCAGGCCCCATGATGCAGGCATCAAGAGTAACGTTTCCTTCGGCATCGGGATAGCCTCCATAGCCAACACTACTGACACCCGGGTCGGCCTCGGAAACACGCACCCCGTATTCAACCGCATCCAGAACCGACAACCCTTCGGAAAGCGCTTTCCATGCAGCTTCATTGGCCGCCAATCCGTGGTTCCAGGTTGAAACAATCAGGGGAAAACCCGGACCGGGTTGTGTCTCTGCCTGCGCCTTAATCCCGAAATTCAAGCCAGGGAGTATACCTGTGGCCAGAGCGCCTAAGCCTGCTTTACGGATAAATGATCTGCGGTTTGTCATAATTGATTTGTTCGAGCTATTTTAAAAGGGTGTAAAATTACCGATATATTCCCTTAAACAAAAAGCCTTTTAAAGTATTATACATGAATAATCAATACATTTTACACAGTAAGTTGGCAGAACGTATGAAAAAACTATTTTTGTGTGTTTTCAACATGATTAACTTTCAACCAAAAGCTGCTTTAACCCATGACACAACAAAAAAACAACAACATGATGGTCGGAATGACCGTATTCGGGGCCATTTTTTTCATATTTGGCTTTGCCACAACCTTTATTGTCACCTTAAGTGCTCCGGTAAAGGAGATTTTCGGGCTTTCCGAATTTGGCGCACAATTATTGTCGTCGGCATTTTTTATCGCCTACCCGCTGATGTCCATCCCCACTGGCAAACTGATTGACCGTATCGGCTACAAAGGCACGGTGATTGCCGGCCTGGTGCTGATGGCCCTCGGAAGTTTCATCTACATACCCGCGGCTCAGATGCCAAGTTTTCCCGTATTTCTTATTGGCACCTTCATTTTGGCCACAGGCGTTGTGTTTTTGCAGGTAGCTGCTAACCCTTATGTTACAGCCATTGGTTCTGAAGACACAGCCTCGAGTCGCCTTAACCTGACACAGGCACTCAATTCGATTGCTACCATGATCGCTCCCTGGCTTATTTCCATTGCCATATTCAAAGGCCTTCAGTTCCCGGCCGATGCTGCTCTGGCTGCCGACAGGGTGCCTATGCCATTTATTATCATGGGAATCATTGTGTTGTTGGTGGCTGTTGCGATCTTCACCATTAAACTTCCGGTGATCAAAAGTGAAAAAAGTGAGAAAAAAAGCATATGGCGCTACCCGCATGTGGTGCTGGGTGCCATAGCCATCTTTATGTATGTGGGCGCTGAAGTAGGTAATGCCGGTTTGATCGTCAATTACCTGAAAAACTCCTTAAACATGAGCCCTGAAATGGCATCAACCTATGCAGCAATCTACTGGGGTGGTGCTATGGTTGGCCGCTTCTTCGGATCGTTCATGTTCAGTGACATGCCATCATCAAAGAAATTTACCTACGCCCTGCCTGTTTTGCTGCTGGCTTTCATTTCCGGATCCTTTGTCACCGAATGGAACTGGAACATTGGGTTGATCTTCACCGGCATTGCCCTGATTAACTTTATCATCATGCAGATTGGACGAGGCAAAGCTGCACGCACCCTGGCTATTTTTGCCCTTGCAGCTGCCCTGCTCGACATAGGAACCATTGTAACAACCGGTAATATAGCACTTTGGACACTTATTTCGATCGGACTGTTCAACTCAATTATGTTCCCCAACATATTCACCCTGGCTGTTAAAGACCTCGATAAAGGTGAGTTGAGCGGAGCTTCGGGTCTCATCAACGCCCTGATCTTCGGTGGTGCGGTTATCCCGCCACTCATGGGATTCGTGGCCGACAGTTATGGTTATACATGGGCTTTTGTTGTGCCGGCTATTTGTTATCTGTTTATTTTCTATTATGCTGTCAAAGGAAGCCATATCCGGAAATAAGAACTCTGATTTACTTACCTTACTATATTTAAAATATGAAAAAAGTTGCCATCGGGATTGACATTGGCGGAACCAATACTGCCATTGGCGTGGTAAACCGCGAAGGGGACGTGCTGGTTGACCAGTGCATCCCCACCCCTACACACGGAAATATTGACCTATACATCGAAGACCTGACTGTCGCCATCCGCGACCTGATCAAATCGGTGAAACTGCTCAACGATAAAACAGAAGTGATCGGAGTCGGCATTGGTGCGCCAAACGCCAACTATTATACCGGAACCATCGAACACGCCCCAAACCTATCGTTCAAAGGCATCGTACATTTTGTGGACCTGCTTCGTAAAAAGTTTGCCGACATGAAGGTGATGGCCATCACCAATGATGCCAACGCAGCGGCTATCGGTGAAATGATTTACGGTGGAGCCAAAGGCATGAAGAACTTTGTGATCTTCACCCTGGGCACTGGCGTGGGCAGCGGTATTGTTGTCAATGGCGACCTTGTATATGGCCATGATGGCTTTGCAGGCGAATGCGGCCATATGACACTCATACCCGACGGAAGATTGTGTGGATGCGGCGGCAGAGGACACCTCGAAGCGTATTGCTCGGCTCCCGGCATGAAACGCACTGCCTTTGAACTGCTCGCAAAATATAACGCCACCGACAGCCTGCTTGCCTCAAAATGTTTCAACGACATGGACTCAAAAATGATCTATGAGGCAGCCCTTAAAGGCGACAAAATTGCTCAGGAAGTGTTTGCCCTCACCGGAAAATGGCTCGGACAAGGTTTGGCCGACACGGTGCACCACCTCAGTCCCGAAGCCATCTTCCTCTTCGGCGGACCAGTGGCTGCCGGCGACTACATCCTGAACCCCACCAGAGAAAGCATGGAACAACATCTGTTGCCGGTGTTCAAAAACAAAATCAAAATTCTTCCCTCCAAGCTCAAGTTGGGTGACGCAGCCATCGTTGGCGCCAGCGCGCTGGCATTCAATGAGTTGGAAAAGATGAAGTAACAATCAGGAAGTAACGATTCTCCCTACCAGTCTACAAAACCCCAAAACAGCATTCTTCAAACAGAAGTGTTGTCCGGGGTTTTGAATTTTTGAACGACAGATCCCAACGTCAGGCAGTACACAAATCTCCTAATGGTTTGTGAACAAGGTGGGTTGGCCCAATCCCTTATAAAACACCCCCACCCAGCATCAGCCTGAGCATGCCGAGAATAATGGCGATACCGCAGAGCACCATGCCACCGTTCGACTTCACCAGAGCGCTGATGATTAAACCGATGATGGCAAAGGGGATGTTGATCCAGTTTAACCAACCCAGCAAAGGAATAAAAGCCAATAACATTCCTAATGCGGATAGAATTCCAAGAATGAGTCCGATTATCTTCATGATTTATTGTTTTAATACTTACGTTATCGCATCAAAATCCATCACTTACAGATTGGTCTCTAACCATGGCAACAACATGAATAACAGTAAGAAGGTCTTATCGCTATGTCCATGTTAAAGAACTATACGTTACTTCAATCCCATCGAGAACTCTGACAAAAGTTTTGACTGCAAATGCTGTCATGAAAAAATCAAAATCAGGAAATACTGTCGTTGCAGACTGTGATTTGGAAGTTATCATCAGGAATTTCTCTCTAATTGGCATCACAACATATCAAAGGGATCGAAAAACAAAATCTGCTCCCTGAGCCTGTTTCGCTCTCCACCATAATTTTTCCTCCGTGCTTCTCCACAAACTCCTTACTCAATATCAATCCCAGACCAGTACCTTTTTCATTTTCAGTACCAGGGTTCGTCAGACTGTTTTCAACTTTAAACAATTGCTCAATTGTTTTCTTGTTCATTCCGACTCCCGTATCCAAAACTGAAACTTCAACCTGATCCTTTGTCATTATAGTCTCAACTGTGACAGATCCGTTTCTGGGTGTATATTTTATTGCATTTGAAATCAGATTTCGGATCACAGTGCTAATCATTTTTTCATCGGCCGTAACAAATATTTCTTCACTTGAACTATCAACCAACGCAATGTTTTTTTGATCGGCATTAGCCTTTAAACGTCCTATTTCATTTGCTATCAAACTATTAATAGATAATCTTTCGGGCAGAAAAGGAAAACTATTTTGCTGGCTTTTTGCCCAATCCAGCAGGTTTTCCAGCAAAGCATAAGTTTGTTGCGCCGTTGAATGAATGAGATCGGCGAAATTTGTCATTGAGTGGTTTTCAATGTCATTTGCTTCAATTCTCAATAGTTCACTTAATCCCAGGATTGCACTGAATGGGTTTCTAAGATCATGAGCAATGATGGAGAAGAACTTATCCTTGGTTGCATTGAGTTCTTTCAGCTGATTAGCCTGCTCCAATAATTTTAATTCAAACTGTTTACGTTCTGTAATATCGCGGGTCACCCCCAGAATGGTCACTGAATCGAAATCTTTCCCTGGAATCGAGTAAGCGATCACTTCGGCAGGCATAATTGTTCCGTCTTTCCGGTAATAATCCACCTCGTCCCGGAAACTCTCAAGGGGCATTCCTTCAGTGAACAATTTAATCTGGTCTTGAATGTACTTCACAACCTTTACTAATGAGTCGGGAGTAAGTATTTGATCAGTAGATTGATTCATTGCTTCTTCCACTGTAAGGCCACGCAATTGCGTCACTGCCGGGCTGATATATGTTATTGTTCCATCCAGTTTCATGGTCCAGATTACATCTCTGGCGTGTTCGGCCAACAGCCGATACCGTTCTTCTTTGACAAGCAGTTCATTATATTCTTTCTGGAGTTTATCAAGCTCCAATTGAAGCTCCTCTCCGATTCTTTCAGGATAATTCATTTTTGTCATAATCGTTTGATTAAAGAAGTTTTAAGTGATACTGCTCAACCATCTTCATAAAACATTTCAACTTCATTGGCAAACTTTCGTTCTATTTAAAGACTCTCCCTATCCTAATAATTTCTGTTTTATATTTTCCATCAGCATTTTATCCTCTTCAACCCATCAGTGCCTTCTTATTCCGGGCCGTGAGGTCATGAATTCAGCCAAATGAGCAGTAAATGTATGAAAATAATTCCCTGTATGCAAATGATTCCTGATAGAGATGACATAAGCATATCATTGGCAAATGGTGAAGAAAAAACTCCAGGTTCACTGATATATAATTGCGCGCTTTTCAAATTTCCATAGCTTGAGCTAAATGTGTGATCTGATAAGGTGGTCACATTGAAACTATCATTTGATACTATCAAAGGTATGGGAAGCTTTCATAATACACACGCTATGCGCAATTTTACAAGCTAACAAGCCCGACCTAAATACTCCTTTCATTAATTCGCCAGCACCTGCAATGCGTATTGTCCGATCAACAGATTAGTTTGTGCAAGTTTAAAGACCATCGAAATACTAAAGGGTGTTGTCAGCCTTGCCATGTTCTATTAAATTACAAATACTTGTTTTCAAGTCTTTTTCTATTGATTGAGAACCATTATCTTCCTCATAAGTACGGTGTTGGTTGATTGATACTTCTTTATGATTTCATACTTCGAAGTTTCAAGGCTGTCGGTCAAATTTTCGAATGTATACACGTATTGGTGCTGTTCACTTATGCCCTCTCTGTCAGCAGCTTGGAGCCAGTGAAGGTCATTGACATCTCTGTAGAAATTAATGGTTGGCTCAAAAATCCAGTCAACACCAATACGAACATTCACCGACTTGTCATTCATCTGCGTGCGATAGGAAATAAGGTCCTGAATCATGTTTTTTGTTTCAGAATCATAGCCCCACTCTGTATAGGATCGCAGACTGGCATTGGAACTAAAGCCAATTGAACCGGCTAAAGCAATGGCCATTACAAAGACCAATGCATAGGTTTTATAAGATCCGGCCATGATAAAGTCTGCAAAAAACCCAAGTTGGATGAAGAATAGTGGTATAAGGAATATCAAAAAGCGGCCAACTGGATAATCCGACCCCAGAACATAATGATTGAAGACGATCATGAATGCTATGAAAAGCAAAAGCAAATTACTCACCACAAGCCCGATATACTCTTTAAAAAAAACTCCGTTTCGAATAATTATCGTTCTAATGATGATCGCAAACGGAACCAAAACAATCAGTGTTGCTGCGATCTGAAAAATAAGCAGAAGCAAATCGGAACCAATTGCACCATTTGAAACAGTCCAGACGAAACCAGAAAGGGTGTCTTCAAAAAAACCCTCTTTCCCTCCAACATCCAGTTGCCCGTATTGAAGGGCTCTTCTTACCGGCTCATATAAAACAACTACATTCAGCAAAAGCGGTAAGAAATGCTGCCTGTTTGTTTTGATCAGATGGAACCTTTCTTCTTTTTTAAGCCTGGCCTGTATGAGCATAACCAGATTATAGATAATCAGTAAAGCAATATAAAAGGGCAAAAGGGTAAAATGACTCAAGGTTGCCAGGAGCGCCCCAAAATGAAAACCATAGAGATTAATCTGATCGGGCTTTGTGAAATATGCAATAAAATGAAAGAAGCTCATGATCATGAATCCATAAGAAAGTCCATACCCACGAGCCAATCCAAACATATCCATCAGGAATACATTTGAGCAGAGAATGATAAACAGGGAGATTTGCAGCAGCGGGTTCTTTTTTTGAAACAGTTTGTAGCTGTAAATCATAAATACAAATAGCGCCAATAGATTCGGCAACCTTAGGGCCAGTTCGGAATTCCCGAAAAGCAGTTCAGCATATTTCATGAATAAACTATTCAAAATATGGTTATTCATGAACCAATTGCTAAACGAAATGATGTCAATAAAACTGTCGTGGGGATAATGGAGATAGGTGTAGCTCTCATCATGCGTAAAGGAGGAAACAGTGGCTTTTGTGACCATAAACAAGCTTACTAATGCACCTATCAGGATGATAAGAACAGGCACTATTCTTGCTATTCTCGGTCTCATTTGCGATAACCAGTTAATTGTTCTTGCTGTCATTCTGTCTCAAAACCTTTTGTTTCCTCATTTCGCCTTCAAATATAAAGCTTATTGGTGCTGGAAGAAGGTTGCAGGAGAAAAATCCCTTGTTATGACGTGATGGGCAAAGATTGGCCAGGATTGGTTATCAGGGCCGACAGTTTTTCAAATTTTCAAAGTTACGTTTCAAGAAAAGATCCGTTCACCCGGGAATTCATGCCAGAAAGCTATAACCACATGAAGGCATGATTATTAACAGCTACATTATCTTTACAAATTTGCCTGCAATCAATCAGCGGCAAAAAATAATTAAAGAGTACTATCAGCAAGTGATATTTCTAGCATTAGACCTATCTGGTTTTGGAACTGTAATATAAGCTGGTCTTCGGACGCAATGTGTTTTTCCATGGTTAATCGCGCCATCAGGTAGCTTAAGGTTGATTCTGCACCCTGGTTTATGTTCACATAGTTTTCCTCCAATCCGTCATAACAACCACCCGTGCATGGATTGTAAATGATCTGATGTAAGCGGTTGTTTCCTAAAAACCAGTTAATGGCGATCACCATCTTTTGTGAGTAAACTTCGTCATGAAACACCTCGAAAAACTTACTTAAGGTCATGATGGTGTAAGCCACATCAATGGGTTGCTCTCCATATTGACCTGCATCATGTCCCCTGAGCAGCCAGTTTTTGTTCGAGATGACCTCTATCCCATTTTTTTTGTAAATATGTGACAATAGGAAATTCAATGAAGACAGGGCAATCTCTTTATAAATTGTTTCTCCGGTTACGATCCAGGCATAGAGCATGGCCTCGGGCAATATGCTATTGGCATAGGTGAGATAACCTTCAAACCATTCCCAGTTTTCCGACGACTCATGCTTATACATCTGAACCAACCTGTCGGCAAATATTTTTAAAAGCACAATGCTTTCAGGATTATTACTTGTTGTGTAATTGAAATACAAGCCTTTAATAGAGAAAGCCATCGCCCTGGTGGAATGAACCGTACCCAAGTACTGCATCGATTTATCAATTAGTAATCTTGCTTGTGATGTGAACTCTTCAGGTACTTTTCCCATCAGCGATACCACGTATCCCAATGCCCATATTGCCCGCCCGTTGGAATCATCCAAATTGGTCTCATTATTCTGAGCTGTGAACTGTTTGTTATCATCAACATAGTTCAAAAAATCTCCGGCAGGCTGCAGACAATATTCGATGAAATCGAGATATAGTTGGATATAGGCCAAGTCATTTTTATCGGCAGTCAGCTCATAATGCATGCACATCGCTATTAAAGCCCGCGCATTATCATCCAGAGTGTAACCTGAATCAATCTTGGGTTGATTAATAATGGAGAACTGGATAAGTCCAAAGTCGGTTGTCAGCTTTTTTACATGTTCCAGGTTGATTTCCGGAAGATTATAACGAATCAGATTCTTATCGCCGGCTTGGTTTTCAAAAAGCATGGCATGTGCAACGGCAGAATTCTCCCATGCTGTGAAACTTATTTTTTGCAACGCATTCACACTGATATTCTTTCGTAATGGTTCATCGTTGAGTAAACGAATAACGCCATCGGTCAATTGCTGTGCGTTGTGAAAATCGAAAAAAAGTCCTGTTTCATCTGATAGTAGTTCCTTTGCGTGAGGATTAGGGGTGGAAATGATGGGACAGGCACAGCTCATGGCATAGACAAAAGTACCGCTTACTGCCTGGTTGGGATCTTTGGCTGTAAACAGGTATATATCTGTCAGTTGCAGGTATTCGAGCAGTTCGGGTAATGCAAGAAACCTGTTGATAAATTTCACATGATCCTGAAGACCTGATTCAATTACCGTTGCTTCAAGCATGTTCCGGTATTTTTCACCTTCTGATTTGACCACTTCAGGATGTGTTTTGCCGATTACCAAAAACAAAACATCAGGACTTGCTTTAATGATGGCCGGTAAGGCTTTTAAAGTAGTCTCAATATCCTTCCCTGAACTAATCAGTCCAAAAGTAGAAAGTATCCGTTTGCCGGATAACCCATATTTTTCCTTTAATGATTCTTTCTCCAGATGAGAAACCAGGTGGGTGCCGTGAGCAATAACTTTAATTTTTTGTTCAGGCACAGCATAATCATGCTGTAACAATTCAGCTGCGCTGTTGGTCATCACAACAATGGAGCCGCAGGCATCTGCAATAGTCTGAACATGTGCTTTTAACCGCTCATCCGGTCGGGGCAGCACCGTATGAAACACAACAATAACCGGTACCGTAACTTCATAAATAAATTGCAGGAAAGCGGCTTCCTGTTGATGAAAAAAACCAAACTCATGCTGAATCACTACCAGTTTGATGAGTTTGTTGTGATTAATGGATTGGGCTAACTTATGATACCCCGGGGCAACAGAAGTATCGAGCTTATATGTTACTGTTTCAGGATACTCAAGGCTCATCTTCCCGGATTCCAAAGCGCAGATTTTAATTGAGAATGAACTGCTGAATTTATTGTTCAGCGCCTTGATCAGATCATGTGAATAGTTTGCTATCCCGCATTCCCTTGGGGGATATGAGGTCATAAATAATATTTCATTTTTCATCTTTCAGTGTATTATTGATTAATTCTTCCAGCAAGGCTGAAAAACTCAATGAGGCGCATGCGATACGTGAATCGGCAGCCCCATAATAAATGTATAGCGTATCGCCAAACAATGCCGTACCAGTGGGGAAAACCACATTATTTACATCTCCTCTTTTTTCCCAAATATATTCGGGCGAGAATAGTGCATAAGGCAAACGAGCAATCACTTCTGCAGGATTATTTATATCCAGTAAGGCCGCTGCACAGGCAGAATACACAATGCCGTTATTAACTTCTTCTGCTCCATGGTAAATTAAAAGCCAGCCGTGTTCTGTTTCAATAGGAGGGCATCCACCGCCAATGTAGCTTGACTCATGTTCATAAACCGGATCCATGATAATGTGTTCATCCAGGTGAAAGCAATAGTCTGTCCAAAATTCCCGGGTGAGTTCCTTTAAGCTCTTTACGGAAACAATTTGAATGCCTGGTCTGATCCGGTGAAGAAACACCAGCTTGTCATGAATCCTGCGGGGGAAAAACATGACATTTTTATCCCACAGCATGATGTTCTCCCCAGGATCGGCTTTCTTGTTGTAAAATTCATTGTTGCGGTAATATTTTTTGTTTACCACCCCGGCAGATTCACAAAGGGAATTAAATTCCGCATAGGTGAAAGGCGGAACAATGAGCCCCTGTTTTTGAAAATGTCGCAAATCTTTCGAGGTGGCCAACGCTCCCCGGGCGTCATTACCGTTATACGCAGTATAGGTCAAATAGTAAAGATCATCAATCTTAACAATCCTTGCATCTTCAACACCGTGTGATTCGTAATCAAATTCCGGAATCAGAATAGGTTTTTCCCATCGTTCACCAACTTTTAATGGCCCATTCATCATGCAATAACCAATACTTGAGTAATTTCCGTTTTGTACAGCCCGGTAAAAAAGGTGAACCTTGTCTCCTTCCTTTATTGCTGCAGGATTCAGAACGGCTTCGTTTTCAAATTCAAAATCTGTTCTCTCCAGAATAATGCCTTCTTTTTTGACGGATATCATAAGGTTTAGTATAAAGCGAAATTTATAAATTAAACCTGTGAGAATCTTCGGGCACATGTCAAGGGCACTAAATAAGATCTATCAGGTGAGATTTGTATCTGAACACGACAAAATTACCTTTCTGTATCCTTATATCTTTTGCATAAATTTGGAAATTAGTTACATGATTCACGGTCTTTGAGTGTCATTGAAATTGCAACTTGTGGGACTTGTGGGATTCTGGCGACTGCGTTCCACGAAGCCGTCAGTGTCGCCAAGGCACCATAAAAGTTTGCTATTCTTTTGTTACAGATCATGGAACAATTAAAAATGTTCAAACTTATTGCCACGTGAAAGATTATCTTCGGTTAGAAAAGTTCGCGCGGGAGCCAGAGGGTTGTCAGATGATTATAATTTGCTGGCGGACAATTGCTTTTTCAAGTGTCAAAGACTGTGTTTCAAGAAGGGAGCCGGTCAATTTTGGAAACTATGCAGCATGGTTTAGTATTTCTATACCATTTTTCTTAATTTCAGCAACAAGAAGATTTGAAATATGAAAATCAGAAACTTTAAATGGATGAGGTTCTACTAATAAATCGTCATTACTGCGAAGCTGCATCAATTGGATTTGTAAATCAATAATATCATCTACAGTCGCAAACACAATGGCAATATCACTATCGGCGTGATTTGTCCCAATTGCAAATGATCCAAAAAGTATTGCGCTTTCAATTTGAAATTTGTTACTAATTGAATCAATATATCGTTTTGCAATCTTTATAGCTTCGTTTTTATCCATTCTCTAAGCGTCTTAATATTTGTAAACCAGGTTATTGAATAATCAGGGGCGCATCTTTTTCCCAGCTACCTCGGCAAATGAATTCCTGATTAAAAGCACTGTGCCTTATTTTATTCTCTTTTGTGTTGTACCATCATCATACATTTCGATGTATGGAATGTTTCTGCCCGGTTTTGTTATGTCTCTGCCCGAAAAGTCAATCGTTTTTACCAATCTTCGATCAGGATTTGGATATGGAATATCGATGGAAAACAATACTTCACCTTCTTTATCAGTTTTAATGAGGTAGATAGTTGGCCCGACTGTAGTTTCAAAACGGCATCCTGCAACAATAAAGCCTCCATCCGAAGTTTGCTGTACGGAGTACCCATAATCGACACCCTCTCCTCCGTATTGCCTGATCCATAAAAGCTCGCCTGAATCATCTGTCCGCAACAAAAACAAATCGCCCTCCTCCATTGATCTGTTCATCTCGCCCGTTATAACATAGCCACCATCATTTGTTTGTAAAACATCGTATCCCCAATCAAAACCGGAATCTCCATGGGATTTGGTCCAGATTGTATCTCCATATACATCAGTCTTTAACAATAAAATCTTGTCATGTCCACTTGCAGATTGTTTTTTTCCGGTCAGGATAAAGCCACCATCTGATGTTTGTTCTGCCGAATAGCCCGAAACACCAACAGATTCATCAAATAACTTCATCCACAGAACGTCCCCGATATGATCAGTCTTTACCAATGATATACGTTCAGAAGAGCCATTTCTGTATCGAGCAACAACCATATACCCTCCATCTGAGGTTTGCTGACCATCCCATCCTGAGATATTCTGGTCACCACCTATTAATTTGGTCCACAAAGCATCCCCATTGCTGTTGGTTTTTATGAATAATACATTTTCTTGAACCAAAGCATTGGTTGAAGTCCCAATGATCATGAAACCGCCATCATCTGTCTGGCCTACAGTTAAACCCACATCATTATTTTGAAATTTGTAGGATCGGGTCCAAATGGTGTCCCCGGCATGATCAGTCTTCATCAAAAAAACTGCATTACCTTTCTTTCCGGTCAACACATATTCGCCATTCGCTGTTTCAATTACAGAAGTGCTCCAATCATAACTATCTCCGTATGTTTTGCTCCACAACAAATCACCTGTTTTATCAATCTTTATTAAGATAAGTTTCTGGGAAACAGTTTCTCCGGCAACAATATATCCTCCATCCGCTGTTTGCTGGACTGAATAACCAAACCCATTCAAGTAAGTTCTCTCCCACTTCTGACCGAAAACGATGGTGGGTAGCAAGATAGAAATCAGGAGTAGCGTTTTCATTTTGGTAAGATTTTGATATTGTT
>Ga0351836_1012_pt1 | contig 37570 bp, 28 predicted proteins | sample BONcelHFGM3001D4_FD_206749 | JGI IMG/M metagenome (GOLD analysis project Ga0351836, IMG submission 206749) | Enriched cells from coal bed in the Powder River Basin, Montana, United States - BONCAT cells FGM rep1 HSBNCT.FGM.300.1.D4 ... | reverse complement strand
TTGGCTTTCCGCTTCAAGCAAACGGCGTTCGAAGGCCATTCCGGTAGATGTATTGGTTTGGGCTTCAGAAATGGCATTTGTTACGTCAACAGCAAAATGTACGGTTTCGGCCGAATTAAGATGGCTGAATCAAGCCTCGATCTCGTAAAGACGTCCATCGAACAGGAACGTCTTGACTTTGAACAAAATGTTTTCCTGCAGGTTACCCAGTTTATGATGCAGAAAAACCAGCTGTTTATCGCTGCCAAAGCTGATACGGTTGCTCAAAAACGCTTTGATGTTACCCAGAAACGCTATATGATTGGAAAAGTGAATGATGTGCTCGAACTAAAAAATGCCCAGATTGATAACGATAACGCCAAGATTGGTTATTATAATGCTTTAAAAACTTACTGGACAAGCTATTACGATTTAAGAAGACTCACTTTGTACGATTTCATCAACGAGAGAAAACTACAGGTCAATCCCGAAGAGCTTTTAAAATAGGTCTGCCTTGAACCAGTACGCAACCTTTCAATCTTCATATAAACAAAACTAAAAGTATCGGTTAAATTTTCTTAACCTGTGCTTGCGATCTACCTAAAAGCTTACTTTTGCAGAAACGTATAAGACAATTAATTAACCCTAAAAAAATTATAAAAATGGCCGTATTAGTAGGAAAAAAAGCCCCTTTATTTGAAGCAGACGCCGTTGTTGACGGTGGCGAATTCGTCGAGAAATTCTCCCTTGAGCAGTACATCGGCAAAAAACATGTTATTTTCTTCTTTTATCCACTGGATTTCACCTTTGTTTGCCCCACTGAGATCCTTGCCTTCCAGGAAAAAATGGAAGAATTTGAAAACAGGGATGTCGCCATTGTTGGCTGCTCCATTGACTCAAAATTCTCACACTGGGCCTGGCTCAACACACCCAAGGACAAAGGCGGGATTGAAGGTGTTAAATACCCTCTGGTGTCTGACCTGAGCAAAACTATTTCGGTGAACTATGATGTGCTTGCCGGAGAGTTTGACTACAACGAAGACGGTGAGATGGAATTTAATGGTGAGGCTGTTGCTTACCGTGGTCTGTTCCTTATTGACAAACAAGGCATTGTGCGTCATCAGGTTGTAAACGACTTGCCTCTGGGCCGCAGCATTGACGAAGCCATCCGTATGGTTGATGCCCTCCAGTATTTTGAGGAGCATGGTGAAGTTTGCCCTGCCAACTGGAAACCCGGCGACGATGCCATGCAGGCCACCCACGACGGCGTTGCCAACTACCTTTCGAAGCACTAAAAATCCAACTTAAAAAGCAATGCGCCTTACTTCCCTGTGGAAGTAAGGCGTTTATTATTTCCACCAAGTCCTATCCGAAGTCCGATACCGTTTTCACCCAATTGAGGCTCGACACAACCTGCATAACGGCTGCGATTAAACATTAGCACCCCCCTCCCGACAAAATATCCGAGTGCTGCCCCCGCAAAGACATCCGACAGCCAGTGCTCTCCTGAAGCTAAACGGCTTATTGAGGAATAACCGGCAAGTGAGAATGCCAGAATTCCTACCCAGGGCTTATCGTCATAAACCCCTGCCAGAACTGTAGCAACAGCAAATGACCTTAGACTGTGCCCCGAAGGAAATGCATCGTAACCTCCATATCCGGACGGACCGTACCAAACATTGGCATCCGGAAATTCAGTCTGATGGGGTCTCGGACGTTTTGTGATGTGCTTCAAGGCCCAGGCAGCACCCGCTCCAAGCACGAATGCCTGCATACCATGCAATGCGGCCTCCCGCGAACGTGGATTTTCTGTGCTGTATCCATGGAGATACAGACCACCCAGCAGGGGCACGATAACTAATCCATTCCCAAATGGGTTTCCCGTTATTTTAAATGCCTCTGACTGATCCTTGCTCAGGTTGCGCCTGACAATGTCATTCAAATCCTGATCATAATGGTAAGCGAAAATACCCGCACCACTTACCAAACCGAATGCGATCCATTGCTTTGCACCAAAGTGAATCGGCTGAAGAGCTGTTGTAAGGGTTGCCCGGCCATAATCGACAACATATTGCCCATTAATTAAAAAACATGATGAGTCTCTTTTCACCTGACCTGTAACTGAGGCAGATGCAAAAAGCAAAACAGCAAAACTAAGCCTGAAAAACATAAATCATTGATTAATAACCAACTCTTTTTGCCTCATTCCAGATAGTATCCATTTCTTCAAGGCTCATTTCGTGAAGCTTTTTCCCATGGCTTAAAGCTTGTTTCTCGATATATTGAAACCTTGACAGAAACTTTCTGTTTGTCCTTTCAAGAGCATCTTCAGGATTCACGCCAATATAGCGGGCATAATTAACCAGGGCAAACAATACATCACCAAATTCATCCTCAATACGGTCGGCAGAAGCATGCGCTTCAACCTCTGTCTGAAGTTCGGTCAGTTCCTCCCTCACTTTTTGCCAGACATCCTCGCGTTTTTCCCATTCAAAACCAACACCACCTGCTTTCTCCTGCATCCGGTATGCCTTGAGCAAGGCAGGTAATGACGCAGGAACACCCTCAAGAACAGACTTCTTTCCTTCACCCAGTTTAATCCTTTCCCAGTTGCTTTTCACTTCATCCTGATCATTCACCCGAACATCGCTATATATGTGCGGATGACGCCTGATCAATTTGTCGCAAATTCCCTCAGCTACATCTTTGATGCTAAAAAGACCCTGTTCTTCACCAATCTTTGCATAAAAAACAAGGTGTAACATCAGGTCTCCAAGCTCTTTGCTGATACCCTGATAATCCTTTTCCAGAATGGAGTCGCTGAGCTCATAGGTTTCTTCAATAGTCAGATGACGCAAACTTTCAAAAGTTTGTTCCTTGTCCCAGGGGCATCCGGCACGCAATTCATCCATTATTGTCAACAATCGGCCAAAAGCCCTGAGTTTCTCTTCCATATATACAACATCCTTTATTTAGGCAAAAGTACACGAAATATTGGCCAAAGATTTATTTGTCGCCCACACCTGACCTCACAATAATTAACTGTTAAATCCATTTAACTGATTGTGTACCGCTGAACGATTTCGACAAGTTCTTTTGGCTGATAAGGCTTTCTAAGATAGGCATTTATCCCTGCGCCCAGATATCTTTCCACATCATTTTCGAGCGCATATGCGGTAACTGCAACTACAGGGATGGGGGTTAATCCATGCTCTTCCTCCCACTTCCTTATTTTCAAGGTAGATTCAACACCATCCATTACCGGCATTTGGATGTCCATAAGCACGATGTCGTATGTTTTACTGCAAAACATCTCATAACCAACAAGTCCATTCTCGGCTATATCAACATCACAGCCTATCTTTTTCAATATGGTTTCGGCAAATTTCTGGTTCAACTGGTTATCCTCGACTAATAGCACTTTCATAGTATTGTTTTGTTTGGTATTAACCGTTTGCTTTTACAGGTATACTAAAATAAAAAACACTCCCATGGTTATCAGTCCCCGTTTGGCTTTCCACCCAGATACTGCCCCCATTCTTTTCAACAAACTCTTTGCATAATACTAAGCCCAGCCCTGTTCCGGGCTCCGAATCGGTACCTTCGCGCCGAAACTGATGATCTATTCTGAACAAGCCTTCCAATTGGTTCACAGGTATCCCGATCCCGGTATCCCTGATGGCAATTATGTTTTTGTTATTCTCCAGACGATGAGAGATGCTTACTTTTCCTCCGGATGGGGTAAACTTGATGGCATTGGTGATCAGATTCCTTAAAACCCCCATAATCATTTGATAATCTGCATATACTGTTGTGTTGAATGGCACATCAGATGTTAATGAGATATCCTTTTTCAAGGCATTGGTAACATTAATCTCCCTTACCTGCTCTATTGCCATGCTAAGATCAAAAAAATCTGGCTGAAACCTTATTGCGCCTGTTTGCGTTCTTGCCCATTCAAGCAGATTCTCCAGCAGTCTATAAGTATTGTGTGAGGCCATATAAATATTGCCAACAAACTCTTTCTTTTCCTCTTCAGTGAGGCTGTTCCCTTCGGCAAGCAACAGCTGGCTGAATCCGATAATTGCATTGAAGGGATTTTTCAGGTCGTGAGCAATGATCGAAAAAAACTTGTCCTTGGTGGCATTGGCTTCATGCAGTTTGGCCTGGTTCTCGTGTAATTGCTGTTCATTAGCTTTCCTTTGGGTAATATCCTCCTTAACTGACAAATAATGAGTAATTATTTGGTTTTCATCAAGTATAGGGGATATCGAAGCCGATACCCAATATAAACTACCATCTTTCGATTTATTAAGCAATTCGCCATACCAAATACTACCCGAACTTATTGTTTCCCACATCTTGCGATACACTTCAGGTTTTGTTTTGCCTGATTTGAGGATCGAAGGTTTCTGTCCGAGAACTTCTTCCTGACTATATCCTGACAATCTTGTAAATTGTTGATTTACAAATTCAATATGGCCTTCAGAATCGGTGATGGTGATGGAAACAGGGCTTTGTTTTACTGCAAGTTCAAGTTTCCTGACCAGAGATGCTGTTTCTTTTCGATCAGTTATGTCCTGTGCAACACACAACCATGCCGGCTCACCAAAAAGCAGTATTTTTTTCTGTCGCAGACTCACCCAACATATCCGGCCATCAGCTGTAACAAGTCTCAATTCGTATCTTTTCTCCGGATCACTGTCCCGTTCAGCTTTCAGGGAGATGAATCTGGTTTTATCGGGGCCATAAAACAGTACCTCAGGCTGCATCCGGTATAACTTGTCTTTTGGAAACGCCAGCAATTGTTCAAAAAAGCTGTTTACAAACATAATTGTTCCGTTCCAATGAATAAAAATACCCTCGCTGCTTTGCTCAACAACAGCTTTATACTTACTCTCACCTTCTTCGAGCAACCTGTTTGCTTCAGTTAGTTGCCTGTTGATCCTTTTTTTATTGTTTAACTGACGGTATAACACAAAAGAAACCGTCAAAACCATAATGACAATTACTATAAAAACAAGGATCCATGCTCTGCTTCGCTGAATAGTAAGTTGACTCAGCTGTTGCTCAAGTTTAAGAATTGTGTTTTCTTTAAGGGCTTTATCCATTCGCAAACGGGTTTCCCATTCAGCCATTTTCGATGCATATTGCCTGTCAAAAACACTATCCCTGTAGCTATATGCTGTTTGAAGGCTGTAGAGTGCATCTGAGTTCCGGCCTTGTTTTTGATACAACTCCGACCTCAGAAACCATGCCTTTTGCAACATCGGCATCAAGCCTTCCTTCATGGCAACATCAATTGCATCTGCAAAAAAGCTGTCAGCCTGATCATAATCATTCAGAACAACTAAAACAGAAGCCATATTGATATAAACCGATGCCAACCCGTTGCGGTCTTTGATCCTCTTACGGATTTCAATAACTTTTTGGTAATATTCAATAGCTTCATCGGCATTCCCTTTATTTTGCAACACCATCCCTATATTATTGAGGGTATTTGCAAGGCCTCGGTCATCACCTTGGCTCACCTTGTAGCTTAACGAGAGATTGTAAAACTTAAGGGCTTGTTCCCAATCATCCAGCATCTGATATACTGTCCCGTAGTTATTATACACCGATGCCAGTCCGGAAGAGTCGTTCAATTGTGAATAAATTTCATCAGCCTCCTTGAGAAGTTCCAGCGACTTCATGGAATTGCCGGTATATTTGTGCAGAACGCTTAAATTGCTCAGTGTACGTGCAATACCGGCAGAGTCATTTTGATGTCGTCTGATCTGTAACGACTTCATAAGCACATTGGCAGCCTCTTCATAATCGCCAATCAGCTGACAAACAACGCCAATATTATTCAGTGATTTCACAATTTCGACGGTATCGCCAATACTTTCCTTCAAATGGTGGCTTTCCCTGAAACAATTAAGCGATTCAGTGTATTTGCCCTGTGCATAATACCCAAGTCCCAGATTATTGAGCGCATTGGAAATACCCAGAATGTTGTTATTCTTTTGATGTATCTCAAGAGCAAGCGAATCAAACTTCATTGCCCTGTCAGGTTGCGTCCGGCTGTAAATAAGTGAGAGTTGTTCAAATGCTTTTAATCTATCCTCCTGATTCATTGCAGGGAGCAATTGTTCAAGGCTGTCAGCTTTTGATGTGGCTGAAGCATAAAGCACAGAGCTGACAGCAAGTTGAACGATACAGAAAAAAATAACCAATCGCTCTAAGATATTTATGTTTGTTTTCCTCATTAAGCAGGTAAAAGTAGTTAATTAGTTATGACATGTCAATATGTAATTACAATGTTCTTTAGGCCAAATAATGGCTTTGCAGCCGTTTAAAATCTATACTTTTGCCAAACTTATGAAATTCCTGAACTATCCTGTAGTTTTAACTGCTGTTTTTCTGTTGTTAACCACTGTGGCCTTTGCTCAGGCAAGGGCTCCTATGAGCCGATACAATTTCCAGACCGAAGCCCGTATTCATGGGGGCTTCTTTATGCACCACCACCGCGAAATGGAAGTATTCAACGCTCATTTTGGAGCTGTAGAACTTGCACTTCAGCGGTCAACTTTTGGCAAACAGGCCTGGGAGGCGGATTATAGATATCCTCTTATTGGCCTATCGTTTTGGCATTCTCCACTTGGCAACTTCAACGAAATTGGAAAAGCATATGCTCTATATCCGTTTATTAATTACCCCCTTAACCAAAACCGCGATCATGCACTTTTTTTCAGGCTTGGTCTTGGACTTGGCTATCTGACCAATAAATTTCACCCGGAAAATAACTACAAACATTTTGCGATCGGCTCAAACCTCAATGCAGCTGTGAGCATGTATCTTGATTATAGGTTGCGTGTATCCTCACGTTTGACCGCTACAGCATCCGCCGGAATGACCCATTTCAGCAATGGCTCCATGAAAACACCCAACTTCGGGCTGAACATACCAACAGTGAGTGCCGGTTTTTCATGGTTCATCATGCAGCCCAATCCCTATCTTGACCGGCTGATCAGGCCTGAACTTTATCCATTTGAATTCGATGGAAAAAAATGGTTTAGCATTGAAATGGCAATGGCAGCCGGATTTAAAGATATGTCAAACCAGCTTGGCGAAAAATTCATGGTGTACAGCCTGTCAACAAATATTATGAAACAGATCTCACCGAAAAGCAAAATAGGTCTTGGACTGGATGCAACCTATGATGCCTCTGACAAAAAAATACTCGAACGCAAAAATATTTCCTACCCTCACAATTGGCAGCTGATCAAACCCGGAGCAACTCTGGCTTATGAACTTCTGATGCAAAAAACATCATTTTTGTTACAGGCAGGGATGCACCTTGGGAGCAAAGAAAAGTCGGAAGGCGATGTGTATCAAAAACTTGCATTGAAGCACATGCTAACCGACCAGGTTTATGCAATGGTTTCGCTAACTGCTCATTTTGGGAAGGCTGAATACATAGGGTTCGGGCTCGGTTATCGCCTTGATTATAAATACTATTGAAATGAAAGTCACAATTTTTAAAACCATTTTCGTGCTGCTGTTTCTGGTGGTTTTCGCCTGGTCCTGCAAAAAAGACCCTGCTGATTGCTTTCGCTCCACAGGCCCTCAAAAAACCGAAACACGCTCACTTGAACCATTCAGCAACTTAGTCATTCACAACAACCTCAATGTCGAACTCTGTTACGATTCAATAAATCCACACCTCACCATTTCGGCAGGCGAAAACCTGTTATCCGGCATAACCTCACGCATCGAAAACAACACACTTGTATTGGGCAACAGCCACATTTGTAACTGGGTACGCAGTTTTGAAAAACCCATAACCATAAAATTGTTTTATCAGCGACTTGACAGCATAGAATTCCGCTCGGCCGGTTTGCTCAGCTGTGCCGACACCCTGAAAGCGGACAGCATATACGTTAGTGTAAAAGAAGGCGGTGGCACCATCAAGTTGATCCTCAACACCCAAAAAAGTTTCATTAACCATGAATATGGGACAGCGGACGTGCACCTGTATGGTCGGTCAGAGGTAAATTATATTTATCAGGCTAATTACGGACCGGTGATCGCGGACAGTTTGTATGCCAAATTCAATTTTCTTGAAAACTTTGGCACCAACCTGTGCAAAGTTTATGCTGAAATCCAGTTGGGGGTCACTATTTCAGGGCCGGGCAATGTATATTACAGAGGCAACCCCGCAATAAGTCTTGTGAAAACAGGCAGTGGTAACCTGATCAGAATCGAAGACTAACATGTACTTCCTGAATATGCGTGCAGTGTCTGTCAAGACAAGGAATGCTAGTAAGCACGGGCAAAATAAACCCTCTGTTTGGAAGGTCTACCCGAATAAACACATGTCCCCTCTTTTGGATCGCCATCAATAGGTATCAGGCGAATGGTTGCCTTGGTTTCTTCTTTGATTTTCTGTTCAGTTTCAGGGGTTCCATCCCAATGTGCCAGGATAAATCCTCCTTTTTCAATCTGTTCCAGAAAATCAACCCAGCTGTCAACCTTAAAGGTACTCAAATTTCTAAAATACAAAGCCTTCTGATACAGGTTCTTTTGAATTTGTTCGAGTAGGTTTTCTACTTTCTGGTCAATATCCTTTATTTGCAACACTTCTTTCTCGAGGGTATCGCGTCTGGCAACCTCTACAGTTTCATTTTCAAGGTCACGAGGTCCTATTGCAATCCGCAGCGGAACTCCCTTAAACTCCCATTCCGTAAATTTAAAGCCGGGCTTTTGGGTATCTCTGTCATCGAACTTCACTCTGATGTTGCGCGATTCGAGCAGTTTTTTTATTTCCAGGGCCTTCACCGAGATGGATTTCATTTGTTCATCGTTACGATAGATAGGAACAATAACCACCTGATATGGTGCAAGTTTTGGAGGAACAACAAGGCCGTTGTTGTCGGAATGCGCCATAACCAGCGCTCCCATCAATCTGGTGGATACACCCCAAGAAGTAGCCCAAACATATTCCTGTTTATTCTCTCTGGAAAGGAATTTAACATCGAAAGCCTTTGCAAAATTCTGCCCAAGGAAATGCGAGGTTCCGGCCTGAAGCGCTTTTCCATCCTGCATGAGCGCTTCAATACAATATGTTTCTACTGCTCCGGCAAACCGTTCATTGGCCGATTTAACCCCCTGTAGCACAGGCAATGCCATCCAATCTTCTGCAAATTCGGCATAAACACGAAGCATTTGTTCCGCCTCGGCAACAGCTTCTTCCATTGTAGCATGGGCCGTATGTCCCTCCTGCCACAAAAATTCTGCTGTGCGCAAAAACAAACGCGTACGCATCTCCCAGCGGACCACATTGGCCCATTGGTTAATCAGCAGGGGAAGGTCACGATATGATTGAATCCAGTTGCGATAAGTGTCCCAAATAATGGTTTCAGAAGTTGGCCTGACGATAAGTTCCTCTTCAAGTCGTGCATCTTCATCAACTACAATCCCTTTGCCGTCTTCACTGTTTTTGAGCCTGTAATGTGTTACAACCGCACATTCTTTTGCAAAACCTTCGACATGACTGGCCTCCTTGCTAAAGAACGACTTGGGAATAAATAATGGAAAATATGCATTCTGATGACCGGTATCCTTAAACATTTTATCAAGTGCTGCCTGCATGCGTTCCCAAATGGCATATCCATATGGCTTGATTACCATGCAACCCCTGACAGCTGAGTTTTCTGCAAGGTCGGCTTTGGTCACCAGATCGGTGTACCATTGAGAATAATTATCTTCGCGTGAGCTAAGTTCTTTGGCCATGAATTTTTGGTATAGTATTTGTATTTTTACAGACGTGCAAAATTAAGAAAATCCATCAGGGGTTTTCGAGTTTAATCAAAATAGGAGGATAAAAAAATGAAAACCATCCACGCCTTCATCCTGATCGCAGCAGCAACAGCTACTGCCTGTTCGGGTACAAGTTATGTTGCCGACGATGTCTATTATTCAAGAAAAGGCAACAATCAGCAAGGCGAAAAAATCGCCACTTCACCCGGTGCCGGATACACCACCGAAAAGGTGAATGTTGATTATGAATATGAATCATATTACAGCGAAGGGGTTGCCAATGCCGCCACACCAAAGCAGGAGGCTGTTTATTCCAGTACGGAAACCGTTGTAGAACCAGACGGAACAACATATACAAACACAGAGACCTATTATGATTCGGAATATGCCCAAAGGTTTCGCCGGTTCGGGAGCAACAGTTCAAGCAACTTTGGCTACTACGACGGATACAATTCCGGTTGCTTTGATTGCAGCCCCTCCACCAGCATTTACCTTGGCTTCGGAGCCCCGTATTATGGTTGGTCTGTTGGCTACGGTTTCGGATGGCCTCACTACCGGAGTTGGCCATACTCTTACTCTTACCGCCCTTATTATTGGGGATATGATCCGTTTTTCTACGATCCCTGGTATTATAACTACGGATGGGGATGGGGCGGCAACTACTGGTCGGGCTATCAACATGGATATTGGAATGGATACTATGACGGTTATTATGGTGATTCATACCGGCCCGGAAGAAGAAATCATTACTATGGACACCGCTCCGGACTTGCCGGTGGATCATCTCTACCTGGAGGAAATCAGCCGAGAGGCTTGAAAAGCAGTTCATCGGATGTGTCAGGTACCACCTCAAGAGGTGTTAGGACTTCGGACAACAGAGCAGTAACTACCGGAACATCCGACAGGGCCAGCCGTGAAACAGTGGTGAATTCAAGAGGTGAGAGCCAATCTGTAAGGCAGGAAAGACCAGTTTCAGAAAGCAGGCCAAAGATGGAAAGACCAGCTGCGGAAAGAAGGCCGGAAACCAACGAAAGAGTACGTGAAACAAGACCTACTGCTTCTCAGAGAATCGAGGAATCGCGTCAACGCTATCAAAGACCACAGACCAGTGAGCCTTCACAAGCAACTGAACAGCGCAATACACGACCCAAAACCTACACCAACCCTTCTGAAAGGCAACCGAAATCTAGTAATGAATATGTAAGGCCGCAGAACAACGAAACCAACAGAAGCAGCAACACACCCTCAAGTACAAGGCCGGCTGTAAGGAACGACAACAACTCCAATGACAGCAAGCCTGCTGTCAAGGAATCCCAGCCAAACCGTTCATCCGGTGCCGTCAGCACACCCAGCCGGAGCAACAGCCCCAGTTCATCAGGGAATGTAAGCACACCCAGCAGAAGCAGTTCTTCTGGTTCAGGCTCAGTAAGCAGTCCGAGCCGAAGCAGCTCTTCTGGAAGCAGCTCAGGGTCTTCTTCCTCAGGAAGTAGTTCTTCTTCAGGCAGCAGTTCATCTTCAAGAGGCGGACGCAGATAAAACAAATGAAATAATCATTCAGCAAAACCTGCATATCTCCAGAATTAAACACTCTTCCAGTATGTAGGTTTTGTCTTCACTTTCACTACAAATCTATTGATTATGAAAAGTATAAATTTGTTGTTCGGGATGATATTATTTGTCCCAGCATTATTTGGACAAGGTGTTGACGATGCCCTTCGCTACTCACAGGTTTATTATCAGGGCACTGCTCGCAGCATGGCAATGGGAAATGCCTTCGGGGCATTAGGAGCCGATTTTTCCTCGCTTAGCACCAACCCCGCAGGGCTTGGAATTTACCGAAGTTCGGAATTTTCAATCACTCCTGAGATATTCAACAGGTCAACAGAATCAACCTATAACGGATTTCTAAGTGATGAAAGCCGGTCAAATTTCGGTCTGGCAAACCTCGGCTTTGTCTTTACCAACAAAGCAAATCCTGCTCCCACTTCGGCTCCCTGGAAATTCTACCAGTTTGCATTTGGCATGAACCGGCTGAACAACTTTAACAACCGCGTATTTGTTGAAGGTGATAACCTGGAACATTCAAAAATTGATGTGTACCTGGATAAAGCTGATGGTGTTGATTATCAGATAATCGGTGATGAAAACGGTCGCTATCCGTTCGATCTTTATCCTGCATGGTATGTATATCTGATTGATACTATACCAGGCTATAGGGACTGGTACACCAGCCCTGTTCCTCAGGGAGGAATAAGGCAACAGGAAATGATCGAAAGCTGGGGATCTGTTAACGAATGGTTGTTTTCCGGAGCAGCAAACCTCAACGACAAAGTGTTCTTTGGCGCTACGCTGGGCATGCCCTATCTTCGCTATTTCCGTGAATCAACCTATACCGAAACAGATATCGCCGACACCATAGCCGGATTTGATTACTGGAACTACAAAGAAAGCCTGACCACCAAAGGATGGGGAATCAACCTCAAATTAGGCATCATTGCCTGGCCGGTTGACTGGCTCAGAGTAGGTGCTGCATTTCATACCCCAACTGCTTTTTATGAGCTTACTGATTATTACAAAACCACAACCGACGCCAAACTTGGATCTGATTATAATGTAAAGACATCCCCAAACGGCGAATTTACCTATCAGCTGAACACACCCCTGAAAGCCATCGGCAGTGTAGGTTTTATCATTGGCAAATACGGCCTGATATCAGGCGACTATGAATATGTAGATTACTCAAAAACAAGGCTGCGTGCACCTGATTATACCTTTTCAGATGAAAACAGTCAGATCAGAAAGTCGTTCCAATCAACCTATAACCTGAGATTAGGAACTGAATGGAGGGTTTCAGCATTCAGTTTGCGCGGAGGTTATTCTATTTATGGAAGTCCTTATGCAAGTGACTTAAACGATGCCAAGCTTAGCTCTTATTCGTTTGGAGTTGGTTATAGTGAAGGGAATCTTGGCCTTGATCTGGCTTATGTACATACTGCTGCAGAAAAGGATTATTACCTGTATGCATCCGAAAACTTCACTACCAAAGCGGCAAAACAGGAAATCAATGGCAACCATTTTGCGCTTACCCTGAGGGCTAAGTTCTAGACAATTCACCTGTGATTCAGAGGAATTGAGGTTGTGTCTCATAATCCAGCCTGGCTCTGACACCATATTGTCAGGATCAGGCTGGTTTTTATTGAGCATTTCCCCATGAGGCTACTCGTGATGTTTATTCACTTCTCATGCAGATACATTTCTATTTATGCGCTACTTAACAGCCCGCAACCTGTTTAGCCCTGCTTTTGCTTTTAAATGAATACTTGTTCTGTACTCCTCGGGCATGATCTTCAGACACAGACTGTAGTATTTTTCTGATTGCTGCTTCTTTCCAACTGATTCATATATTTCACCAAGTTTCAGGGAGGCATTGGCAGCATAAAAATCAGGCAAATTTCTCCCCTCATCAATTGTTTTGTCATAAAACATGATTGCTTCGCTGATTTTAAGCTGTTCATGCCGGATACGTCCAAACCTGTAATAATACTCAACCCGTCGGTTAACATCCATCTGTTCGGGACGGCCTAATGTCAACAAATGATCAGCAGCCAGCGCATAATAACCGCCATCAAACAACAGCCTGGCTTTTAACAATTCCTTGTCAGGCACTCTTCCGCTTTGCCATTCCCTGTGTGCCTGCTTATCTGAATCAAACTGTCCAATTTCAGCTTCGCTAATCCTACTGATTTCATCCCTGTATGATCTGCTATCACCCTGAATCAATTTCGACCATGCCAGTTTTCGAATGGCATCAGCACGATAATTTTTCCCCCGGTATTGTTGCAGAAAACGGCTATAGTAAATCGCCGCTTCAACTGGTTCAAGTTTTCTTAAATGACATTCACCAGTCATATAGTCAAGAAATGCAAATGGAATCCGAACCTTACTGTTGTCCCTGCTGTTGAGCAGATTCAGGGCTTCATCGTTCCTGCCCAGATGCATCAATAAATTTGATTTTGCATACAAAAGCAGGTAGGGTAACTCTTCAGAAGGAGAAAATAACCGCAAAAGGCTTTGGGCATGAGACTTATCGGGCCGAAGATTCATCTCAATGTAGGTAAGGTAAAATAAAATCTCCGCCTGCAAGGGTTTCCATGAAGTTGATGATCCACATTCCTTTAAGGCCTGCCGTAACATTAATGAACCTTCGTCAACTGTTCCGCGCATCGAGGCAAGCCGAACGATCCACTGAAAATTTGGAGGAATACTGCCTACAAGTGAGTAAAGCACCCCCATGGCTATCCGGTTGGGCAAATGGTCAGGAAACAACCTATTGTTTTCTGAAACCAACAAAAAGGCCCTCCTGAAATCCCATGCAGCGCCTACCTGCTGTCCGAATTTGAGTTTGACTATTGCCCACTGAAGCTGGATGCCTGCTAAAGTCAGACGTTTCATTGGATCATTATCAGGGGCAAGTGCAATACGGTTCAGGCGATGTTGTTTTTCTGGCTGCATCTGATTATAAAGGGTTTCGTCCTCCGATATAAATACAGCCAGAAAATCCATGTAGTTCTCAATTACCGGAATCATGAGATTTGTTGCTTGTATTTGCTCCTCCTTTTTCAAGATGCTCTGAGCCTTATCGAACTGCAAGTCAAAAACCAGGTTATATGCTTGTTGACATCCCTCAGTGAAATTGAACTGCGAAATCAAATTTGCAGGCAGAGTCGCAAACAAAATAAACACCAATTTCCTGATCGTTTTCATTGTGGTAAAAATACAAAAAGGGATTACCGTCCGATAATCCCTTTTATACTATCTAAATAATTGATGGTATCAGGCTTCGCTGTGATATTTGGTAACAATATCCTGATCAATGAGGATACGTCCGCAATATTCACAAACAATAACCTTTTTGTGCATTCTGATATCTAATTGATGCTGAGGAGGAATCTTATTGAAACAGCCTCCACAGGCATCCCTTTCGATCTGAACAACAGCCAACCCATTTCGTGCATTGTTTCTGATTCGCTTGTATGCCATAACCAGGCGGTCTTCGACAACATCTTCACTTGCTTTTGACTTGGCTATCAGATCATGCTCTTCTTTCTCTGTTTCTTCAACTATTGATTGAAGTTCGGCCTTTTTAACTGCCAGATCACCCCGACGCTCCTCAAGCCTGCGTTCAGCATCAGATATTTCCTTTGCAAAATCTTCAATCTTGGCATTATACTCCCTGATTCTCTTTTCACTTAATTGAATTTCAAGAGTTTGAAACTCTATTTCTTTAGAAAGCGAATCATACTCACGATTGTTTCTTACATTCTGCTGCTGTTCTTCATATCTTTTGATAAGCCCCTGACTATCCTTGATGGCCAACTGTTTTTCGCTGATCAATTGTTTGAGTGCAGAGATTTCATTATTGAACTTTTCGGTTCTGGTTTCCAAACCGGCAATTTCATCTTCCAGGTCCTGAACCTCCAGCGGAAGCTCACCGCGAATGATTCTGATTCTGTCAATCTGCGAATCAATCTGCTGTAATGTGTACAGGGCAACAAGTTTTCTTTCAATACTTATCTCCTGTGGTTCTTCAGCCTGAACTGCGGCTTTTCTTTTCTCTGCGTTACTTTCAGCAACCATATAGGGTTTTATTATTTAGGTGAAGTAATGTACGGGATTGGTTTTCACTTCCGAAATCAAGGGTGCAAAGGTAGGAATTTTTTTTACAATGATATCCCTGATCAATTCTTTGGTATATTGTTCAGTTTCATAATGTCCTGCATCCACAACCAATAGGTTTTCCGGGGCATCGAAAAAATCATGATACTTGATGTCGGCAGTAACAAAAGCATCCGCAAATTGACTGGCTGCATCGCCGATCAGGAATGCTCCTGATCCTCCGCAGACAGCCACCTTCACGATACGCTTATCTGTGAATCTGTTGTGGCGCAAACATGCTGTACCAAACACTTCCCTGCATAACAATAAAAAATCACCTTCCTCAAGGGGTTGAGGTAGTCTTCCGATCATTCCGGAACCGATCGTTGAAATTTGGTTTTCCAACGGGTAAACATCATAGGCCACCTCTTCGTAGGGATGCGCTGCAATCATGGACTTGATTGCCTGTGAAAGCCTGAAGGCCGGAACGATGGTTTCTATTCTTATTTCGGGCTCCTGGTGAAGTACGCCAATCTGTCCGGCAAACGGGTTGGCCCCATCTCCTGCCCTGAAGGTTCCAAATCCTTCCGAATTGAAACTACAACTGTCATATTCACCTATGTGTCCTGCGCCTGCATCAAACATTGCCAAACGTACGTTCTCGACATGGCTGACTGGACAAAAAACTACTAGTTTACGCATTGTTGCAATACGGGGCAATAATACCCGCGTGTCGAGCAAGCCAAATTTCTGCGCAATCACACCATTAACGCCGGTTTCAATATTATCAATATTTGTATGATAAGATGCAATAGCCAATCCATGACGTATGGCAAGAATTACAGATCTCTCTGTACCTGTCCCTGACGAAATACGTTTTAGGCCTTTAAAAATCAACGGATGATGAGAAATAATCAAATTGCAGCCTTTTTGCAAAGCTTCGCTGACTACTTCCTCATTTACATCAATTGCGACCAGGATTTTGCCAACTTTCATATCCGGATCACCGATTAACAAACCCGAATTATCATAAACTTCCTGCAGCTCCCATGGTGCTGCTTCTGCCAGCATCCGAAGTATGTCAGAGACCCTTACATCCATACAACCATTTTTAGTTTAAAAAATTTTCCGCGTTCAGAATTAATTATCATTCCAGTAACCTAATAATCACATACAAAAGTAACCAAATAAAAAAAACATCGTATTATTGTATGAATTTGTCATACAAGATAAAACTGTAAGATAAATTGAATAACGGGAAAAAGGAAACCTGTCCGGAGTTCATCGCCCGGACATATTAAACAACAGCCAAAACCAACAAAATCCTATGTCTATGGGATTGAGTCTTTTATTGCTACCCGTTTCCTGGGTTTTGCATCTTGCTCTCAGGATCAGACACCTGTTGTTTGATTGGCGCATACTTCCATCTCAATCATTTGCCGAGCCGGTAATTTGTGTTGGCAACCTATCTTTAGGAGGCACCGGGAAAACCCCCCATATAGAATATCTGGTCAGGTTATTGCACCATAATTATCGCCTTGCCATTTTAAGCAGAGGCTATGGCCGCAAGACCAAAGGGTTTCTTCTAGCCGACAACCACATGCCCTATCAGGAAATCGGGGACGAGCCAAGACAATATATTACCAAATTTACTGATGTCACGATAGCTGTTGACGAGGACCGTGGCCACGGTATATTAAAACTTCTGAACAGTGAAAACAAACCACAGATTTTCCTACTCGACGATGCATTCCAACACCGAAGGGTACGCGCGGGTCTAAATATTCTGCTAACTGACTACCACAACCTTTTTCCCAAAGATTATCTTTTCCCAACGGGCAGGCTTCGTGATATTTCATATGCGGCCAAACGTGCCCACGCAATTGTAGTTACCAAAACACCCAAAATATTTTCTCCATTCATAAAAAAACGCCTCACAGATATAATTAAGCCCCGCTCAGGCCAGAAGCTATATTTCTCCTATCTGAAATATGGTTCATTGTTGCCAGTATCTGATAATCAAAAAATTGCCATTCCAAGGAATATTTCAACTATTCTGATGTTTTGCGGAATTGCCAATCCATACCCATTTGAAGAGCACCTCAGAGATAAATGTAATGAATTAATTGTCAAGCTTTTTCCAGACCATCATGCATTCTCCGAACGTGATATTAACTACATATTACGCGAATATGATAATGTACTTGGCCGAAACAAGATCTTGGTCACCACCGAAAAAGATGCCAAAAGATTGATCGATTCTCCTTATTTTAGCGCCTTCGAAAATCTTCCTCTTTTTTATGTTCCGGTTGAGGTTAGGTTTCACGAAGATAGTTCGAAAGGGTTTGATCAATTTATATTGGAATATGTTAAAAAAAATACAGGAAACAGCTGATTTCATCCGGGAAAGGATTCCTGCACAGCCTGAAATCGGAATCATTTTAGGCACTGGTTTGGGCGGACTGGTTGAAGACATTAACATTCAAAGCATTCTTCCATACGAAGAAATTCCCAACTTTCCGGTTTCAACGGTTCATGGACATCAGGGAAGATTAATCTATGGAGAATTGAGCGGAAAAAAAGTGATGGCCATGCAAGGTCGTTTTCATTTTTACGAAGGCTATTCAATGGATCAGATAACCTTTCCGGTGAGGGTGTTCAAGCAATTAGGCATCAGACTTCTTATCGTTTCTAACGCAAGTGGTGGCCTCAGACCGGAATTTGAAATCGGAGATCTGATGATGATTACTGACCACATTAATCTGATGCCCAATCCATTAATTGGAAAAAACATCGACCTACTTGGCCCAAGATTTCCCGATATGAGCGAAGCATACGATCGCCATATACTTGGCCTGGCAAGAAAAGTAGCCCGAAGCCTTGGAATAAAAGTACACGAAGGTGTTTATGCGGCAGTTACCGGACCAACATTCGAAACACCGGCCGAGTATTACTATATCCATACCATCGGTGGTGATGCTGTTGGTATGTCAACGGTTCCGGAAGTGATTGTAGCAAGACATATGTCGCTGCCTGTTTTCGCCATTTCGGTAATTTCTGACCTGGGCGTTAAAGGTAAAATAGTTGAGATTTCGCATGAAGAAGTCGTAGATGCAGCTGCATCGGCCCAGCCAAAAATGACAGCTATAGTTAAAGAGTTGCTCAAACAACCTATCTTCGTGTAAAATAAATCGGCTTATGAGTCCTGGTCATATTTTTTTCGCTTCCGACTTTCATCTTGGTGTGCCTGACCACGACCAGAGCCTTATTCGCGAAAAGAAAATTGTTTCCTGGCTTGAAACGATTCAAAATCAAGCAGAAGAAATTTTTCTTATGGGCGATGTGTTCGACTTTTGGTTCGAGTACAAAACAGTAGTTCCAAAAGGCTACGTGCGTTTGCTTGGAAAATTAGCCGAACTAACTGACAAAGGAATACCTGTTCATATCTTCAGGGGAAACCATGATGTATGGGCATTTGATTACTTAGCCAGAGAAGTTGGCGCCACACTACACCGCGATCCGGTAACAAGAGTATTTAACGGCAAAAAGTTCTTTTTGGCACATGGTGATGGTCTTGGCCCGGGAGACAATGGCTATAAATTTCTCAAGAAAGTGTTTGAGATGAGGCTAAATCAGTTTCTTTTTAGCTGGCTGCATCCTGATCTGGGAACACGCATGGGCTTGTATTTCAGCAAAAAAAGCCGAATCGCAAATGTCGCCCGCGAAAACAAACCAGAAAATCAATTAGTGGTCGAAAACGAAATGCTCTACCATTTCAGCCTCAGCACACTAAGGGATCATCCAGATATATCCTATCTGATTTTCGGCCATAGACATGTTCCGGTTGACACCGCTCTTAACGATATCAGCAGGATGATCATCCTTGGCGACTGGGTAACTCATTTTACTTATGCATGTTTTGATGGGGAGCAGCTGGAGTTGAAACATTTCAAAGGTTAATAATTTAAGGCCAAATCATTTGACCAATGGCTAAATAAGGCCGAAACCCGCACCATAAATTTAATGACGTGTTGCTGCTTACTTTAGGCGATTATTAAGAAACCTGGCGGGATCAACCTCCGTGTCCTGCTCCTTACAATGATTTAGCAGCGAAACCAGATGCAACGATAACCAGGGGGCAATCAAAGCACCCTTGGCCCCCAGTCCATTCAAAATCCATATACGTTCATGCTCAGGATGACTGCCTGCTACCGGTCTGCGGTCTGCAACTGCCGGCCTGATCCCTGCTTCATGTCTGATAATTGTGAATGGCAGCGAAGTGATTCTTTCAAGTCCTGAAAGCAATTGCCTGGCGCCAGACTCTGTAGGTTGTTCTGTCAGGTCATCCCAAACATACGTTGACCCCAACCTGAACAAACTTTCCCCTATTGGCAACAGAAAAACATCCTTGTTTACAATAAACTGCTCCTGCATTCCTGGCATGCTGAGGGTTAGAAGTTCGCCCTTAACCGGCCTGAAAGGGATAAAACTAAAAAGCGGATTCCGCACAGCCTTAAATCCCTCACAGAAAATAATCCTGTCGGCAGTCAGATTCTTGTACACCAAACCTTTAGAATCACAAATCAGTTGTTGACCATCAAACTCTTCATGCACAAAAACCGCACTCATTTTATGCCTTTTTCGCAAATGTTCCACCAACAAAGCCGTATCCACCCTGAATGACTGTTCAACAAGGCCCAATCCATGTTCACTAAATAAATAGGGATAATTTTTGCTTTCTTCAGACATGATCCGGCAACCAACAGATGAATCAAATCCCTTTTCATCCCATCTTTTTGATTCACCATCTCCGAAAAGTCTAAGTATAGGAATCGGATGAACGAATTTCAAATGTAGCTGCTGTTCGAGATTATTGTAGAATGCAGAAGCAGTTGGCAACAATTCATGCACACGCCAACTGAAAGTCATGTGCCTGAATATAAATGGGTTGACAATTCCCGCGCCTATCCTGCTCGCCTGAGCAAGCCCATCATCAAAAACGATGACACGATACCCCTCCTTCAGAAGGATCTCGGTAAGGCAGGCCCCGGCAAGGCCGTATCCGACAACCAAAACATCGGCATGATTCATTGATACAAATTCAAGCAAAACGTTCGGCAAGTTCGACCAATCTGGTGGCATAGCCCATCTCGTTGTCATACCAGGCAACCACCTTAACTAATTTGTTCTTATCTCCCAACACAGCTGTCAGTCCCGCATCGAACACAGCTGAATGGGTGTTGCCGATAATGTCAGCAGATACTATCGGGTCTTCTGTGTATTGCAAAATACCTTTCAATCGTGTTTCCGCAGCCATTTTGAATGCCTCATTGATGGCTTCAACACTGGCCGATTTGCTAAGGGTGCATGTTAAATCAGTGAGTGATCCATCTGGTACGGGAACTCTGATCCCTGCGCCCCCGAGGTTTCCCTTGAGGTGGGGAAAAATTCTTGTGGCAGCTTTGGCTGCTCCTGTTGAGGTGGGAACAATGGAATAGGCCGCAGCCCTGCCTCTTCGCCAATCCTTGTGAGGGCCATCAACAAGGTTCTGATCTTTGGTATAGGAATGAACTGTGGTTATAAAACCTTTTTCGACACCCCAATATTCATCCAGGATCATGATCAACGGAGCTACGTTGTTGGTGGTGCAAGATGCGTTGGAAATAATTATATCGTTCCTGTCAATCAAATGATCATTAACCCCCAGAACAATATACTTGACATGTTCGAATTCATCTTTTGCCGGTGCAGAGATGATCACTTTACGGGCACCACCTGATGTAACATGCATCTGCGCCAGATCAGGATCAACAAATTTGCCGGTTGACTCAATAACTATATCTATCTCTAATTTTCCCCAGGGCAAGGCTCCCGGATCAACCTGATGAAACACTTCGAGCCGTTTTCCGTTCACCAGAATATGATCCCCTTCTACCTGAATCTCTCCCGGAAATCCACCCTGAACACTGTCGTACTTCAACAGATGGGCAAGATTGTCAGTATCGGCCAAATCATTGATGGCGATTACCTCTAACCTACTGTTTTTCAAAATCTGACGAAAAGTGACGCGGCCAATTCGCCCAAAACCGTTGATAGCCACTCGTATAGGTTTGTTCATTCTGCAAATTTTTTGACAAAGATACCAGTTTAAAAAGGGAAGACAAGGAAAACTCTGTGCCATAGCTTTGCCGTTCTTTGTCGTAGCAATTGCACTTAGAGCCACAAAGAAGTCCCAAAGTTTCATGGAGAAAGGAATCTCTTGTCTCTTTGTGAAACATCCAGATATACCACATGCATCATTCCCCAGCCATTCCACAGAGCTGAAACTAAACAGAATCAATTATATGAATTTCGGATGAGTCTTGAAAAAAAAACCCTGCAAACTTCAGGTTATTTGCAGGGTTCATAATGTAAGAATTTTGTTAATGGATTACATTCACAGTCCCTCTTTTCTCAGTTGTTTCACCTACCATATTGGTGATGATGACATGATAAATATAGCTTCCGGCCGGAACCAGCTCGCCTTTTACTTTTCCGTCCCAGTGCTTTTCAACATTGTCTGATTCAAAGATAATCTGTCCCCATCGGTTGTATACCTTGATGTTGTACTTTGAAACAGCAACGGTTTTCACTTCAAAGTAATCGTTCAGGCCATCTCCGTTCGGGCTGAATGCATTGGCAGGAAATACAGCATAATCCGGGAAAATATCCACGGTTTTCATGACTTCATCTTCACAGCCATTGGCAGTTATCGTCCTTAAGACCACTTCGTAAGTTCCTGTTTCGGTATAGGTGTGCACCGGTTGTGCTTCACTGCTGGTGCCTCCGTCGCCGAAATCCCACTCGTAAGTGAGTCCGTCACCAGTTGAACTGTTTACAAAGGCAACATCGGGCATGCGGATGGTAGTGGATTGCGGATCAGGTTCAAAACCGGCTGTGGGATTTGCATAGCTACTGATTATTAATCCCGATTCAGGGGCAACACTTTCGCAAAGACCTTCGTTGATTACCTTTAGTGATATTGTGTAATTCCCCGGCACATCATAAGTAACGGAAGGTTCAGCTTGTCCGGATGTAGTGCCGTTGCCAAGGTTCCATTCATACACAAAGTTCTGGCTCAGGTTTTGGGTATTATTATCGAACTGAACAGTGATTGGAGAACAACCCTCAGTGATGTCGGCACTAAAAGAAGCCTGAGGACTTGCGACAACAGTTACCTGATAGGATGCCGTAGTACTTTCGCATCCTGCATCATTTGCCATAACAGTGATCGTTTTCACACCCGGGATTGACCAGTTCATATTATATAATCCCGGCCCGGAACCAAAAGTTACATTCGCACCATCAAAATCCCAGGTAAAAGTTGAACCGACAGTTGCATTACCCTGATATCTGACCGAGAAGTTAGCATTCTGGCACACACGTGTAATATTGTCCGCATTGATTGATGCTGTTATTTGCGGCCTTACAGTTACCTGTACAGAGGTATTCGAAGGACAGTCATAATCAGAGGCTTCACCCAGCAGGAAGTAAGTAGTTGTACCAACGGGTGGGCTGACCACAGGATTCGGATCATTCTCCTGCCCTGTCAGGCTGGGATCAGCAGGCACAGATGACCAGGTGAAATTGGCATTACCGATCGCCCTGAGTGTGGTGCTTCCGCCATTACATAACAAAACCTCATCGGCCTGAGCATCTATAACAGGTGCCGGATTTAATGTTAGTGTCATTTCTGCCTCAGCTTCACATCCATGCACACTGTTGACCCGAACATAATACTGGATTTGAGTTCCGGAAGGTGTAACTGTCGGATTTTGTGTCAGGTGCTGGTTACCTACAAAAAGACTGGGATCATTAGGCACCGACCACCATTCATAAGCAACACCTCCTGAGGCGTTCAAAGTGTAAGAGTCGCCCAGGCAAATGGCATCATTGCTTCCGGCACTGGCAAGAGGCAATGGATGCACGGTAAGCATAACAGCGTCATCTGCTGTAAAACCACAATCATTGGTAACAGTGAGGCTATACGTAGTTGTTATTGAAGGACTGACAGTAATAGTCTGGTTTGTTTCCTGGCCTGACAGGGAAGCATCAGGCGGAGAGGCTACCCATTGCCAGGTCTCGGCATCATTGGCAGTGAAAGAGAAACTTTCACCAATACAGATTGCATCGTCTTCACCGGCATATGCAACGGCGCCCTCAAGCAGCACCCAGACGTCATCCTCATCAAATCCCTCGCAATCGTTGGTCACCTGAAGGAAATACTGTGTCGTAACGGTTGGTGAAACAACGGGTTGTGCAATGTTCTCCTGCCCCACAAGAGAAGGATCAGGAGGATTGCTTGTCCATGAGTAGTAATAACCCGGAAATTCAGGGGCACCTATTGTTACTGACGGATCATTACACAGGGATTGATCTATACCTGCCATAGCAACTACAGGGGCAATTATTACTATTGCCGTATCAACTGCTAATTGTCCGCAGGCATCCCTTACAAGGTTAAATATTGCAATTGAGTCCTGAACAGGAGTGTAGGTAATCGCAGGAGATGAGCTTAGCAGGGTTCCGTCCGACAGTCGCCATTCGTGTGTATAGGGCGGGGTGCCGTTGAGAATATCAACAAAAGTAAGCGTAACGTCTTCACCACAATTGGAATAAAACTTTTGGGTGTTGTTGTTGTGCGGGCCTTTGTCGTAAATCTTTACCACCACTGAGTCGAATTCAAAAATATTGCAGGGATCAGGCTGAAATTTAATCACCACAGTTTCCATGCCTTCTATGATATTATCCTGAAAAGGAATGATCTCGATATTGAATACACGTTGCCCCGGAGGAATCTCAACCTGCAACGGAAAAGGAAGGTAATCCTCACCATAAGTAGCTGTGCCACTTACAACTAAAGGCATTGTAAAGGTTTCTTCGCGTTCCTGCATGATATCGAAACGAATGGTGGCGTTATTACACTGTTCCACAGCCATTGTATCTATGAGGATGTTATCGAAGGCAACAGATGTGTTAATACTTCCATCGGTGAAGCTATTTGCTTCCAGAAATACACCCGAATCATAAATACGGTCACCACCATCTGAAATAGCCAGTTTAATGCGGTGAGGCACACAAGGGGTAACATCCGCCTGTGCAGTAAGCACAACAGTATAGCCATCATATTGAATGTTGTTGTTGTTTACCGGATTCCAGTTCGAAACATAATAATCCTGATTCGTTACTGCATTTACTGAGTTAATGGATACAACAGCTCCGTTTGGCAGGGTTGCTATGTTGATGGCGTTATTGCTGTATGGTCCATTGATACCAGGACCTGAGAGAAAAAATCCAAATTTATCATTGTAGGAAGAATTGTTTGGTGGGGCGTACTCAGGATATTCCTCAGAAGCAAAAACATACTTGAACTTGACCCTGTTAGTTTTGGGAACAAAATTAAAAGCAAGCACGCAAGCATCTAACGATGTGCCCCCAGCCATCTGGTTCAGGTCGCTATCACCGGCTGCTCCATTACTGTTGCCAGCGCTCGCTGAATTATTTGGCCCTTTTGCAATACTTGCCCGGCCAGAGGTAAGGATCATCCCTTCAATAAATCCCACGCCTGTCGTGCCTATAAACCTGCCGCTCGCGGTAGGAACGCCAGTATAAACAACATTAGACACTTGAATGTCACCTGATATGAACACATCCTGGATCATGTCTTGTGCCATTTGCTGAGAAGTGTTTTCGGTAATAACCAATGGACCGATCTGAGCTAGGACAGGCTGGCTGATACTAAACAGACATATCAGCAGGACTGGAACAATTATCCTGGCATGCAAGCTGTTAAAAGAAACGGATAAAAATCTTTTCATGGTTGTGGTTTTGATAATGGCCGACTTATTGGTTAACAAAAATATTAAAATTTCTTAACGGGTGCAATTTTTTCTCATCGGCCTGCAATATATCAAAACAGTGTAACCATTTGTTAAAAAGGTCTTTACGTATGAAAATCTGTAAATTGAGACCTAAGGAAGACCTGAAATATTGTTCAAAATCGTTATCTTTACCCGCAAATATTCAAGAATCAAACATTACCCATGGAAAAAGCACGTAACTACATTGAAACCAACAAACAAAGGTTTCTCGACGAATTATTCGGACTCATCCGTATCCCATCCATCAGCAGCATCAGCGACCACAAGCCTGATATGCTCAGGGCAGCTGAGTACTGGAAAGAAAGCATCCTGAAAGCAGGTGCTGATAAGGCTGAGGTGATGCCCACCGATGGCAACCCCGTTGTTTATGGCGAAAAAATAATCAACCCTGAACTACCCACAGTATTGGTTTACGCCCACTACGACGTGATGCCCGTTGACCCGCTCAACCTGTGGATCAGCCCGCCTTTTGAGCCTGAGGTCAGAAACGGCAAAATATATGCTCGTGGAGCCGACGACGATAAAGGACAAGGCTTTATGCATGCCAAAGCGTTTGAGACTATGGTTCAGACAGGCAGTCTGCCCTGCAACGTGAAATTTATGATCGAAGGCGAAGAAGAAATAGGATCGCCAAACTTAGGCAAATGGTGCCGTGAACACAAAGAAATGCTCAAAGCCGACCTGATCCTCGTTTCTGATACCAGCATGATCGGCCCGGATATCCCTTCGATAACTACCGGCTTGCGCGGCTTAGCTTACTGGCAGGTGGAAGTAACCGGCCCCAACCGCGACCTGCACTCAGGACTTTTTGGCGGTGCAGTAGCCAACCCAATCATTGTACTCGCCGAGATGATCAGTGGCATGCTCGACCAAAACAACCGCATCACCATCCCTGGTTTTTACGACGATGTGCTCGAAGCAACCACCGAAGAACGTGCACTGCTCAACAAAGCACCCTTCAGCGAAGAAGCCTATAAAAAAGCCCTGGAAGTTGCCGAACTCAGGGGCGAAAAAGGTTTTACCACCACCGAACGCACCGGCATCAGACCAACTTTCGATGTGTGTGGAATATGGGGTGGCTACACCGGAGAAGGAGCCAAAACAGTGCTGCCTTCAAAAGCCTTCGCTAAGATATCATGCCGCCTTGTGCCCAATCAGGACCACGAAAAAGTAGCAAAGATGTTTCAGGATCATTTCGAAGGCATTGCCCCCAACACCGTTAAAGTTAAGGTGGAAAGCCTTCATGGAGGCCAGGCTTATGTGTGCCCGATTGAACTCCCTGCTTATAAAGCCGCCGAAAAAGCCTATATGCTCACCTATGGAAAACAACCGGTGCCCATGCGCAGCGGCGGCAGCATCCCGATTATCTCCACCTTCGAACAGATATTGGGGATTAAAACCCTGCTGATGGGCTTCGGTTTAGAGTCGGATGCCATCCATTCGCCAAACGAGAATTACCCACTTGATAATTTCTACAAGGGAATCGAAACCATTGTGGCATTTTACCAGGAGTTTGCAAAAAATTAGCTCAACAATCAACATTCTAAAAGAACCGGCCCACAAGCCGGTTTTTTTTAATGTTATATTGATCCTTTGCTTGTCTTACATGGCAGTAACCTCTTCAATATCCTACGTTTTCCAATCCGAAGGCTCCAACTCAAACAATGCATCCACCGTGGTGCCAAACACCTGAGCAATCTTCAGGGCCAGCATGGTTGACAGGTTAAATTTACCCCCTTCAATGGCGTTTATAGCCTGACGGCTCACCTGAACCCTGACTGCCAACTCCTCCTGCGTGATCCGCATTCGCGCACGCTCAACCCTGATATGGTTCTTCATCCGTTCTGAGGTTACGGCGGGCCTTGGCCAACGCCAGGTTAAAATGTACAATAAAAAACACCAGGATTGTAAACATGTTGAAAACCAGCACCATGAAAAATGCTGAGCCATACATGAATACGATTGTCAGCAACAAAATGCCGTAATTGAGGTAGGTTGCCCTGAGCAGCGACTCAAGTCTGATGCGGGCAATAAACTCATCCTCGCTCCTTTCCCTTGAAAAAGCCACAAAAGCCAATCCGAGGATGAGCATCACACCGGCAAGCTCGTCTGTAAGGTTGTTCGTGCTCAGTTCAAACCATTTATCCTCTGCCATAATACCCGGCTCCGAAATTACAAAAACGGGCAGATCAAGCCATGTGGCCTCATAATCGCCTAACATATGAGCTATTCCAAGAACCAGACCGGGAATCAAAACGATCCATCCGATGAGTCTGTAAGCATGTGGTAACAAATATTCCTTTTTCATTAGATTAAATTTGTTGCAAATGTAATGTATTGTATATAATTTGTCATGTTTTATTTACATAATGACATGAAAAAATTACAACCCTGCACTTTGGCAGGGTTGCAAAATAAGGTTATGTGGATGGGTTTACCGCAGCAAGCTTACCGTTCCTTTGTATTCTATGGTGCGGCCAAGATAATCTGAACCAAAGATATGGTACACATAAGAGCCCCCGGGAAGTGCTTCGCCTTCGGAGGAGCCATCCCAGCAATCTTCAAAATTCTTCGAAACATGAACCACCTTGCCCCAACGGTCAATGATCTTCATGGTGTAGTTGCTGAACGGCGTACCCTTGATTTCAAAGCAATCATTCAAACCATCACCATTGGGCGTAAATGCCGAGGGGATAAACAATTGAGCCACTTCTGAGATCACTATATCAATCTCATACACTTCCATACAACCCTTATCGGTTTCAGCCGTCAGCACAACAATGTAGGTGCCGGCCTGGGTGTAGGTGTGCAATGGATTCTCCTCGTCTGAGGTACTGCCATCGGCAAAATCCCACACATAATTGCTTCCTTCGGGCGTGGTGAGGTTTTCAAAACTGATCTCCGGATCACCTAAAGTAGTGATGCGGGGATTAGCTGTAAAAGCCGTGTTTGGCTTGGGAAACACCTCAATATAGTTGGTAATGATTTTGGTTTTGAAACAAAACTCAGTGTTGGCAACGGTAAGGGAAACGGTGTAGAAACCCGGGTCGGTGAAGGTATGCACTGGGTTACGCAGGCTGGAAGTATTTCCATCGCCAAAGTCCCAGGCATAGCTGGCGTTGCCAAAAACATCTGTGGACAGGTCGTTAAACTGAACTTCGAATGGCTGGCAACCTTCGAGAATGTTGGCTGTAAAATCAGGTTCGGGAAGCGGGTTCACTTCAACAGTTTCGGAATAAACGTCGGAGATGCAGTTAGGCTCGATCAGTTGCAGGGTAACTAACTTGGTGCCGGCATTGATCCAGTTAACCACGATTGGGCCCGGGCCGCTGCCTGCAAAACTTCCCCCATCGAAATCCCAAAGATACTGGGCAGAGGTTGGACCGTTGCCCGAATACACGAAGTCAACATTCTGTCCTGTGCACACCTCCTGAGGGGTATAGTTGTAATCAATTGTTGGCTGAGGCCTGATGCCTACTGTTACCTGATCGGTTGCTTCACACAGGTTCAGGTCCACGATATGACATTCATAGGTTGTTAATTGTGAAGGTGTTACAACAGGATTGATCAATGTTTCCTGACCTGCAAGACTGGGATCGTTGGGTATTGACGACCAGGTAAAGCTACCCGTTCCAGTGGCAGTTAGAGTTACAGGTGTTCCAATACAAACAGTGCTGAATTCGGCTGTTGCGGTAACCTGTGCAAACGGATACACTAAAATATCCACAACGGCAACATCGGTACAATAGGTAGTATTTGCTTCCACACTATACTGGTAGGTTCCTGGCTGATTGAGCGTTACGGTAATGCTTTGGGTTGTTTGGCCGGTATTCCAAAGCCAGGGACCCAAACCGTTGGCTTCGAGAGTGAGGGTTCCACCGGGGCAAATCTCAAAGTCAGGCTCATCGGGAGAAACAATCTCAGCATCAAAATACTCAACAAATACGGTAACGGTTGTACTTAAAATGAGGGTTTCATCGCATTTGCTGCGCACTTCCAGGTGGTAAGTTGTTTGCACAGCAGGTGAAACAACAATGCTTTGCACGTTGGCACCTTCGGCAACCAGGTTGGTACCGGGTTGTCCGGGCACTCCGTCATACCACCAGTAATAGACGGCTTCGGTAGAAACAAGGGTTGTCTCATCTCCAAAGCAAATCCAGCGGTCATCCCCTGCCGAAAGTATCGGATCCTGTGTGACAAGAATTGAACCTTCGCGTATGTTACCACAGTTGTCGGTAGCCCTGTAATAATAATTAACAGTACCCACAAGTGTCGGGTCATAAGGAACATTCAGGGGATTCACTGTTCCAACGGGAGTTCCCCAGTCGCCTTTGAACCACTGAACGGTTACCGATGAATTGAACGGATTTGTGTTTGTAATCAACAGGTTCTCGCTTTGACCTTCGCAGATTTCAACAATAGTGCCGGGCGACACAGTAACCACTAAGGGATTGTTGTTGATCTGTACATGGCTAATGTTGTTGTTGCCACAGCCATCAGAAATGTTCACATCCACAATGTCGGGGCTGTCCTGAACCACGTGCGATATGGGTTGACCTGGCCCGATCAGGTTGCCGTTATATGACCAAACAAGGTTGTATGGCGGAAATCCACCTACAATGTCATCTAAAAAAGTAAGGCTGACGGTTTCGCCGCAACTAGCTGTGATCTGTTTGGTAACTTCCTGAATTTGTTGATAGTCATAAGCCTTGAAGTCCACAACACCGGTAAAGCCTCCCGAGAAAGGTGGCACGGGAACATCACAAGGATTAATGGGATAACGGAATTTCCAGTATTCGAACTCACCGGTGATGGTTCCTGCCAATGGCCTGATCTCTATAGTTGTGCTTACCTGTCCGGCTGGTATAACAATGGTATCCGGAATGGGTTCAATGTCAGCGTGGGTGAAACCCTGAAGTGAATAGGGCAACTTATAGTCATTCTGGGAAGGCTTATTCAGCGTAAACTGAACGATCAGGTTCGAGCAGCCGACCACCACACAGTTTTCACAGTCAATATTTGGATTATCGAAATACCAGTCAACGGAATAGTTGATTCCTTCACCACTGATCAGGCTTTTCTCCTCAAGAAAAACACCGGAGTTGAAATTAGATGGATATTCATCATATGGTGCTTCCTCCGAATCCCAGAAGTCTGCAACTGCGATTTTTACAATATAATCGCGGCAAGGAACCAGATTAGCATTAATGTTAAATGGAACCGTAAGCCCGTCGAATTCTGTTGTAAGCCCGAATGGAGGGTCAAGGTTAGGCCGGTAAAGAGGAATGTTCGCCCTGGGATTAATTGTTCTGATAAGAACCCATTCTTCTCCCGTTCCGCCTGATGAAGGAATAATAGCCATGTTCTTTGACTGGTTGCTAAATGGGCCGCCGGTGGAACTGACAAATATCCCAAAAACATCATAGAAATAATCATTTTCGCCGGTAAGGTCAATATCAGGCCCGATAGGTCTTTCGCCCGCATAAGGATATTCTTCAGAGGCAAATACATAACCAAGGTTTATATTGCCATAAAAGGGTTTGAATTTAAAACTCAAAACAGCTGCATCAGAAGTGCTATCAGGCTTTTGTGGAGGTGTAATAAATCTGTACATCAGATTGAGGTCGGCATCACCCGGATAACCAAGCGAGTCACCATATGCACCATACCGATTGGTTCCGGCTTCTGCGCTTTTCACCTTACCATTAGATAAAATGATTCCTTTGTTGAAACCAATGTCATTGCCATTCTCGAACCTGCCAATGGACAAAGGGTGGCCCTGATAGGTGATGGATGCTGTGTCTATGATTCCTCCACCCGAATAAAGGATGTTGAGCACATAGTCAATATAGTCATCCAGTTCTTGCATTTCAAAAACCTTCAAGGTCTGCCCCGCCTGTGGCATCGCTTGTTTCGTCGAGATCAAAAACCCAAGCAGAACGAACAGCATTATTCTTTTCATTTGTCTGAAATTTTCAGGTCAACATGAGGTTTGTTATTCACACACCTAATGAAGACGATTTTTTCTTTCCATTCGTTGGACAGAGCCCTGAAATTGCTTTGCACATTGAAGCGCTCCGCTACCAACAAATCTCTAACCATTAGAGACCATAAAATTACTACTTATTCCTTTATTTGGGGATTATCAGACAATTTAGCAAAAAAAACAGTAAAAAGAATACTTCTGCCCCTGATTCAGAGATTTACCTGTTCTTTAAGCATTGTTATGTGTACCTAATCCGGGCAAAGTGGTTATTCTCCTGCGTTTACTTCAAAAAGACGAAAACAATATATTTGCTTATTAGTACTTTGTTATATCACACATTGTTGCATACGGAATAATTGGCTGTTGCACAGAGTTATTATTGATTCCAATACTTCGTGAAACTCTGCGTCTCCTTTGTGGCACTATGTGCAATAGCTATGACACAATGTTTCATGGAGAATCACATAGCTATACGGAGAAATTTCGTGACTTAATGGCTTATCAGCCATCTAATTGATCTGTTGAGCTTACTCAAGGAATGCGGTACACTGATTTTCCAGATTTGAAATTCTCAACACCTGTTTTAAGGAACTCAACAAAAGCATCCACATTGAGGTCATAAGCCTTTGGTTGGTTAAGCACCTCGCCGTTATGGCCCATCAACACATAATAAGGTTGTGCGTTTACCCCGAATTTTGAGATCTGAAAATCAGAGTATTTTCTTCCGATGGTTTTCTTCACTTTGCCATCATAATCCGAAACAACCCATTCGCTTTCGGGAAGGCTGGTTTTGTCATCCACATAAAGTGCAATAACCACAAACTCATTCTCAAGCAGGCTGAGCACGCGGGGATCACTCCATACATTCGCCTCCATCTCACGGCAGTTGACACAGCCATGTCCAGTGAAATCAATAAAAATAGGTTTGTTCAGTGCACGGGCACATGCCAGTCCCTGCTCATAGTCAAAATAGCCTTCCAAACCATGTGGCAGATGTAGTTTTTCATGAAACTTTGGCGTTTCACATTTTTGATGATCTGTTAGCCTGGCCGTTGTGCCTGAAGTAAGTCGCGAATTCTTCCTAATGATGTCGTTCAGATCAAAGTCGTGGGTCTGCATTGGCGGCATATAGCCAGATAGTGCTTTAAGTGGTGCACCAAACATCCCGGGTATTAAATACACAACAAAAGTAAAGGTGATAATTGACAGGAACAGACGAGGCACACTGAGGGTCTTCACCTCCGAATCATGGGGAAATTTGATTTTACCCAGCAGATATAACCCAAGGAGGAAGAAAATCACAATCCAGAATGCCAGATAAACTTCCCTGTCGAGCAAGCCCCAATGATAAGTTTGGTCGGCCACTGACAGGAATTTTAGTCCAAGCGCCAATTCAAGAAACCCAAGGACAACCTTTACCGAATTAAGCCATCCGCCGGATTTGGGAAGTGTGCTCAGCCATTTCGGGAAAATGGCAAATAAGGTAAACGGAAGGGCAAACGCCAATGAAAAACCAAACATGCCCACAATCGGCTTCAACACTTGCCCGCCAGCCGATTCAACAAGGATAGTACCAACTATGGGGCCTGTGCAGCTGAATGAAACCAGCACCAGGGTCAGGGCCATGAAAACGGATCCCAGATACCCTCCTTTATCGGCCTTTTGATCTGACTTATTGACGAGCCAATGAGGAAGCGTAATCTCAAACATCCCGAAAAAGGATGCTGCAAAAATAACAAAGATGAGGAAGAACAGGATGTTGGGCAACCAATGAGTACTCAACCAATTGGCTATATCAGGTCCCGCCACAACTGCAAGTATCGAACCAATCAGGGTATAGATTCCAATGATAGAAAGTCCATAAACCATAGCCTTGATTTTTCCCTTCATCTTCGACTCTTTGTCGTTCATAAAAAAGGAAACCGTCATGGGTATCATCGGAAAAACACAAGGGGTAAGTATTGCAGCCAATCCGGCAAGAAAAGCAATAAAAAAGAAACCCCATAATGATGAAGAACTTCCCTGAATATCAGCCTTTACATTGCCCGATGATTCCGTCAGTAATTGATCCTGTGCACCCGTCACGAGCTTACCGTCTTCAACAGTCAGCATAATGTCTTCATACAAAGCCACGCAACCCACATCGTTACAAACCATATAGGCAATCTCGCCTTTAACCTGGAATGCCGAAGTGCTCCGTGGAACAATCCGCTGCCTGAATTCAGCTATTCCTTCGAAGGATTTGATATTCATTTCGAATATCTCGTCATATTTCTCTTTGCCTTCGATGGCTTCGTAAACTTCGCTGTCAAGCACATATCCCTCGTTTGGTTCAAAAGTGAACTCTGTAGGCAATGGTCCGTTCTGTGGTATTTTGAGGGAATAAAGGTGAAACCCTTTGTCAATGCTTGCTTTAAAAACAAGTTCATACAATCCATTGGAAATTTTCTCAATCGCATATTCCCAGGTTACCGGCTTCAGGATTCCACCTGTCATTCCTGGCCCCGAAGGCTTTGTTGCAGTCTGGTCGGGGCTGAGGCTAAAAGAAAAATCAACCTCAGATGGGGGAAGGCAGCGGGTATCGTCGCAACACATAAACTCCAGCGAACCTTTCACAACAACAGGTTTGTCACCGGTAAGGCGCACCAACTGGCTAAAAACAGCCTGTTTGGAAAAAAACCTGAGAACCATTTCAAAATTCGGGTCGTATTGCTCTACTGAAGGTGATTCATCAACTTTTCCAATCAGCTCATACCCTTGCCCCTGCTCGAACACGAATGTTGTTGCCGGTGGCGACATCGGAATGTTCTGTGAATAGAGATGCCAGGTGGGATCAATAGCAGCAGTAAAAATGAGTTTATACTCATTAGATCCTGTTTTCTCAGTACTGAAACTCCATTTAACCGGCTCAAGCACCTGCCCTTGAACAGACGATGCAAATGAGGTGATAATAAATAATAATGAAATGATTGTATGGGTCAGACGGTTCATAATCTGTGAGGTTGAAAGGCGCAAAATTACTATTTATGCTGAAGTCCGGTCGCAACGAATGTCATGTTTAAGAACTTTTAGCATTCAGCTGACAACCTTTATGGTACTAAGGTTGCATATACCAGCCTGAATTAAATCCATGAAACAAGATCTAGACTATAGACAAGGTGCTGTTTGTCAAAGCAATAGCCCCCGCAAGCCAGAATAGGTTCTTTTGATCAGGTTAGTTCTAACCTGAGGACATGCCTTGTCTGTTCATCCACACAAAACCGCCTGTCAGCACGGTAACCCACTATCCAAATAATGTCCCTGTTAGTGTTACACAGAATCCATGCATTTTTCTTCTGAATACTGTCAAACTTGTTGTCGGAAAAAAAATCACTAAGCAACTTTCTTCCCTTCATACCGAAGGGATAAAAATAATCCCCTCTGTTCCATGTTCTGACTACCAGCGGATATTCGAGTTTAGTTTCATCAAACAAGGCTATGTGCTGAGGAACTTTCAACGGGATGTTGTCATTGAATGGAACACGCCCGGCCGACAGTTTTACAGGTTTAAAGATTTCTGTAAAACCTGCTTCAAGAAAGAAGACCTGCTCGGTCTCCTCTACCAACCTGCTTACATGGATTTTGTTTCGTTCAATGACCAGAATATGTGTTGGCGAAGTAAATTTTTTAACACCAGACCGCCTGATCGAATGTGCAATCTGTGTGATAAGGTCACCGCCAAATCCATAACGGCTAACCAATTGATGCAGGATAACCTCCGGATACTTAAGTTTTAGCAGAAGGTTTTTATTAAACTCAATACCATCGGCAAAGTAAGAAACTGTGCCGCCGGTGTACAGATTAAAAAGTTCGTCCAGGGTTGTCTCGTATTTCGATTGCAACAACAGACTGTTCATCAAACCTTTTCGTGCATTTATATGGCATGAATCAAATGCCGGAATTACATGATGTCTGATTGCATTGCGCAGGTATTTGTCACCGAGATTTGAGCTATCTGTAAGATACTTAATTGCTTTGTCAGCAGCAAATTGCTCAATCTCCGATCTTCGTGCAAACAATAGGGGGCGGATAAACGCACCACGCTGAAAAGGGATTCCTTTCAGGCCAGCCGGACCACTTCCCCTGATCAGGTTTATAAAGAAAGTTTCTGCGCTGTCGTCCGAATGGTGGGCTGTAGCTACATAACAGGCATTTAGTTCATTCAATAGAACTTCAAACCAGGTATAGCGTAATTCGCGCGCAGCCATCTGTATCGAAATATCACGTCGGGATGCATGGCCGGTTGTGTCAAATCGCTGAACAAAAAACGGAATACCAAGATCAATTGATAACTGACGGACATAATCCTCTTCAAAGTCAGACTCTTCTCCACGAAGACCAAAATTGCAGTGGGCCACAGCGAGTTTTGCACCACTTTGCCGCAACAGTTGGAGCATAACCACTGAATCAGCCCCGCCGCTCACTGCAGCAATAACATAGCTGTTTGCGAGGCTTATGCCAAATGAGGACAAAAAGTCTGTCATGCGTCTGATCATAACACAAAAGTAATCTGAATTAATTTATACCCAAATTTTGTGTTTGTCAGGCCCTCAGAATGAAAAGTTTGAGGGGGATGGCAGACCACCGAATGAGGACAAGTGCAGTAATAGATTTGTCATAGTCTAAACCATGTATAAACAAAAAAGTCCCGCCGGACTTTTCGGCAGGACTTCTATTACAGCAGTCATGAACAATTATTCAATTGTCCATGTATTTCCACTGTTAAGCATGTCATCAACAGTTTTAATCTTTGAGTGTTCCTTTTCGTGTTGGATTGATTCCATCATAGTAGTTTCGAAGGTTTCGGCTGCCACCGAGCGGATGATTCCCAATGCGACCGGAAATTCGGGGGGCATCATTCGGGCCAGCATCATATGTATGCCCGGATCGGGATCGTACTGGTTGTGAACCAAAAGATCATCAACAGTAATCCCTTGTTCGCCAATTGTGGCCACTTCAAGACTTGTGCCCTTCAATACTATACCCTTGTTTTTCTCTTTACCAAAGACAACTGGTTTACCATGCTCCAGGAAAAGTTGGTTGTCATCCTTAGTTTCTCTGGAAGTGATCAGTTCATGGGCTTTATTGAAAAATATCACACAGTTTTGCAGGATTTCTACCACTGATGTTCCTTTGTGTTTCGCAGCTTCAGTGAATACCGCTGTCATGTGTTTGGGGTTTGTATCAAGTGTGCGCGCAAAAAAGTTGCCTTGCGACCCGATTACCAGTTCACCGGGGTTGAAAGGCCTTTCAAAAGTTCCCTGCGGACTTGTTTTGGTTTTTGAACCCTTTGGTGTGGTTGGTGAATACTGCCCCTTAGTTAGTCCATAAATTTTATTGTTGAACAACAGTATGTTGATGTCAATATTCCGGCGCACTGTATGGATAAAGTGGTTTCCGCCGATGGCCATACAATCGCCATCGCCGGTAATCATCCAAACGCTCAGGGCAGGGTTCGCCAGCTTCACTCCTGTGGCAAGCGCAGCTGCACGGCCATGGATGCCATGAATTCCATAGGTATTCATATAGTATGGAAAGCGCGACGAACAACCAATACCTGAAACAACGACAAAATCCTCTTTACGGATGCCAAGGTTGGGAAAAACATTTTCGACAGAATGCAGAACGGCATGGTCGCCACAACCGGGGCACCATTTCACCATCTGGTCGCTGCTAAAATCTTCTTTTGTGAGCTGTATTACCTGATTTTCTATGAATTGGCTTTCCATAATTTATTGATTTAAAAGGGAATTAAATTTTTCTTCCAGTTCTGCAATCATGAATGGTAATCCCTGGATTTTGTTGTACTGTTCGTAACGGAATTGAGGGAAATTCATTTTAAGGTATTTCACAAACTGCCCGTTATTTATCTCACAGACAAGTATTTTTTTGAAGCCAGACAACACCTTTTCAGTATTAAGCGGTAGTGGCATGATATAGCGGAAATGGGCCAGACTAATTGATTTGCCTTGTTCCTGCATTTTACCCACGACTGTTCGCATAACGCCAAAAGTGCCACCCCAACTCACAATAAGCAGATCGCCCTGATCCTCGCCAAGGATGGTTTGCTCGGGGATGAAATTGGCAACTCTTTGAACTTTTTCCTCGCGCAACATGATCATTTTTTGGTGGTTAAGGGGATCATGCGATACATTACCAGACACATCCTCTTTTTCGAGTCCACCAA
>Ga0351836_1011_pt1 | contig 38060 bp, 27 predicted proteins | sample BONcelHFGM3001D4_FD_206749 | JGI IMG/M metagenome (GOLD analysis project Ga0351836, IMG submission 206749) | Enriched cells from coal bed in the Powder River Basin, Montana, United States - BONCAT cells FGM rep1 HSBNCT.FGM.300.1.D4 ... | reverse complement strand
TAAAGCTGTTTCCCCGCGAAAAAAAAGTTAAAACCTATTATGTTGGTGATGCAACAAAAGACAATATGGGAACCTTTATGCTGATGGAAGGTGCCAAAACAGCATACATTGTTTATTTGCCCGGGTTCAGGGGATTTGTATCGTCGCGCTTTACAGCATTTGCTGATGACTGGCGCGACCATGTGGTGTTCAGACACAGTCTTGGCAATATTCGCTCGGTAAAAATGGAATTCAATGCCGACAAAGAACAGGGTTTTCTGCTTGAAGCTCAGGAAATGAACAACTACAAACTCACCCGGCTTTCGGATATGCATCAGACTACGTCATTTGATACGCTTAGGGTGCTCAACTACCTTACCTCCTTTTCCGACATACGATTTGAGGCTTTGCTGAACAACAAAATGCCACGGCCACAGAAGGATTCAATCCTTGCCTCCCCGTTTATGCACAGAATTACATTAACGGATATGTCGGGCAAGCAAACTGTTGTTACAACCTTTGAGAAACGTGCAACCTACGACCCAAGGCAGGTAGATTATGAATTTGTGCCTGTTGACCTCGACAGGCTCTACGGCCTGGTGAACGACGATAAAGATTTTGTATTGATGCAATACTACACCTTCGATAAGGTGCTCAGACCTTTAGATTATCTTTTGGGATACTGATTATCAAGGCACAACAACCAGTTCTTTTCGGATAACGTGGTTCAAGCCGGGGTTCTCAACTTCGATGATTTGTGTCCCTGCTTCAGTAACCGGGAGTTCCAGTACCCTGCCTTCCATAATAACTGCACCTTCGCCACAAGCACCTCCTTTGGGAAATGTTTGCTCACCGATGACTTTGATTGTGTAGCCGGATACACTTTTGCCGATGATGAACCTCTTAAACTGGTGGCATGGATCTTCGCCTATTGTTCCATAAAAGCCCAGCTGCAATACTTGCCCGATGCTCAGGCTGTCAGGCATGCTGATACTGTCAACCCTTATTAGGAATTCCTCTGGTTTCCGTGAAGGTTCATTATTACCACACGAAGATAAGGCAAAAGTGACGAGAATTGCCATTGGTAAAACCGATGCTTGTATCGTGTTTCTTTTCATATCAATTGATTAATGCACTGTATTGCTCAAAGTCTAAATAGTTAGAGCATGCAAAGGTATGTATGGGCGATGGTTTTTGCAATGGCTTATGTTCGCTATCTTTGCCCCTGCTGAAAATTGTTATGCAACACATACTTCTGATAGACAACTTTGACTCTTTCACCTTCAACCTGGTGCAATTGCTGGCCGAAAGCGGCATTCCGCATATACTGCATTTGGTAAAAAACACCATCCGCATAGATGATTTGCCGGAAAAAACCGACAAGCTGCTCATTTCTCCCGGCCCGGGTCTTCCGCACGAATCCGGAAACCTGATGGAATTGGTCGGCCATTTCATTGAACAATGTCCTGTTTTGGGGATATGTTTGGGTCACCAGGCTATTGCCATACATTTCGGAGCCCGACTCACCAATCTTCCACACAGTGCTCATGGCCTTAAATCGCCCTGCTTCAGCACAATCCATCCCGAACCCGTTTTTTCGGGCATCAGCATGCCGTTAAACTGCGGCAGGTATCATTCATGGGTAGTTGACAAGTACACCCTTCCTGATCAGTTGGTCGTAACTTCGGAAGACGAATCAGGATGGATCATGTCGCTCAGGCACCGATCGCTACCTGTTACCGGCCTTCAGTTTCATCCCGAATCGTATATGACCGATGAAGGAAGACAGATAGTTACCAATTGGCTCAGAATCAACTAAACAAAGAATCTAATTTTTTGCAGCAATAGTTTCTATCTCTATTAGAGCATTCAGGGGCAGTCCTTTAACCGCAAAAGCTGCACGGGCAGGAGGCTCCGCCTGATAATAGCGCCCGTAAACAGCATTCATGGCTGCGAAGTTAGCCATATCGCTGAGCAGACAGGTTGATTTAACCACATCAGCGAAACTATATCCTGCTGCTTCTAGAATTGCTCCTATGTTTTTCATAACCTGTTCTGTTTGCACGGTGATGTCGCCTTCAACCATCTTGCCGGTAGATGGGTCAATGGGCACCTGTCCCGAAATAAATAACATTCCGTTTGCCTCAACAGCCTGGCTGTAAGGGCCTATCGCGCCCGGCGCAGCTTGTGTGGAAATAATCTTCTTCATGGAAATATGGATATTTTGATTTGTACGGGCAAAGATAAGCGAATCGTCTCCATCATTAACCTTCAGGCACCTGCAAATCAGGAAGGGGTAAACCCTGTTTATAATGCCGACCGAACCACGGGAACATAAAAAAAGCCTCCATGTTGAGGAGGCGTTTGTGGTACCACTCGGGATCGAACCAAGGACACACGGATTTTCAGTCCGTTGCTCTACCAGCTGAGCTATGGTACCAATATTTGGAATGAACTTGGGAGTGCAAAAGTAAAACTATTTTTTTGATTTACTAAAATTCTTCGGCCTTTTTTGTCTCCGGATGCCTAATCACTTATTTTTGCGGGTTCAATACCCCTCATTTTCAATGCAACTGTTGATTGATTTAGGTAACACCCTCATGAAAACAGCCCTTTGGCAGGGTAGCCATTTGCTCGATGAAGCTGCCATGGAAGCTGAAGATATTGCCTCACTTTCGCGGATGCTGGAAAAGTCGGGCCGGCCTGATCTTTGTTTTGTGGCTGCAGTGAGAGAGTTACCTGCGGCATTGATGGACTTTTTGTTGCCCTTCAATCCAGTTTTCCTGAGCCATGAAACAAAGCTTCCGTTCAAAATAGCATACCTTAGCCCGTCCACACTGGGTCCCGACCGCATTGCGGCTGTTGCCGCTGCCTGGAAGAGGTTTCCGGGAAAAAATACACTCGTAATTGATATGGGCAGTTGCATCACCTATGATCTTATTACTGCTTCAGGGAGTTATGAAGGTGGCAGCATCAGCCCCGGTATCAGAATGCGACTCAGAGCCATGCATTCATTCACAGGCAGGCTGCCCCTGCTCGAACCTTCAGAAGAGGCCCCGCTCACCGGCCAGACTACTGCGGAAAGCATTCTTTCGGGAGCAATGAACGGCACCAGATTCGAAATGGAGCAATACATTACTCATTACAGTAAACTTTACGAAGATTTAACGGTAATTGTAGGCGGAGGCGACAATAAATATTTTGATTATCAGTTTAAAAGTAGCATCTTTGCAGCCTCAAACTTAGTCTTGGAGGGCTTGAAAGTAATTTTGGATTTTAATGAATATCAAAAGATTGAGTAGATTTTTTTTCGTTGCTTCGCTTATTTTAATGGGGTCCGGTCTTTTAGCGCAAATCGGAGTTGATTCGCCTTATTCGCGTTTTGGCATAGGCCAAATTGAAAATAACAATACAATTGCCCGTTTTAAAGCCATGGGCGGAGTCTCTGTTGCTATGTCAGGGAATCGTTTTATCAACCCATCCAACCCTGCCAGTTATGCAGCTTTCGATTCGCTTTCATTTCTGTTTAATGCCGGGTTAAATGCTTCTTCCGTAACCTACCGCACTACAACTCAGACCGAACAGGGCAGTCATGCCACTCTAAGCTACATCACTCTTGGTTTTCCGGTAACCCGCTGGTGGCGATCAAGTACAGGCCTGCTGCCATACAGCCAGGTTGGTTATAGCATTCAGGTTCCGTTCGAAAATGAACAGACCGGTAGATATAATAAAGTATTTGAAGGTGACGGAGGCCTGAACCAATTATACTTTGGCAATGCCTTTAAGCTGCACAAAGACTTTTCGGTGGGGGTAAACCTGAGTTATATTTTCGGTCGAAGTACCAACAGCCTGCTGATTTATTCTCCCGATTCGAATTATTTTGCCAACACAAAAGTTGAAAACAGGCTGCAAGCCAACGATTTTGTTGTTGACTATGGACTTCTCTACCGCAAAAACCTCGGCAATAAAATGAGTTTACAGCTAGGTCTCACCTACAACCAGCAAGTGAATCTGGGTGTTAAAAGAGAATACTTGGTGAGGTCCATTTTTGGTGGGGTTAATGGTGGCGTGGAATATGTACTTGATACAATAGATTACAGGCCTGCGGAAAAAGGACAGATTAGTCTGCCGGCAGGCGCAGGTTTTGGTTTTATGCTCGAAAAACAGAACAGATGGCTGGTAGCGATGGACATCAATTGGAGAAACTGGGAAAATTTTAAAGCTTTTGGTAAAAGTGATTCACTGGTCAACAGTATGAATATCGCGCTGGGCGGACAGTTTACCCCAAACCACACCTCAATCTCGGGATACTGGAAAAGGGTTTCCTACCGCATGGGGGCCAGATACGAACAAACCTACCTTCAATTATTCGGAAAACAGATCAATGAGTTTGGCATTAGTTTTGGTTTGGGATTACCATTACCTCGTACTTTGACAACTATTGACATAAGCGCCGAAGTAGGACGAAGAGGAACAACCGAAAAAAACCTAATTCAGGAAACGTTTGTGAACCTTACCGTCGGAGTTTCGATTTATGAAAGATGGTTTGAAAAAAGAAGATATAACTAATTGTTAATCATAATATTAACGACAATGATAACAAGAAGCATTAAACTTAAACTACTGCTGCCTGCACTGATTATCTTGCTTGCATTCCCGTTGTTTGCCAGTCAACCAATTGATTTTTCGACGCTTAACAGGCAGGATACCTTAAAAAAATATGGTGAAGACAGTGTTACTTGTGTAATAAATCTGTCGCTTTACAGGGAGTTTTTTAAGCAGTGGAGGGCATCCGATTTTACAAGCACTGCCACCTTCAACGAAATCATCAAACCATGGAATTGGGTGTTCAACAATTGCCCCCTTGGCAGCGAAAATATATACGTGGACGGTGCCAGACTGCTCCAGTACAGGATTGAAAACGAAAAAGACCAAAATCTCAGGTCAAAACTCATTGACACTTTAATGATGGTTTATGACCAGCGCATCACTTATTTCCCCAACCATTTCAGCAAGGGAACCCCTCAGGAAGGCAGCATCCTTGGCCGAAAAGGGATTGACCTCTACACCTACGATCAGGAAAGGTACGAAGACACTTATAACATTCTCAAAAAATCAGTCGAACTCGAAGGCGATGCTTCCGACGGCACCGTACTTGTGTATTACTTCCGTTCCGTAATTAAAATGGCACGTAAGGGACTGGTTGACAGCACTATGATAGTTGATGTTTATGATCAGGTGATTGATATACTCGACCACAATATTGAGGCCCTCACCAAAAAAGGGGATACTAAATGGGTTGAGAATTACAAAAATTTCAAAGGCAACATTGATGCTACTTTTGAACCTTTTGCCACCTGTGACGACCTGGTAAGGATTTTCGACAGCAAACTGAAGAAAAGCCCTAACGATATAGCACTGCTGAAAAAAATCACCAATATGCTTGACAAAAGAAGCTGTCAGGACAGCCCGCTGTACCTTTCGGCAAGCAAGAAACTTCATTCCCTTGAACCAAGTCCCGAGTCAGCCTACCTTATTGGCAGGCTGCTTATCAGGGAAGAAAAGTATTCCGAAGCCCTCAGTTATATGGAAGAAGCCACGAAAATGACCGACACTGACAAACTTGGAGTTTCTTACAAGCTTTATGCTTCAACCTTGACAGTCCTTAAAAACTACCCACGGGCCAGACAAATGGCTCTAAAAGCACTCGAAATCAACCCTAATGATGGCAATGCCCTGATCATTATCGGCGACCTGTATGCTGCAAGCGCCAAAGATTGCGGCGACAACGAATTCACCTCCAAAGTGGCTTATTGGGCAGCAGTTGACAAGTACAACCGCGCCAGAAACGTTGATCCTTCTGTTGCAGAAGCAGCGGGCAAAAGAATCGGAACCTATTCGGCTTATTTCCCTGATATGTCAACCATTTTCTTCCACGACTATAAAGAGGGTGACTCCTACACTGTGGGCTGTTGGATTAACGAAACAACCACAATCAGGGCAGCAAAATAGACTTAGTGAGCTAATCAATACCTGATGACAAAATTTCTGAGAAGCATCCTGGCTGTTGTTGCAACCATGATGCTTTTTTCATGCGAAAACTCCCTGACTGTTGTTCAGGAACTTACCCGTGAGGACACCATTGCTGATGTAACTGCGCAGGATATCACATATATCAGGAGTGACTCAGGTTTGATTCAGATGACTCTTACGGCTCCACGAATGAACAGATATGCTGTCGAAGATCCAGCCGTTGAATTCCCCGAAGGATTTACTGCTTTCTTTTACGACTCAGCTCAGAGGGTAACCTCACAGATTTTGGCAAAATATGGCATCAGCTATGAGAAAACCAGACTGATTATTGCCCGCGACAGTGTGGAAGTGGAAAACTTCGAAACACTTGAAAAACTCAACACCGAGACGCTCTACTGGGATCAGCAGAAGAAAATTATATACACCAGCGCCCCTGTCAAAATTACCTCACCGGATAAAATTGTTTACGGCGACAGCCTCATTGCGACTGAAGGTTTCGACAGGAGAACCATCCACAATGTGAGGGCCACTATAGAGGTCGAAGAGGATGAATAAGAACCTGCACAGCGTCTCAATATCGTTTTTTGAATCGTACTGTTCCGAAAATGCAAGTATATTTGCTTCAACATATTCAATGAATTAAGCTTTGAATAACACCTATACTATTGTGTTTTCACTACTCTTGTCCGGATTTTTTACGGGCATAGAGGTTGCCTTTGTCACCTCAAACAGATTACGTATTGAATTGGACCTGAAAAAAGGAAAATTTTCAGCACGCCTGCTCAATGTGTTTTTTCAAAACCCTTCAAAGTTTATCGGCTCACTCCTGCTTGGCAACTACATCTCTATGGTTGTTTTTGGCATCGCCATGGCAGGCAGGCTCGAACCACTGCTTATTTCTGCGATTCCCGAAGCCTATATTACCGAACTGAACCTGCATCTTTTGCTGATTCTGATTGTTTTTCTGGCGATTCTTCTTGTGGCAGAATTTCTCCCAAAGCTGTTGTTCAGGTTCAATCCCAATGCGATGCTGAATTTCTTCGCCATACCGGTATGGGCGTTTTACATCCTGCTTTATCCCATTAATATGCTGTATATGGGGGTGAGTGGATTTATCATGAAAAAAATTCTCAGGCTCAATTTGGCACATACCGATTACAAATTCAGTTCCATTGACCTCAACGAATACCTGCAGGACTATACCCCGGACGAAGATAATGAGGAAGAAATGAATGCAGACATACAGCTTTTTCAGAATGCTATTGACTTCAGGCATGTTAAGCTTCGCGACTGCATGGTGCCGCGCACCGAAATTGAAGCTCTCAGGTCAGATACAACCGTTGATGAATTGCTGAAGAAGTTTACCGAGACCAAACACTCAAAGATTCTGATTTATCATGAAACCATTGATAACATCATAGGTTACGCCCATTCATTCGATATGTTTAAAAAACCTTCGGATATCAGCGAAGTGCTGCGAACTGTCAGTGTTTATCCGGAAACCTATGCGGCAAACACCCTGCTATCGAAGTTTATACAGACCAGGCAGGGAATCGCAGTAGTTGTAGATGAATTTGGCGGAACCGCAGGTATCGTTTCGATGGAAGATATTATTGAGGAGATATTTGGCGAAATTGATGATGAATATGATGAGGAAGTTACTGTTGAGAAAGATTTGGGCAATGGCGAATATGTGTTTTCAACCCGGCTTGAGATAGACTACCTTAACCAGGTATATGATCTGGAAATACCAGAATCAGATGACTATGAAACACTTGCGGGGTTTATTCTTCATTATCACGAAAGCATACCTCAACTCAATGAAGAGATTGATATTCCCCCTTTTCGCATTAAAGTAATGAAGGCTGTTGCCACTCGTTTGGACGAGGTTCATTTCAGGGTTGAGCGGTAAAACCACTGTTTCTTATTGATTTTATGAAAATATTGTGGTTTCGTATCTTGATTAACAGCTTTTAAGCCAAAATATTTTCATACTACACAATTCTATTGTACATTTGCAGCCACTTTTAAAAACCCGTATTTTACTATGGCAGTTATTGGAAAAATCAGAAAACACTCTGTATTGTTGATTGTAGTGATTGGTGTGGCTCTGGCCGCATTTGTTCTCGGCGATTTTGCCACAGGCAACCGGCGCCAACAAACCTTTTATGTTGGAAACGTTTCCGGACAAGACATCACCATAACAGATTTCAACCGTAAGTTTGAAGAAAACCTGGAAGCAACCCGCCGTCAAACACAGAACGAGCGTATTCCGCAGGAAGAAATCAGCCGCATCCGCGAAAACACATGGAATCAGCTGATTCAGGAATTGATCATGAATAAGGAATATGAAAATCTTGGCATCGTCATTACCCCCGAAGAACTCTTTGACATGGTTCAGGGCCCTAATCCGCATTTTGCCATCATCCAGAACTTCACCAATCCTGAAACCGGACAATATGACCGCGAACTGGTTGTCCGCTATCTGCAAAACCTCGACCAAATGCCGCAGGTCAACAAAGACCAGTGGATGGTTTTCGAGCGTTTTCTTAAAGAGGACAGGCTCAGGACCAAATACCAGAACCTCATCATCAAAGGATATTACATACCAACCGCCTTTGCCAAGCTCAGCTACGAAGAAAAAAACGACAAGGTATCGGGCGAATTGGTTGGTGTGCGCTACAGTACAGTAGCCGACTCACTGATTAAGCTTACCGACAAAGACTACAAAGCATACTACGACAGAAACAAAGTGAGTTTTGAGCGCCAGGAAAGCCGTGATATTGAATATGTCGTATTTGATGTTGTTCCTTCACAAAGAGATATGGATGCTGCTGAAAGACTGGTAAAGGGATTGATGCAGGAATTCGCTGCCACCGAAAACATTGCCGGTTTTGTAAATGTTAACAGCGACCAGCGTTACGACAGCACATGGTTTGGCCGCACAGATGTTCCTGTTGTCATGGAAAAAGACTTGTTTGAAGCTGAAATAGGCAGCGTTCATGGCCCTTATTTTGATAACGGAGCCTACCAGATTGCGCGCCTTGTTGATGTGACTTTCCGACCCGATTCAATGAGGGCATCGCACATTCTGATCGCCTATGAAGGCTCTATGAGAAGTGAGGCAAAACGCACAAAGGATGAGGCTAAAGCCAAAGCTGACAGCATTTTGTCCGTCATCAGGCGCACCCCTTCAAAAATGGGCGATTTAGCCAAAACTTTGTCGGATGACCCAAGCGCTGCCCAAAACAATGGCGATTTGGACTGGTTCCGCGACGGGCAAATGGTACCTCAGTTTAACCAATTTGTTCTGGACAATAAATCCGGGACTATCGGTATGGTAGAAACCGATTTTGGCTATCACGTCATCCAAGTTACTGGCAAAAAAGATCCTGCAAAAAAGATCCGTGCCGCCATCATCACCTATCAGGTTACCCCAAGCACACTCACCTATCAGGAGGTATTTGCCAATGCCAGCAGATTTGCCACTGAAAGCAAAAGCCGCGATCGTTTTGATGCCACAATCGAAAGTATGGGACTGAGCAAAAGAATTGGAAATGCGCTCCGGACAACTACCAACACTATTGCAGGTATGCAGAACGCCAGACAGGTCGTCCGCTGGGCTTTCGACAACAAAACAAAAGTTGATGACGTCTCTACCATTTTCGACCTTGATAATATGTATGTAATTGCCACCCTGACCAAAATTCAGGAAAAAGGCATTCCTCCATTGGATGAGGTAAAAGAAATGATTGAGCCTCAGGTAAAAAACCTTAAGAAAGGAGAGTACCTTGTTGAGCGCATGAAGCCTTATGCATCAGACCTCGGACAATTGGCCACCGCCTTCAACACCGAAGTTTCTAACATAACTTCCGTCACCTTTGAATCACGCAATCTGGCTGGATTTGGAAATGAACCCATCGCCCTGGGAGAGCTTTTCGCCCTGAGGCCTGCAGCACACTCAAAACCGTTTGCAGGAAGCAATTCAGCTTTTGTTGTTAAAATGACCGACATCACCAAATCAGCCGAAAGAAGCAACTATGATGCCATCCGGAACGAACTAACTTCGACCTTTGATCAGCAGATAAAGAATAACGTAGCATACCGTGCAATCGAAAAAGCGTCAAAAATCGAGGATAACAGGTTGATTTTCTTCTAACAGAAAGAAAAGCAATACAACTCTTAAAGACTGTCGCGGGAAACCACGGCAGTTTTTTTTATGGCCAAATCAATAAATCAACCTGCATTTAACGCTTAAAGTATATTCAATCTGTTTGCGTCCTGCCTGATAAACACAAACAGCATAAGTGTAAATGCCCACAGACTCGAACCACCATAGCTGAAATAAGGTAAGGGAATTCCAATCACAGGCGCCAGCCCAATGGTCATGCCAACATTAATAGCAAAATGAAAAAACATAACGGATGCAACCCCATAACCATAAATACGGGCAAAAGGAGTTCGCTGACGCTCAGCAACAACAATTATCCGGCCAAATAAACCAATGTAAAGCGCAATAATAACCACTGAGCCAACAAAACCCCATTCCTCACCTACTGTACAAAAAATGAAATCGGTGCTTTGTTCAGGGACGAAATTATATTTTGTCTGTGTTCCATTTAGATAGCCCTTCCCAAAAAAACCACCTGAACCAATAGCAATTTTCGACTGGTTTACATTGTACCCTGCACCGGAAAGATCAACATTCTTACCAAGCAGGACCATAATGCGGTTCTTCTGATGGGGTTCAAGAACTTTCTCGTACACATACTCTGTACTAAGAACAAACAGCACCGAAACAACAAGTGCCGCAATTAATGAAAGTATGTTGGGCAAGTTTCTTTTAATAAAAAAGATGGTTACCAGCAAAACAGCCAGCAGTCCTGCAAAAACAATCCAGTGGCCGGCAAACAAGGTAGCCAGAAACAGAATAACCAGAATCAGCGCCAGAATCATTAGGCGCCCCGACATACCTTCACGAAACAAAACAAAATAAAACGACACGAAAACCAGTGCTGAGCCTGTATCGTTTTGTGCCAGAATCAACAAAGCTGGCAGAGCAATAATCAGACCTGCAACGATCTGGTCGCGCAACTTTGAAATATCTGCATAGCGGCGGTTGAGAAACGCAGCAAGGGCAAGGGCTACTCCAAACTTGGCGAACTCGGCAGGCTGAAGGGCAAAGCCACCTACCTGAAACCAAGATTTTGAGCCTGCAATGGTTACACCAAACAATAAAACAAAAACCAGGAGTAAAATGATCATCCCATAGACTGGAAAAGCAAATGCCACAAAAAATTTTGCATCAACAAGCAATACCAATATCCCGATCAGGAAACCGAGACCTATCCAGAGCAATTGCTTGCCATAACGCTGCGACAGGTCGAATATGCTGCTATAGGATTCGTCATATACAGCTGAATAAATATTCAACCACCCCAACAAAACAAGGGTTAGGTAGATCAATACCATTGGACGGTCAATATTCGACAACAGGCGGGTTTCGTTCCTCATTACTGTTCTATGTTTAATATGCCTTCGAAAATTCTTTGCTCAAGCAAAGGCCTTGTAATGGTGTCGGTTATATACAATTCCATCATCAGGCTGGCAATAGGGGCTGCCCATGTGGAACCATATCCTGCATTTTCCACAACAACAGCTATCGCAATTACCGGCTCTTGGTAGGGCGCAAAAGCAATGAACATTGAGTGGTCCTTACCATGTGGGTTTTGCACTGTTCCTGTTTTTCCGGCTGCCATTATCTGTGGCAGGCTATAACGCCTCGCTGTGCCATGGCTGCCTTCAAATACATCAAGCATTGCTTCCCTTATAACCTCAAAATGTCGCTTATCAATCCCCGATTCAATCTTCTTGCGAAGTTTTGCTGAATAAATGGTATCATCTTCGATTTCACGCATCAGATGGGGCACAAAATAATATCCGCTGTTTCCAACCATAGCCGCCAGATTGGCCAACTGCAAAGGGGTCAGCAGCATTTCGCCCTGTCCGATACTTAATGAACGAACAGTTAGTGCATTCCAGCTTTTGCGGTAAAGCTTGTCAAAATATTCTACTGATGGGATATTACCGGGCGTTTCAAAAGGAATATCAGTATCGAACCGATGTCCGAGACCAAATCGCATCATAGTCTGATACCAGTTTTCATAAGCCTTTTTCTGGTTACCATACTTCGGATTTGTCAGAGTGCTTCGAAAAGTGTTCCAGAAATAAGGGTTACATGAATGTTCGATGGCTTCTTTGAGAGCCAGGGGTGAGGCATGACTATGCGTACATTTGATCGGAAGACTTCCCTTGCCCTGACAGCTGAAAAAGGTGTTTTCGGTGATGGCACCTTCCTGCAAGGCTACCAGGGCATTGAACATCTTGAACGTTGAACCTGGAGGATAGGTCCCTGCCACAGCCCTGTTAATCAAAGGTTTCAGAGGATCATTTAGGAGTTTGTTGAAATTCTGTCCGCGTATCCTGCCCACAAGAAGGTTGGGATCGTATGACGGACTGGTGACCATCGCAAGAATCTCACCCGAAGTTGGGTCAATGGCAACAATACTACCCGTTTTACCCCTCATTAGAAGTTCACCATACTCCTGCAGATCGCCATCTATTCCGAGCACTATACTTTTGCCATTCTCAGGTATGGTGTCATAAATTCCATCCTGAAAGCTGCCTTTTTCGCGGTTATACACATCAACCATAATCACCTTCATGCCTTTGCGGCCTCGGAGTTCTGTTTCATAAAACTTTTCAATGCCCGACTTTCCGATGTAATCACCTGAACGGTAATACGGACTACGATCAATATCTGTCTGATTTACCTCACCAATATCGCCCAGAAAATGTGCTGCAATCGGACGTGGATACTTGCGAAGCGTTCGCGGTTGAAAATAGAACCCCTTGAAGCGATACATTTTCTCAATGATCACATTGTAGTCCTCACGTGCAACCTGCTCAAGAAATACAGAAGGCCTGAATCTGGAATATCGGCGCGCTTTAACAAACCTCTCCCTGAACTGATGCCTGTCTAAACCCAACAAACCAGCAAGCTCAAGGGTATCCAACTCCTTTACCTGTCCCGGAATGATCATCAGGTCGTATGCCGCCTCGTTGTAAACCAGCAAATCTCCATTACGGTCATATACCATACCCCGCGCAGGATACTGTGTTACATACCGAAGTACATTATTCTGAGAGGAAAGTTTATAGGAAGTGTTAATTACCTGTATGAGAAAGAGTTTCACGACAAATATCAGGCCTATGGTCAGAAATATCCCAAGGATTACGTTCTTTCGTGCTGAATAGTTCCTGATAATCATAATGCTGGTGGGAAGAAGTTGGTCATGACAAAAATACATGTAATTTCTTCATCGTTTAACCGGCAGTAACCGATAACAAAGGTTTGGGCTAAAAAAAAAGCACGGTCTAAATGCCCGTGCTACTATTACTTTATTCCTTAAGAAAAGCACTCAGTGGTCCTTCTCTTCAAGGAGTTTGCCGTTTTCATCCCACATAAACCAGGTTCCGGTTTTTACACCTTGCTCATATTGCATCTCATAGCGAAGCACCTGATTCTCATCCCAAATATACCATTTCCCATGCTTTTTATCATTTTCGTAACCGGCTTCGGCAGTTTTCAGGCCTTTTTCATTCCATGTAGCCCAAACTCCATGCTTCTTTCCGTTACTCCAGACACGCTCTTCCTTCATCGAACCATTCTCAAAATAATACCTGGAAATACCTTCCTCCTGACCACGTACGAACGTGCGACTGAGTTTCAGATTGCCATTCTCATAAAAGGTTTCATGGGTGCCGGTAAAGAGTTGTCCGTTGCGGTAGTATCCGTCCTGACGCTTCTCTATTTCCTGAGCCTGCATGATACTTCCTGCAACAATCAGGAGTACCAATATCACTTGTTTCATGACAGTTATGTCTTAAGTTTTAAACTATTTATAATTCAAATGTCATTATATGTAATTAGCAGATTACACTCATCAAAGATACGGATAATCAGCAAATGTGACAAGAAACAAAGAAAAAAAGACAAGCTGTAGCTTGTCTTTTAATAATCTTTTAAAACTTGTCACGATTTAGTTTTCATCCAAACTCAGGCGAATTTTCAAGTCTTCGGCCTTGCTGTCGGCTTTCACATTGCTTAGAGTCGTTTCCTGATAAGAAATATAATCAACCTTAACATTATATGTGCTGTTCGCTTTAAGGGTAAGACTAAAGCGTCCTTCGAGATCGGTGTAGGTTTTTGTATCTGTACCTTCGATACATACAGTAGCTCCGGCAAGCGCTTCACCGGTAAGCTGATCAACAACAATACCACTGAGGGTTGCTTGTGCAGGGACATTAGGAATCATACCATCGTTCTCGGCATTCAGATTCACCGTTAGAACAAAGATGGCGGCAAAAAACAAAGTCAATATCTTATTCATGATTATTTCAGTTTTAGTTGCTGCAAAAGTAAGTCAGTAAACAGCTCTGGGTCAACCAAAACCAGTTAAGTTTTCGTTAGGCTTATATTAAGATATTGTTAACTTATTGGAAATTAGTATATAACTCTTACTATCAGGGCTTTACAAGCACGATGAGTGGTGTGATCACCTCATTGCTCATCTGAAGCGAACGGTCAATTATCTGCACACTAAACTGTATGGTATCATAGGTTGAGAGGGGATTATACACAAATAATTCATAATCAATGATGCCCTGGATTGATTTTCGCTGGTTTCTGGGAAGCAACAACGGCATTCGTGCGTTCAGGCTAAGGGTATCGTACTGCTGGGTTGTGTTGTTCCATGTAACCAAAGGGACGAGAGTTCGTTGACCCTTCTGTATTTCAAAATAATTGATTATCAAATTGTAATAGTAATCTCCACCACTTTCAAAAGGCGGCAGGGTGTCGCCCTGCTCAAGGCCCAGATCACCGTCTCCATCCCGGTAAAAGACGCGTAACACACCTTTATCAGTTATCCCGGTCTGCTGATTCATCAACAGTGTAAAATCACGAAACTCAATATAGGGCTGCGGCGGATACTCTTCAAACTTCCGGCAAGAAACCAATCCGGTAAAGAACATCGCCATTCCCAAAACAAGAATCCATGTCAGGAAAAACCTCATAGGAAATTATTTGTGGTAAAATTACTACTTTTAACACAGTTAATGCTTGCTTAAAGTGACGGAAAATTGGATTAAAAGCATTTATAAAATTCATTCCGATGATGATTTTATTACTCTGGCACTTGAGCTTTTCAGGTATCAGGCCGAACATGTTTCCGTGTACCGGTCTTTCGTCAACTACCTGGGATGCAAACCCGAAAAGGTGCGCCGCCTTGAGGATATCCCATACTTGCCAATAGGTTTTTTTTCGCGCCATTCAATCGTTGCTGATAACGGCAAAGCACCTCTTGTTTTTTTAAGTTCGGGAACCACTTCTTCAGTGCGTAGCAGACACGAAGTACTTAGACCCGACCTGTACATCAAAAGTTTTACGAATACTTTTATACATTTCTATGGCAATCCCGAACAGTATTGCATTCTTGGGTTACTTCCCTCCTACCTGGAACAGGGTGATTCGTCGCTGGTGTACATGGTTGATCATCTGATCCGCGAGGGAAATCATCCGATGAGCGGATTTTACCTGAAGCAATATGATGCATTGAAGCAAACCCTGGAATCTCTTGGAAGCAGCAGGCAGCCAACGATTCTGATCGGTGTGAGCTATGCCCTTCTTGATTTGGCTGAATCGTTTCGCATTGGTTTTCCGGAACTTATTGTCATGGAAACCGGAGGAATGAAAGGCCGACGCCATGAAATGATCCGGACTGAACTGCACCAGAGCCTATGCCATAGACTTGGTGTGCAACAAATACACTCCGAATATGGCATGACTGAATTGCTGTCACAGGCCTATTCTAAAAAAGACGGGCTTTTCAGAACACCCCCCTGGATGAAGGTGATTGTTCGCGACATGGACGATCCGCTGAGTATTGCCCCCATTGGCCGCACCGGAGGCATCAATGTGGTTGACCTGGCCAATGTATTCAGTTGTGCTTTTATTGCAACTCAGGACCTTGGCAAGCTACATGATGATGGTAGTTTTGAGGTTCTTGGAAGGTTCGACAACAGTGATGCGCGGGGTTGCAACCTGATGATTTCGTAAATCAGACAATGAAACATCAAGGCTGAACTTATCGCCGGGAAGCATCAAAAACCTAAATTTGTTCCTCAGTGTACACAAATTAACGTTAATTTGTAGAGCGTGGCAGATGTATTTACATTAACTTTGCAAGAAAATGCGTGATGATCAATCGTTATATCACTGATAGCATTGTACAAAGTTTGGTTCCGGGAAGGGTTACCGTCCTGTTTGGCGCTCGCAGAACCGGCAAAACCACACTAATAAATTCCATTGCTGATAAGCTATCCGAAAAACGTGTTTTAAAATTGAACGGGGAGGATCTGACTGTTGCTGAGATTCTGGCATCAGGCAGGCGGGAGGTTCTGCAAAGTTTGACAAAAGGTTATGACTGTATCATTATTGATGAGGCCCAAAGCATCAGCGGAATTGGAAAAAACCTGAAACTTCTTATTGATTCCCGTCCTGATATATCCATTTTAGCAACTGGTTCAGCATCTTTTGATCTCAGAAATCAGATAGGCGAACCATTAACCGGCCGGTCCGTTTACTTTTTGCTGTATCCGTTTGCATGCGGTGAATTGGGGATGGATTATCTGGAAACCCAAAGATCTATTTCCGATCTTCTGATTTACGGAGCATATCCTCAGGTGTTTCTCAGCAAGAACAACAAAGAAAAAAGATTACTGCTTGAAAACATCAAAAACGGGTATCTGTTAAAGGATGTTTTATTACTTGATAATCTTAAGGACAGTTTGTTTGTACTGCATCTCTTGCGCCTGGTCGCTTTTCAGATTGGGAATGAGGTCTCGTTTAATGAATTGGCCAGTCAGTTGGGTTCAACCGTAAAAACAGTACAGCGTTATCTGGATATACTGGAAAAGACCTTTGTGATTTTCCGATTGAACGGGTTTAGCCGCAACCTCAGAAAAGAAATAACAAAATCACCACGCTACTACTTTTGGGACAACGGTATTCGGAATGTTATCATAAATAATTTGAATCCAATCGAACAACGCGATGATACCGGGAAATTGTGGGAAAACTATTGTGTTTCGGAAAGAGTTAAAAAGCAGGTATATCTGCAAAAGTTTTCCGATTTCCATTTCTGGCGGACCTATGACCAACAAGAAATTGATCTGATAGAAATTACAGAAGGCAGTATGTCAGCATTTGAATTCAAGTGGAACCTTAAAAATGTCCGCATTCCCACTGCTTTTAAGAATCATTATCCTGACGCAAAATTTATGGTGATCAACCGCGAAAACCTCCTTGATTTTTTAAACCTTCAGGAATAAAGCACTTAGAAAACAATCCTTTCTGCGACTCACATAAAAATGATAGAGTTTTTGATAAAGGTTGATTTAGCATGATTAAGAATAAAGGAGGTATTGAATTGGCTAATTCGACGACAATGATGCGTGTGGTTGCAAACTGATAATATTGTAATTCAGACAATTAAACATCAAGACTGAACAAATCACCGGGAAATACCTCTATAGGATTGATAAGGCTTTCATCATCATTACGGGTGTTGTTGACCTTGGAGCTCACGGGATATCTTCTGAGTTTACCTTCATTAGCCGGTTTCAGTAATTCCATCAGACTGGCGGTATCATTTTCCAACAACCAGCGCTCTTCATCTTCGGGAGCAAGGATTACGGGCATCCGGTGGTGAACATCCTGCATCACTTTGTTGGCTTCAGTTGTGAGGATAGAGAATGAACATACAGGTTTTTGGTCCGGGCCTCTTCCCTCTTCCCAGATACCGGCCATAGCAAATAATGAATTATCCTCAGCATGAAAACGATAAGGGATTTTTACAGCACCATTTTTCCATTCATAAAAGCCATTGGCAGGAACCAGGCAACGCCTCATGCGAAAAGCATCCCTGAATGCAGGCTTTTCAAGTATTGTTTCTGAACGGCTGTTGATGAGGGGGACAGTCGGCTTTCCTGAGTTGCTTGACCATTTTGGGATTAGTCCCCAACGCATCAATTGGACAAAGCCTGGCCCTTTTGCGGTAACCACAACCAGATTTTGTGTGGGGGCGCAATTGTAGCTGGGTTTATACATACCATCGAACACTTCGACATTGAATCGCTCTGAGATTTCCCTGCCCTTTACAGAAAGTTGAAACCTGCCACACATTACAGTGAGATTTTTTCTTGTGAAACAACATCACTAATTATTCCGGCATGATCAAAGGCCATTTCAGGAAGTTGGTCGAGCGCAAACCATTTGGCTTCTGCGGCATCATCACCGGCAACGGGCAGGTAATTTGTATCAAGCCATGCAATATACACCACTGTCACCGTACGGTGCCTCGGATCGCGCTTAGGGTTGCCATATGTACGGAATTGGCTCATGATGGGTATATGAATTCCGGTTTCTTCGGAAAGCTCTCTTATTGCAGCATCCAGCAAGTCTTCTTCTTCATTAACAAAGCCTCCGGGCAACGCCCAGTTACCCCCGAAAGGCGGATGTTTCCTCCTGATCAGCAATATTTCGGGCACAGATACTGCGTTGCGTAAAACCACAGCATCTACTGTGAGTGCAGGTCGGGGGTAATCGTAGCAAAATTCCATTCGATTGATTTTATACAAACAAAGTTAAGAACCTTAAAGAATTGCTGATGGATGAGCCCTGAAGGAAAGAACCCATTTGACTTTCGGGATAATAAACAGTTAAAACCATTTTCCTGTTTGCTTAGTTATTACTGACAATTTTTGATTTCTGGCGGGGCATGACACCGTTTTTAATCAAATGATTCAGCACATAACGAATTGTATCATAGCTGATTTCATCACCAAGCACCTCTCGTGCCGCTCCCAGTGATGGATCCATTGTTTCCGTGAAGTATTCTGAGATAAGATTAAATTCGCGTGGCCCAACAAGGTTGTCAGGTTCAATTTCGCCGCTGAGTACGCTCTGCGCCAGATGGCCATGTATGGTACTGATTGCCAATCCGCGTTCAGCAGCAATCTGTTCAGGGGTCATTCCCCTCAGGTGCATCTGTGTACTCAGCTGCCGGCTTCCGGGTTTTTTACCGGTGTCTTCATCTTCAGCCTTTGCATCAACTGATGATGATGTGTCGAAATCCTGTGGCGCTTTACCATTAATAAGTCCGAGTATCCGGCTACCATATTTTGAAGCCGTTACTTTACCTATTCCCTTTACTGCAAGAAGCGCCTGAAAATCAGCCGGCATTTCACGTATCAATAAACGAATTGTTTTCACTGGTAAAATCCGGTAGGGATCCAGCCCTTTTTCAGCAGCAAGCTCATCACGCCATTCTCGGAGTTTTTGTTGAATCTCTGCGTCTGGATGCCTTTTTGCTTTTTTATGGGTTTTTTTTGCAAACACCGGCTGGTCAACTGCAGCCAAAGCCCTTGCACGTAAAAAAGCATTAATATCAAAATCTTTGAGAACCACACTCATACACGACAGTTTCTCCCAGGCATCGCGGTATATACGGTCGGCAATTTCGCCAAATTGCTTTGCCAGAAGCTTGTTATCGGTTTCAGGATTCAGTTGCTGATCGAAAAAAAGTGTCCTCAGCAAGGGCACAAAATAGGCAGCCGCTTTGCTGATCCTGTCCTGTAGTTCAGGATAGTCTTCAACCTTGCTTCTGTTTACGTAAAGGCGGTCTAATTGATTCAAAAACTTCAAACTAACCAGATGTAACTGCTGCTGAAACCCATTCCTTAGTGCAGTAATTGAAACTGAAGTTTTACCGTCAATGGCAGAATGGTTGTCGTACACAAAACGACTCAGCCTATCCATGCTGCGCTGAATTGAATCAAACTGAAACAGGTTTCTGACAAGCGAAAACTGATAGTTTATGGTTTCATGAAGTAGTTTTTCGTGGTCTGGTTGCTGTTCTTCGATCTGTTCAATAAAACTGCCAACTGTATCGTCATTTTTTATGGCTGAGGCGTTGATTGGAGAACTAAGCACAAGCCCTTCGAGTGTGCGGCAACGGCTCAGGGCCACATAAACCTGACCATGAGCAAATGCCAGACCTGCATCAATAACAGCTTTATCAAAGGTAAGTCCCTGACTTTTGTGAATGGTGATGGCCCAGGCAAGTCTTAGCGGGTACTGAATAAAAGTGCCGGCAACAGTTTCAGTTATTTCCCTGGTTTTCTCATCCATTGAGTACTTGCAGTTTTGCCATTCGAGAGGTTCCACCTCAATCTCCTCATCGTCGGCACAAACAACTGTGAGTATTTTGTCTTCGATGCTGACAAGCTTCCCGATTTTTCCGTTAAAAAAACGTTTAGAAGGATCGGGGTCATTTTTCACGAACATTACCTGTGCTCCAGGTTTGAGTTCCAGTATATGTGAAGTCGGAAAGGAATATTCAGGAAAATCGCCCTCTACCTTTGCAGTAAACTTTTTCAGCTTTCCGGGCAGTGCATTCAGTTTGCGGAGGTTTATGGCATCTGCCTGTGCATTGTGTGTGGTAAGGGTAATATATCCCTGGTCTTCAGGAACTTCAAAATTTCTTATATGTCGGCTGTTCAGCATTTCAACGGCATCCATGTCGAGCCGGTTATCACGGATTTTATTGAGCAGATTGATAAATTTCTCATCCGATTGTCTGTACACATGGGTAAGTTCGATACGCACATAGTTGCATTGTTGCAAGGCCCTGCTGCTGAAAAAATATACGCTGTCGTAAAAGGGCCGAAGCATTTGCCATTCTTCTTCTTTTGCAACAGGGGCCAGTTGTCTCAGATCGCCAATCATCAGCAGTTGAACACCTCCAAAGGGCAGGCTGCGCGATCGGTATCGTCTGAGTACACTATCCACAGCATCGAGGAGGTCGGCCCTCACCATGCTGATCTCGTCAATAACAAGCAAATCGAGGCTTCGGATAATATCAATCTTGGTTCGGTTAAGTTTTTGAAAGCGTGCGGCTGAGGTTTTTGGATCATCTTGCCTGCCTGGCCATTGGGGTTTTGCTGTTTCGGGTAGTTGAGGGCCAAAAGGAAGCTGGAAAAAGGAATGTATGGTAACTCCGCCTGCATTGATGGCTGCAACTCCGGTGGGAGCAACAACAATAAATCTTTTGTGTGTGATGGTCCTGAGGTTTCGCAAAAAGGTTGTTTTTCCTGTTCCGGCCTTGCCGGTCAGGAAAATATGGGTGTCCGTATTACTGACAAAACCACTGACCAGCCCTAGGGCAGCATTCTCCTCCATGATTACTAAACAGTATGGTTGGGATGGGACGAATTTAAGATAATATCCCGAATAATGTGTGCATGATTTCAGGAATGTTTTCTTCTGGAGTTTTTTGGCAATCCCTAAACATAATTATCCGCAAAAGTCACGAAGGCAATTTCAACAACCCTCAAGTTTCCAATGTATTGCCCCCGCTGCCGCGCGAATTTCTCGCGTGGCAAATGGTTAAAAGGTTTACATTTGCTATAAGAGTAGTAACCGCAATGAACATGATATTGATTGAGTTGAATGTTACTAAGGCCACGCGATGGGAATCGCGCGGGAGCGGAAGTTGGTATTAACAATTTAGCCGATTTATAATTTATAAAGGATACCGAATCATGATCCTTAGTAAAGTGATCAGAACTCAATTAAACAGGATCAGAAAATAACCAATTCCGTGCAGCATAAAAATTATTTTTGAGAAATACAATAAATTAATTATCAGAATTATACACGAAATATTTAAATCATTTTTTTAATAAAAAAAAGGTACGATTTTAATGTTTTTTGTTACTAATGGGTAGAAGAGTATTTGTTAATGTAAACGAATAGGAAAAAACTAGTAAGAGAAAACTGAATGGTTGAGAAATGGCCGATAGGTACGAACAAGCTGCATATATTTACATAAATATAATATAATCAGAGATTTAGTCAAAATTAAAACCCACACAAAAACCCTTACCACATGAGAAACTACAGATTATTTTTAGCAGCACTTTTATTAGTGTTTATCGGTGCTTGTAATAAAGAGCAAAATTCAATGAAGTCAGTTGAGGATGCTACGAGTATAATACGCATCGATAAGAGTGATGATGATCAAGAAATAATTAAAAAAATCATTGATTTCAAGAAGACACTTGATAGCCATAAGATAGGTGAATCATTGAAAAGTGATGAGCTTGTTACCATGGAAGATGCAAAATGTTTGATCGAATCTGTCATCAATGTTTATCATGGCTTTCCAGATGCTGAAGTTGAATATTTTAGTTTTGAGAAATCAAAAATTGCCGTCCCGAAGGTCAACCTTAACGACCTTATGAGCATTGAAGAGGTGGCACTTTTCGATGAGAATATACGAAGTAAAATTATTCTTCAATTGTCTAAATACGGAATTGATGGCAGACATCTCATTCTTACGCAACTTGCTTTTTCAAGAAATGCAGATTCGCTACTTATTAAATCCCTAATTGGGATTGAAGGTGATAATAAGCTACCTTATAAGGATTATTATTATGGCGACTTCATGGGGGCCTGTGATGGCACCTATGAGTTTGAAACCGATGCTGCCAAGCGAATTGAACACCTGGTACACTACCATTTTAAATCAAACAGGCCAACACCTCAGGCTAACTGCAGGTTTGTTTATATCAATCCAGCAACCAAAGAAATTAAAGAACCCTGGCTTCAAGAGTACCAGATTAATTTTCCTCCGGTAAATTACCTTGACTTCAAGGTTTTCTTCGCTTCAGACTATTTTAACGAGGTGCCACAAGGAGATCTGGACGATGAAATTAAATGCCTGGATTACACGAATGAGATGTTGTTTTACAAACAAAACTATATTGAGTTGATCGAGGAGTTTGAAATAGAGAAGAATAAGGTATACTCAGGGTGTGTTTTTATTGGCAAGCAATACAACTACGTACCTGTGCCTCCTGTCCAGTATTATTCAATTATGCATGAACTTGCTTTTACAGTTTCTAAGCGAGTAATGATTTGTGATGCTGATTTTGAGCCAATTGCTATTGATTAGTCAAGTTGTTAGGATCATTTATTTGTATTAATCTATGAAAAAACAGGTAAATAGTTTGAAATCATTTTTCTTAACTGGAATATTGTTAACATTTTTTTTTCAACAATTCGCACAGTCCGGTTTTGAAATAAAAATTGATGAACCTGGTTTGTGGGAAACCATATACAATATTAAAGAAGTTGGCAATAGCCGTTTTGTTGCAGATGTCTCACGCGAGATTGCTGAGGCGAATCATTACATAAGAAGATATAATTCGCTTTATCTTTTAGATTCCCAAGGGCAAATACTGGATAATGACAGCATTATTAATGGGGACACACTTTTTTTTAATCATTGGTTTATTCCGTTTGGTGATAATGGTTTGTTATGTGCTGGTTCTCATGGAATTCTTGATGAAAACTTCGTTTTCCAGTTAAAGGGTGTCCATATTTGTTACTACAACCTTTCATATGACCAATTCGATCTTCAATGGATGAAAAAGCATCAATATTACAACAACATTGGCGAGGTTGCGTATTGGACAACAACACCTATAATGAAACCAGGAACAGATAGCTGTTTTATAGGCCTTGCATATGCACCAAACAGCGAAAATTTTATTTTTAGCTTCTCTGCACTTAATGGAGATAGTTTATTAATGAGACAAGTGGCTGCGCCTGGAACCTGGTATCCTGCCGGACTCCTGTTTTCATCAGATAACTACAGCCTGATGATGCACTTCCGACTTGGTACTTATTCTTTATACAGCAATTTGTTAGTTCGTTTTGATGACCAATATGAAGTAATCATTGACACATTGTTTTCAACAGGCACTAATTTAAATCCATGGTACAGCAAAGCCATGCAACATACAAATGGCAAAATATATCTGGGAGGTGAGGCCACATGGAATGACTGGCAAACAGGAACCTACTACCGGCATTTTGGCGTTTTCAGTTATGATAACAATTACGATCTTGTTAACAGCATTTATCTTACTCATCCGGACACAAACAGCCAAACTGCATGGGCAGAAACGATGGATATAAATTCAGAAGGAGCAATCTATATAGCATCAAATTACGATTTCAATGGAGGTCCTTTTTCAGGAAACTTTACTTATTTATATCTGGCCAAATTAGACGCAGATCTTAACTTGATTTGGGAGAAGTATATAGGTGGGGACAGATACTACAGCACTTCTACGATTTCCGCAACCACTGATGGGGGTGCTATTGTATCCGGATATGGTTATGACAAGGACTTTCCCGAAACCCGCGGTTTTGCATGGATTTGCAAGTTTGACGCTGATGGCATTGTTGGAACGAGCGAACATGTTTTGCCTGTTAAAGCCGCTTTGGTTTATCCCAATCCGGCAAGCGATTATCTTGACATACAAAGCAACCATCAACATGGGATAGTGAGAATTTATGATATTTCCGGATGCATGTTACACGAGGAAATCTCAAATCCGGGAATACACCGGATTAACCTCATGGGGTTGAAAAGCGGTTTCTATGCTATTACCATTAGTGTCAACAATAAACAAATCCATAAACAAATAATCATCAAACAATAATTCAATGACCATGAAAAACTTACAGATGGCTTTATTTACAGTCAGCATAATGGTAGTTATTCTTACTATGCAGGTTAGGGCGCAACAATGTACCTTTTGCCCAACTTCGGTAAATAACGGATCAAGTTCCAGTACACTTGGTTACGGAAACAGTGCACTTGGTGGGAGTTCAACTGTAATAGGTTTTCGAAGTGAAGCCAACCAACAAGGAAGCATTGCTATTGGAAAAGATTTGGTTGTTAGCAGAAATTATAGTATCGTTATAGGTTCTGGCAAAGACGAAACTAGACGGTTAATCAACAATATTCCACAGTCGCTTATGATTGGGTTTGATAGTGAATATCCCACTTTTTTTGTTTCGCAGCCTCAAGCAGGATACAACACCGGCCGCATCGGCATCGGCAACGTCACCGCTCCACAAGCCAAGCTACACATAAAGGCCGATGCAGGCGAGCCAGCCACGCTTCGCCTTGAAGCCACTGGCACATCAGGTGACAACATTTACTCACGCATGCTGTTTACACCCAACCACAGCATACAGGCTGCCGACAACCAAAACTTCACGTTCACCACCCAAAGCACCAGACATTTTGTGTTTCAGAATGGGAATGTGGGGGTGGGCACTGCAAACCCGCAAAGGAAACTTCATGTGGCTGGTGATATTGAATTTTCAGGCAATCTATATAAAAACGGACTATTGTATAGTGGCAGCAATTGGACATTAAATGAGGGAGATATATATCGATTGAATGGTAAAGTGGGCATAGGTATTTCGAAACCCGAAGCAAAGTTAGAAGTACATGGCACGCTTTCATTAGGGTATAATGTGCATGTGCCACAAGATCAAAACAATATGATCGTAGAAGGAAAGGTTGGCATCGGAACTTTTGCACCCACTGAAAAACTGGAAGTTTTCGGAAAAACAAGAACCAGTCAATTACAAATAATTGATGGACTTTATCCAGGATATCTTCTACTCTCAGACGAATTGGGTAATGCCCTTTGGACTGATCCCGAAAGCATTACCAATATCGGTCCATGGACACGACAAGGTGATTTTGTTTTTGTAGCCGATAGCAGAAAAGTTGGTATTGGAACCAGTCAGCCTCAACAAGCCTTACATGTAGTTGGCAATATGTTGCTTGGGAATAACGGGAATATTATAGGCAACCGCACCAGTTGGCAACCGCTTAAAATTTTTGCAGGAGATGATGAGAACCAGGCTCATATTTCACTACATGGCAATCACACCGAAGCCGGTAGCATCAAGTTGTACAGCAGGGGTACCGAAGGCCAGATTGAATTTCACAACCAAAGCATGAAAGTGATGTCCATCAGGGCAGACAATTCAGTCGTTATTGGTAACCCGGATAATTCCTGTTTAGTTTTTATCAATGGTGAACTTACAGCAAATCAAGTGCGCGTAAACACCGGTTTTTGGTGGGATAAGGTATTCAGCCCCAATTATCCGCTGATGCCATTGGCCGAACTGGGAAATTTTATTGCTAAGAACCGCCATCTGCCCGAAATTCCGAATGAAACTGAGGTGTTGGACAAAGGTGTTGAGCTTGGCGAGATGAACGGCCTGCTGCTGAAAAAAATTGAAGAGCTCACCCTTTACCTGCTAGAGCAGGACCGCAAAATTAATAGCTTGCAAACCGAATTGCAGCAAATAAAAAAGGCAGGAAACAACAATTAAACAGGGAGGTGATGATGAAAAAGTTTCAACGTTTTTTAAACCTGGCAGCCATGTTTTTTTTCTTCTTACAGGCACATGGCCAATATACTATAAAGTACAACTTCCATCCCCACGACCCCGATTCCTGCATTGTTTCCTTTGTTGACACGGTGAAGAATGAGGTAATCCGGTCTTTTACTCTGGTGGAATACAGCCCTTATTGGAATTTGGCTTTCCCGGAGACTGGTGATAAGGAAAGAAGAAAGAGTAAAACATTCAAAATATCAAGTAATGACTTCGTGGGTGATGCTTTTTTAAATTTTGTCAATTATTCAAACCAATCATTTTATCCTGCATATTGCCACAAAGAACCGAAGGCTGCCCATACTTATTCCACAATAATTATTTCGAACAATAAGCAGTTTGTAATAATACCCCATTATTTAAGTATTTATTCTGATAATTGTTTATATAGTTACAAGGCAGTTCTTCACATCTATAACTCAAAGGGAGAGCTTTTTCGGACCATCGAATCACATGATCTAGATATCACAGATGTTGCAATAACAGATGATGGGAATCACCTAGCCCATGCTTTTGGTGTGCATCTTGATAATGAAGGAGTGGATTGGACAAATACGGGCTACAGAATTATAGATATTGAAAACGACATGATTCTTCATACTCAATTAGTTGAATTTACAAATTCATATTATGACCTAAGCATTGGGTCTTTTGGTAATCTAATTAGTGCGTTCTACAGCGATCAATCAGACTTTAAGAAGTACGTAACACATACATTTTGCTTCGAAAATAACAATAAATACACTTATGCTTTTCATAAAGACATAATAAATAAATTAATTACTATAAGCGATTCGGGTTTTATTTTCGGCCAAATGGATAGAAATGATTTGAATAAGACAATGGTTCGCTTTAATGAAGTATTTATAATTGATAAAATAGAATGAAAAATATAATATTAACGTGGCTAATATTTCTTATTTCATATACGTTATTCGCACAGGGTTATGTTTTAAGATATAAAACCGGCGAAGGTACCATTACTCAGTACACGAAGTATGATATTACCTCTGATTATGGTGCGAGAGGAGAGAATAGTTACTGGCACAGAGGAATTGATTATAGAATTGAATATCAACCTGTTGGCTATCGGATTTTATCGCCTTGCTCAGGAACGGTAAAAAAGATACAGGGTGCCAGAGGGTACAAATATTTAATAGTTGAGGGTGATGGAGATCATGCGCATTTTGGATATGGCCACATTTTTCAAACAGTAGGCCCAACGATAACAGAGCCTCTGGTAATTGGCAACATGGCACTCATCCAAACTCAAACTTTGCCAGCTAAGTGGGTGATTCTAAACATCGAAGATGAAGAAGCATACGGAATCGAAGAAGGTGTAGTATTATTCAACGATCAAGAATATCCTGTAACAAATATCGTATTATTTGATAGGGAGTTAGCCGCAATAGGAAATTCTATGACTGAACCAAATACTACTCACATTCACTTACATCTTTATGCATTTCGAAACGTTAATGCTGCAATTGCTAATCACAACAATGTTTACAATAATTATGACCCTCTATCAGTATTGAATTACGGCACCCATACACAATATACTCATAGCATATTAGAGCATGAGATCAAGTATGGCAATTCAGGCAATTCCTATTTCAAAACGAGAGCAACCATGGATAATGCGGTGATGGGCTCCCGCTATCCAAATGCGGTGATGGATGTTGATTTGACTGAACTATTTATCAAACCAGCATTTAAACCATCTGAAAATCAATCAAATTGGGGTACGCCAACTTCATCCTATCAACATTACATAGGTAAATATTTCACTTCCTATATTGATCATGGTGGCCGTCGTGCATTTAACCCATCAGAGTTGTATCCTTTTGGAATTACAACTGGGCAAGGTTCAACCATTAAGACGGGTATTGAACCAATCGCTTATCACACCAGCAATGGTCATCCATGGGATAATTTTTATTTTTCAGATTTCTTTCCCCGAATTCATAAAGACCATTCTATTGGAGCAGCCTTACAACTTGCCCGCCATAACCTCGAAACCAGGTATCCAGATGGTGATTACGAAGCACATTCTCGGATTACAACAGTTAAGAACCATGTGTTTACTACAAATGAACCATATAATTTTGCAATCGACAACTTCCTCCCCTTTGTTCAAAAGGTTGAAGCCTATGGAAGCTTGCCATGGATGCCAAAGTATTCCCGTGAATGGAAAGCGTTAGGTAATGGAAGTTTTGTAATTGATCCGGATCCAATTGTTTACCTGAACAAGCAAGAACTTACAGTGCAGGTGTACACCTCGGAAGCAATGACTCGGGTAAGTCTTAAAGTTAATGGATATTATACAGAACAAACACATGCTTCAAATGAAGCTATGACCCTTTGGAGTTTTGAGGTACCTGCTACCAATTTAGTTGACAAAGCAAGAAACAAACTGGAGATTGATGGGTTTGACCTCCACAACAACCCAATGCAAAAAAATGCAATGGTAATCCCCATCAGGCAAACCCCCAGCAGTTGGAGTCCGATGCCCAATACCGGGCCTGACAAAAACCATGAAATACAAATTGGCACACCCGATATTGATTTTGAATATGCACAACTTGGGACAGGAGCCTACCAGTTCAAGGCCATATCGCCACATCCAATATCGCAATATAACTGGTTATTCGGCGATGGGCAAAACTGCTATAATTGCGGCATGCAAGTGGAACATTTGTATGCAAAGGCCGGGGTTTATAATGCCCAACTCCATGTGGTCAGTTCTTTGGGTTCATTTAATGTGGATAAAGAAGTCATTGTGAATTTGCTGAATGTTCCTTATGCCAGATTCAATTTCAGTCCGCGGTTGAATGTCCCAAACCGTGATGATGAAATAACTGTAGAAGTTGATTTTTTTGACAAGACAGATGGCATTGTCAGCACTTATTATTGGGATTTCGGTAATGGACAAACATCAACTGAAAAAAACCCAAAGGGAATTGTTTATGTGCCCTATACTTATTACACTGTTAAACTGTTTGTTACAAATCAGGCAGGTAGTCATTATGCCGAGGAAGTCCTTTATTTCGATCCCACAACAACACCATGGGCCGGTTTGATCGCGTGGCGGCAAACTGAATATTTTTGGGATTTTGATGTCTCGGTTGAAAACATAGATCCTCCATATACTTTTCATATTGACTATGGCGATGGTTATAGCCAAACAGTAACTGAAAATGACGATTATTATCAGTTTAGCCACTATTATTATTCATATGGCCGATATCCTGTTTCTGTTTCAATTAGTGGAAAAGATGCCAACGGGCAAATCGCTTCCGCAGGTAATGTTGTGGAAATTAATGCCCAGCCTGATGAATTATTCGTAGGACTTACCGATGTTACTGCGACAGGCGATAAATACCCACTAACCAATGTTATGCTGCAGCCATCCCTTGCAAATGGCTCTGGATATGACGAAAACGATAAATTCACCCTTATATATTCGATTACGCGTATTGGATATCCGTTGTTTAATCTCCAAAAAGTTTTCACTCATTGGGGGCCTGTTTTTCCAACTCATACGTTTCAGTTTGATAAAGCAGGGGATTATCAGGTTCATCTAAGTATTGATGTTAACGCATTTGTGTATACAGGACATGCTTATGAGCCAATAAAAATTGTTAATGCCCCAAAGTATATTGTTGCCAATATTTGTTGTCAACCTTACCAGGTTTGTCAAGGTGCAACCAGTACTTATTATGGCGAAACAAGCCCTTCAGAAGCACCCGGGGTTGCCGATAATCAGTGGTTTCCAACAAATGTTCGCTGGACATTATTAAACCCGCTGGGAAATGTTGCTGCAACAAAAGAAGAAAGCTTCCTGCCGGAACATTACATATTTGAGAAATGGTTTACACACAAATATTCTATGTCAGGCACCTATAGGTTAAGGCTAGAGACATGGAACAACAATCATGGCTATGCAGAAAACGGATTATTAGATCCGAAATATAAGAATACCTTACCTTATTATGACGTGATTGAAAAAGAGGTTGTTGTAACTACTAATATGGCAGCATTGGAAATAGTTACAGACAATTACAGGTACTTCACATTTAATGCAGACGGTGAACCTGTTGGCTCATCTGCTTTTCAGATTTCTAATCCCGGGGCATTGTCAATGAACTGGTACATTGAGGTTCCTCAACAATTTGAAAATTGGATACAAGCTATTCCGTCATCGGGCACTGACCTGAAGAATGGCAACATGGCAAATGTTGAGATCACTGCTTCTCAATATGATGGAGAATCTACTCGCTATGGTTATTTCAATATTCATGGGGTGGATGGGCAGGGTAATCCGGTACAGGGTAGTCCATCCTGGATTCAATTTGAACAGTGGGGTACTGAGGGGCCAGGTTCTCAATTAGTTAGTGGCAATAACCCAAATCAGCAGTTTGGATATTCAGTTTCAATTGATGGAATGGTAGCCGCGATCGGAGCACCGGGTAAAGTTGCAGGTGATCCGAGTATTGCCTGCATATACGAAAAAAACCACATTGGTCAATGGGTGCAGAAAGCCCGTTTAATGCCACCTTCAGGACAAAGACACTTTGGCAGATCGGTTGCTATCCATGGCGAGTATGTTATTGTAGCAAGTTCTTGGAATGCTGCAATGTACAAAAAGCCTGCTTCAGGATGGAACGGCGATATTCAACCGCTGAAAGTTTTAGAAAGCAATATCACGGATTCCGATTATGGCAAATCGGTTGCTATCTGGGGCGATTATGCAGTGGTTGGTGACAGATTGCATAATTCAAAGAAAGGATGTGTTTATGTTTATTATCGCAATCAGGGAGGAATAGATAATTGGGGGAGACTCAAACAATTATTTGGTCAATCCCCTGATGATTTTTTCGGAGAATCACTGGATATTTACAATGACCTTATTGCGATTGGTGCGCCGCAACATGCCAATAATCATGGATTTATTGATGTTTATCACAGAAATAAGAACTTAGCCGACCCCTGGACTTTAGAAAAAAGAATTACAACACCACTTACTCCTTTCGGGCCAGATGTTAAATTTGGCAGCAATGTTTCTTTGTTTGAAGATCGTTTGGCAGCAACATTCAACTCAAGGGATCCATTTCATGATTGGGTTACTCACTTTGTGCTATTTGAAAGGTCTGTGTATAGGAACTGGCCTGTTTTTGATATTTCTGGCAGAGTTAATTCCTTTAACGCTGGTAAATCTGTTTCAAGTGTTGCACTTTATAAGGAATTAAAATTTATGACAGATGAGGCTATCTATAACTATTCCTTTCGTTCTGGTGGCCCATCATTTTACAATAACACAGGCTCTGCTTTCTGGTCCTATTTTCAGTATATTGAACATCTTAATATGTTTAGTTTCAATTCTGATTATTGGTTTCCAAGGCAAATTGAACTATCAGAAGGCATCAAATGGGGTTATTCCATAGACCAATCTTATCATTCTGTTGTTGTAGGAGTTCCTGGGCATAATGGAGCCGGAAGTGCTGAATTTCAGAATGATGCTAAAAGACACTCCCTCTGCGATGCCGGAATTAATCTTGTTTTTGAGAATTTCACAAAACCAGCAGGTGCTTACAATCCTGTTAATGCCCATAATATTACAATCGGTGGCAATTCAATGCCTGCTGCGTTTACAACAGGTTCTGCAATGAGTTATACTGCAAATGAGATTATACTAAAGGACGGGTTTTTAGCCATTTATGGATCAGATATATCCATTGAATCAGAAAACTGCCTAAATGAGGAGCGCAATAATGCTTTTCGTTCAATTTCACAAAACGAAGTATTAAGTGTTGCTAGTTCTCCGATCAATCAAGATGAGCAGATTGGAAACTTGTCGCAGAATGGTTTTATAAGTATTGAAGATGTAATAAAAAAATTAAAATTGATACACCCTGACTTTCCATGGCATAAGTACAATTTGTATGAACATGAGTATAACATCGGAATATACGACAGAAGTTTCAAAAACCTATTGGCATTGAAAACACTGTCACCTTCTCTCTTGATAGATACTTCTTTCGAAAAGTATGATAATATATGTGTTTTGTCGTTAAACGACAGCGTAACAAATTTTACTGTGAAGTTCCTTATAACTTTTCACACTACTGGTGCTTTAAATTCTAATCACGCAAAACTCAATGATCATGATTTCAAATAATTTCAGGACTATTTTGGTCCAAGTTTTGTTCATTATTGTCATTTTATTATCTTTACCAAATATGTTGCATTCTCAAAGCAATTCAGGCTTGGTGGTTGTAAGTATTGGTGGTACTGGTATCGAGAATGCTAATTCGATGGTTATTGACAGGAATGAAAACATCTATTTAACTGGCTCTTTTCAGGGCGATGTTAATATAGGCGCCAGCCAATACTCAGCATCAGGCGATAGTGATATTTTTATTGCAAAAATTGATCCATCAGGCAATATTGTGTGGTTCAATCAGGCTGGGGGTCCTACGAATCAAGCAAACATAATTTCAGAATCAGGCAAGTCAATTCAATTGGACAAACATGGTAACATATTGGTTTGCGGCATTTTCGAAGGTCAAGCTTACTTTGGTGACACAATAGTATATTCTCAAGGCGGAAGTGATGTATTCCTTGCTAAGTACAGCCCAAATGGCGAGTTACTTTGGGTAAGTACATTGGGTAACAGCGGATGTAATGTTTGCAAACAAATTGTAGTTAATGGAGACATGATATACATGGCAGGTACTTCCAGCGGAACAATTACACTCGGAAAAACCTTCGTAAATGTTCCCCTCAGTTTTCTTGGAGCGTTCGATCAGAATGGTAATCTGGGATGGATTAGTGAGAATGAAAAAGATGCAGTGATGCATAACTCAAAGATTATTATACAAAACAATTTGATTTATTGGGTAACTCAACAATCCGAAATAATTACAGACGCTTTGGGCAACTATTCACATATGCAGAATAAGTTGATTATTACATCATCCGAATTCAATGGAAACAATCAAAGTTCTAAGGAGTTTCTGCTTTCCCCTAATGTCAATGTTGATGTTGTTTGTGATGCAAAAGGTGAATATCTATTAGTTGATTATTTTAACAATAAGGCAACCCGTTTTCAAAAAATATTTGAGAAATCAACATCAAACAATAACGCTGAACTCATTCTTGATGATGATTTTACTAAGACAATACCTGTGAAGCATCAATTGCAACAAAATGGGATGTTTAACAATGCCATTCACTCATTTGATGATGAATCTTATCTTGTGACTGAAAATGATTCCGATTTGATACTTTACCTGAAGGGCGAACCATTAGCTTTATTATATAATTCTTCAATTGCCAGGCTCGTTCATCCTGTGATTTCTTCTTCTTCGCATTACTATTTGCTGCTTAATTATTTTGGAGGCTTCAATGAAAAACTAAATATTAAAAACACTCCCAACAGTCAGGACATTTTAGTGCTCAAGATCAATAAACAATCTTTGGAAAAGGAATACCCCAATAAAACAGAGCCAATCTTGTCAGCTAGTTTAAGTTTGCACCCAAACCCTTCTAAAACAGGAATATTTAGCGTAGTTTCAGATAATGACCGGTTCGCAGATTGTAACTATATCGCCATTTTGGACAATGGTAATAAATTAATCAAGGAATTGAAAACAAATGGATTGCCGGGTCAAATTGATCTAAGCGACTTGTCTCATGGGCAGTATCTTGTAGTATTCTATTTTGACAAATATACAGTTACAAGAAAAGTTGTACGGAATTGATAAATCAGCCATTACAAAAGGACTATTATCCCCCGCTGCCGCACGAACCTTTCGCGTGGCAACAAGAAAGAAGTTTTACATGTGCTACAAGGCTGCAACCGCACTGAACATGTTATTGATTGTGTTAAATGCTACTAAAGCCACGCGATGGGAATTGCGCGGCAGCGGGGGCAAATCCGCGCCAGCTGGGTAATTTCAACAGCCCTTTAGCATCCAATCTATATTGGTAAAAATAGTTTGACTGATACAACAAAAATCCAGGGTTTTACCAGTTAAAATAATGAACCTTATAGCCATCAGCCGAGTAAGACTCGATTATACCCTTTCGGGATTCTTCGGCTTCACTTCTGGTGAGGAAAGCATTTGAAGTACGATGGCTTCTGTCGGCCGGGCCCCAGTTAGGGAACCGGTTGATCAGGATTTCATTATATTTGTAATTAAGGTCAAAGTCGCGTTCTTCATGGTGAATATTGCTGACAAACATATGATATTGTTTGGTGCCGGTGTTCTCGGGATCGCAAAAACACGATGAAAACAGAAAGTAATAATAAGGGCCTTTACTGTAATCAACAATTGGCGATTCAATAAATATGCTTGAGGGTTCATCGCGTTCTACATCAGGATTGGTGTTGTTCCTGTATATCTGTCCGATCAGGTTGTAGCATATATCTATTCCGGTTACATAAAGGTCGGGGTCGCCATCACGGTCATAATCTCCCCAGACAGCATGTCCGTTGGCCACCCCCGGAATTCCGGCCATGATGTCATTAAACCTGAAATTGCCCATGTTCTGATAAACAGTGGTGTATGGCCTTTCGAGGCTTTCACCTGTAATGACAAAATCGTTTAGGCCATCTGCATTGAAGTCAGCTACTTCAATACGGCAATTCATCAATGGCCTGATGCCGCTGGTGCTGACTTCAGAAAAAATGTTGTTCTGAAGGTTTTTGTAGATCATAAGTATTGGTCTTCCCGACCTGTTTTCACCGCTGATGATGATATCGTTCCATCCGTCGTTATCGAAATCAGCAATTGCTGCAGCACTGTTTCTCAATGCAGTAAACAAATTGGGCATAGCGGCAAAACTTCCCTGATTGTTGAGATACAGGCGTGTAAGGGGTCCGGAAACTGACTGTCCGCAAAGCAGTATGTCGGGAAGTCCGTCTTTGTTAATATCGCCAAACACCGCCTGTCCCCTCATGATTCCAGGCAAAGCTGTTGTGACTTCTGAAAACCTGCCATTGTCATTCCTGTAAAGTTTGGTAACCGGTCTGGCGTTTTCATCCCTTCCGCTAATAAGTATATCAGGCAAGCCATCGCGGTTAAAATCAGCAATATCCAAGGAGCCATCTATCAGTGCAGGAAGGTTGGTTTCGGACCTTCGGAAACTGCCATCAGCCTGAGCAAAATAAATCCCCGACACATAGCGTCCGGCTGCATTCTGGCCCATAAGCACAACATCACTTCTGCCATTTCGGTTGAGATCAGCAGCTTTTACGGCTCCTAAGGTAACATCAGGAAGCCCGACAGAAGAGCTGCTAAAGCGATCTGTGCCGCTTTGTTTCATATAAACCGTTTTTACTGTGGTTTTTGTTCCGGAAGTGTAATCACCGGTTGTAAGAAGATTCAACTTTCCACTACCGTCATCAACCCAGGCCGATGCTGCATGGATCAATCCGGGCGGATGATCCTTGATGGGTGTAAACACCTGAGCACCAGTAATTGTCCAATATGTACAGATTAGTATTACTAAATAAAGCCTCTTCATAGGGTATTATAATTGTGTAAATATACACATGATCACTGAATGAGTGTTTAGCCCAAAAAGATTTTCATTGTTTCGATCAGTTTTTCCTGACTGAGGGGTTTGCTGAGGTATGCATCAAAACCTATTTCTGTAAAATACTTACCCTCACCCTGTAAGGCGAAAGCGGTGATGGCCACAATAGGAATTGGCTTACCCTGTAAACGGATTTTTTTCATGGCTTCCACGCCATCCATATTTGGCATTTGAATATCCATCAGGATCATATCAGGCATTGGATCAGAAGCTGCCATATCGAGGGCTATCAATCCGTCCTGCGCATGCAATAGTTTAGCGTTTGTATTTCTGAGCATGGTACGGATCAGATGAAAATTTGTTTCAATATCCTCGGCAATAAGGATTGTTTTTTCTGAAAAATCAGGAGTTACGCGGGTCTCATAAGTAATGCCTTCACTTTTGGCGATGTTTTGGTCGGGGGGTTGCACAACAGGCAGGGTGAAATAAAAAGCCGTTCCCTTTCCTTCGATAGAATCAACCCAGATGCGCCCACCGAGCAGGGTAACCAGGTTTTTAACAATGGCAAGCCCAAGACCCGTTCCACCATACAGTCTGGTATGAGATTCATCTGCCTGACGGAACCTGTCGAACACTACCTCCAGTTTGCCGGGTGGAATTCCGATGCCTGTATCTTTCACATAAAACTCATAATTATCATCAAACTGAATCACTCCCAGAATGATCTGCCCTTGTGATGTAAATTTCATGGCATTGCTGAGCAAATTTGTAAGTATCTGCTGCAAACGAAGTTTATCGGTGTACATGAGGACTTTGTCAAATCCCGGCGGATGCTCCAAAAGCAGTTTTACATCCTGCTTTGACTGGCTGTCGAGCTGTGACCTGAATGTCAGCTGCATCTCATTCATTAATGAGAATGGCGAAAAACTGATGGGTTGAATTTTCAGCTCACCTGCTTCAATTTTAGAAATATCAATGATATCATTGATCAGATTGAGCAGCAACCTGCCACTGAACTTGATCATTTCCAAAAACTCGGTTTTCTCCGTAAGTTCGTATTCATCGGATGACAACAGATCTGTAAAACCGAGGATGGCGTTCATCGGTGTTCTGATCTCGTGCGACATATTTGCAAGGAATGCTGATTTAAGTTTGTCTGACTCTTCTGCCTTATTTTTGGCTTTGATCAGTTCATCCTCTGATCGTTTTCGTTCACTTATATCCTCTATCATCGAAACCATGCCCTCAAACTGATGGTTTATCATCATGGATGCAGCCCTGATGTGCATCCAACGAAGTTCGTTGTTTTCGTTTCTGATCCTGAAATTCAGCTCAAACCCTTCGAGTCTTTTCTCGTGGCCATTAAGCCAGGTGCTTTCCAAAAGTCGGCGGTCATCAATAAAGACTGATTTGAGCCATGTCCCCCTGATATAGTGATCACCCGGAATACCAGTGATGTGGGTCAGTTTGGCATTGGTAAACACGCACAATCCTTTCTGGTCACTAACCGCAATACCCATAGGTGATGCTTCGCTGATGGCCCTGAACCTTTCCTCACTTTTTGCCAGTGAGTGAACAACTATCTCCTTGTTCTGAATTTCTTCTTTCAATGCCGAAGTGCGCTCAGTAACCCGCTCCTCAAGCTCTTCGTTTATTCTGGCAAGTTTCCTGTGTACCTTTCGGTTTTTGAAGAACCGAAGCACCATAAACAAGCTTGTCAAAACTAGCACCACGCCGATAAATATCATGACCATATAGCGCAGCCTGAGGTTCTGTTCACTCAGTTTCAGCCTGAGAATTTCATTCTCCGAGTCTATCCGCTTTGTTTCGTAGCGGACTCGTATTTCGGCCATTTCGCGTGATCGCTGCTCCCCAAATATAGAATCCTTGGCTGCAATGCTGTTCCTGGAATATCGGTAAGCATTAGCATAATCCTTTAATCCGGCATGAATGGATGATTGCAGGTTGTAGTTGTAGAGCAGAATACTAAGGTTATTGATCCGATTAGCTAATGATTCTGCCTGTCCCAGGAATTGCAGCG
>Ga0351836_1009_pt1 | contig 38199 bp, 26 predicted proteins | sample BONcelHFGM3001D4_FD_206749 | JGI IMG/M metagenome (GOLD analysis project Ga0351836, IMG submission 206749) | Enriched cells from coal bed in the Powder River Basin, Montana, United States - BONCAT cells FGM rep1 HSBNCT.FGM.300.1.D4 ... | reverse complement strand
GGCCATCACATCAGTACCACCGCAGGTTGCTTTGGCCCTGAACAGGAGACCGACTCCAAGACCAATCACAGCACCTCCATAGATGGATGCCAGCAAAGGATCATCAACAATCATGGATTTATCGCGAAGCAGCCAGCTGAATCCATCAATAAATCCCGAGGTAAGGAAGAAGCCGGTCACCGTTTTAGCCCCGAAACGTGGCCCCAATACCTTAATGCCAATGAGCGTAAGAGGTATGTTAAACACAAGGGCCATAAGACCAACAGGCGTTCCCAGGGTGTGGTGCATTACAATAGAAATACCATAAATTCCTCCGGGAACAATCATATGGGGCGTAATGAACAGAACATACCCAAGGGCAATAAGCAAAGCCCCGATTACAATAAGGGAATAAGCCTTAAACCAGCGGGCTGAAAGAAACCGATATTGTACAATAAATCCCATTTGATCAGGATGACACCTTATCGTTCAGCGATTTGAACCCTTCTCCGAGAATTTCATTTGCATTGATCACTGTCACAAATGCACGGGGGTCAACCTGATGTATAAACTCCTGCAGCATGGCCATTTCACGTCGGTTAACAACAGTAAAAATTATGGTTTTCTCGGTTCCGTTATACATACCCTGACCCTGAATATAGGTACCGCCACGGTTGAGGTCGTTAATGATCTTGTCGCGGATATCCTGATGCTTTTCTGAAATAATAAACAACGTTTTATCGTAGCTTACACCCTGAAGAATAGTATCGATAACCCTGCCGGTAATAAAGATAACGATCAGTGAATACAGCGGAATTTTCCAATCCTGAAATACCAAAAGCCCGACAAGCACAATCACTGAGTCAACATAAATAAGCAATTGACCTATTGGTAATTTTGTGTATTTACTGATAATCATTGCAATTATGTCAGTCCCCCCTGAAGTAGCTTTAGCTTTGAATATAAGTCCCAGCCCAAGCCCAAGGAACACACCTCCGAAAATGGACGACAGCAATGGTTCGTCTTCCACCAATGGTGCGCTTCCATAATAATAGGTTATGCCATCCACAAAAAAAGCGGTCAGCAAGAAACCGACTACTGTCTTGTATCCAAATCTTGGTCCCAGCACTCTGATACCGAGCAGTGTAAGCGGAATGTCCATCGAAAGTGCTGTGAGGCCAACTGGAGTATGAAACAGGTAATGCAGTACAATAGCGATACCATATACGCCACCAGGGACAATTTTATAGGGCGTAATGAAAAGCACGAATCCGGAAGCAAGAATAAACGATCCGATAATAATCAGGGTGTAGTTTATCAACCACTTCTTTGAAAACACCTTGTCCTTTTGAATAAAAGCCATGATTGCCTAATTTGTTGATTACTTAAGGGAGTGCAAAAATAGTGGTTTTCGGCTTCAGATTTCCCTGTAACGGGGATTACACCAAGGGCAATAAATACTTCAGGATTGAGTTAGCATTGCCTGAATAAGGTGAAAGAATCATTTGCAAAAATGCATATCACCGAAATGTAAAAAATTAGATTAATTTAGCAGTCCGAAAAAATTGGATCATACCCACAAACCGAAATGACCCACCGAAACATTGCCATTTTAATCCTGCTCATGCTTTTTAGCCTGAAGCCCATGGCACAGATGGCCCCTGTTTTTTCGCACCATCCTTACACTAATATGTACATCAATCCCGGTTTTGCTGGTTTGGGCGAGGGTATTTGCCTAAACGGAATTATCAGGCAACAATGGGCAGGGTTTAAGGATAATGACGGGAATAAGGTAGCCCCGGAAGAACTTTTACTTACAATTGATTCGCCCATTAAATTATTAAGGGGAGGCCTCGGAGGTGCAATTGTTCAGGACAGGATTGGCTTTTACAGCCGAATAGGAGTTCAATTTGGATATGCATACCATCTTGATATTGGTGCGGGCACCTTAGGTATTGGTACTGCACTGAACTTTCTGAACTGGGGCACTGATTTCAGCAAGTTTTTCCCTTCCAACGATCCTGTATTGGGAACAGGCTCCTTCAACGATATGGTATTCGACCTGAATCTTGGATTGTTCTGGATGGTCGCTGACAAATATTATATCGGACTTTCCTCAACCAATGTTTTGGAATCAAAAGGAAAAACTTTCACAAGCGATAATAATAGTGGTAGTTTTATATCAGACCGCACCATACACATAACCGGAGGATACCAATGGGTGCTCCCAAACAACCCTCTTTATGAGATCAGGCCTGCTTTGAATGTAATGCTTAACCAGTCAGTTGCTCAATTTCAGTTCTCGACAGCAGTAGTGTACAATAATAGGTTCTGGGGAGGCGTTAATTACAGGATGCAGGAATCTGTAGGATTAATGGTTGGGTTATTGTTGAAAGATTTTCGCATAGGCTATGCATACGACATAAACACTTTGGGTGTCAGTATTCCCGGATCACACGAAATCAGTCTGGGTTATTGCTTCAAAGTAAAAGGTGAGAGGACAACAAGAAGTTACCGCAATACACGATATTTGTAGTGAAAAATTATGTTAAGGGTTTGTTAAGTCATATTTTTTTTAATTTTGGCCAAAATTCTTGTGGAAGGATATGAATCAAACCCATGTCTAATTAATTGTAATAAACTAAGGATCAAAGATGAAAAAAGCACTGTTCTACTTATTGGTTCTGCTGATTGTTGCCGGATGCAGCAGTTCGAACAATGGCGAACTCGTTGGTGTGCGTAAAAAGTCGAAACCATTTTACCAACCCGATCCCTATGGAATGGTATTCATTCCTCAGGGTAGCTACACTATGGGGGTAGGTGACGAGGACATTACATTCAGCCAGTTGCATCAACCAAAAACGATTTCCGTTTCTGCCTTCTTTATGGATGAAACAGAAATCACAAACAACGAGTACAGACAATTTGTCTATTGGGTGCGCGACTCTATAGCCAGGACAATACTGGGGGAAGTCAGGCCTGACAAGTTCCTGATCGAAGAAAACAAAAAAACCGGGGAAGTATATGATCCTCCCTACCTGAACTGGAAAACTCCCATCGAATGGAGTTCGAAAGATCAGGACGTCAGGGATGCCCTCGAACAAATGTACCTGCCCGACCACGAAAGGTATTTCCGCAGAAAGGAAGTGGATACCCGCAAACTCAATTACGAGTATTACTGGGTTGATCTGCATGCAGCTGCCGGAAAGGACTTTTCAAACGATGCCAATTACCGCAACGCCGGTTTGGCCAATCGTCCACAGGGTTTAACAGACAGGTCGGTTTATGTGAGAAAAGAAATGATCAATGTATATCCTGACACCCTTGCATGGATTCATGACTATACTTATTCATTTAATGACCCCCTCACTGAAAAGTACTTCTGGCATCCTGCCTACGACCACTATCCGGTTGTTGGAGTCAACTGGAGTCAGGCACGCGCTTTCTGCGTGTGGAGAACAGAGTTGCTCAACAGCTACCTTTCAGGTAAAAAAGGCGAAGTGGCACTGGCCGAATTCAGGTTGCCCACAGAAGCCGAATGGGAATGGGCTGCCCGCGGAGGGTACCATATGAGCCCATATCCGTGGGGAGGGCCTTATACAAGAAATGAAAAAGGTTGTTTCCTGGCAAACTTTAAGCCTATGAGAGGCAACTACATTGCTGATGGCGGACTTCGCACAGTAATTGTCGGACACTATCCTCCCAATGACTGGGGATTGTATGACATGGCCGGCAACGTGGCTGAATGGACCAACAGTGCATTCGACCCCTCATCTTATAATTTCACCTGGGACATGAACCCCAATTATACTTATAACGCAAAAGAAAATGATCCTCCGGCAATGAAAAGAAAAGTTGTTCGCGGCGGTTCATGGAAGGATATCGCGTATTACCTTCAGGTAACCACACGTGCTTACGAATACCAGGATACAGCAAAAAGTTATGTCGGTTTTCGCTGCATTCAGCCTTACCTTGGTCGTAACAAAGGCGATAACCCATCAAAGGCATCAAGGGTTTACAGATAAAAGGGATATAATCAACAACGAAGTATTCACATAATTAAATCAATCAAATCATCATGGGACTTAACAATCTTGTAAGAAGCAGAGGCTATAAAAACTTTATGTCGAAGCTTTATGGTATCGGTGCAGCTATCGTAATTATGGGTGCGCTTTTCAAAATCAACCACTATAATTATGCAAACGAGATGCTGATTATCGGTTTGACAACCGAGGCCATCATCTTCTTCTTTTCGGCCTTTGAGCCACCACATGTTGAACCCGACTGGAGTCTGGTTTACCCCGAGCTGGCCGGCATGTATCACGATACAGCCATTCAGAAGGAACTTGAATCAAAAAAGACCCCGGTACAAAAACTGGATGATATGTTTAAAGAAGCCAAGATTGAAGCTGCTATCTTTGACAGACTCGGACAGGGATTTGCAAAACTTAGTGACAATGCTTCAAAAATGAGCGATATCAGCAACGCTTCTTTAGCTACCAACGAGTTTGTTGATAATGTTCGCCATGCTTCAAAATCAGCAGCCGAGCTTTCAGGCAACTACAAAAAAGCATCCGACGTCATCAGTATGGATGCCAGTGCCACTGCAGAACATGTGAACACATTGAAAAACGCTTCAGCCAGTGCCGAAAAACTTACTGGCGCATACAACCAGGCAGCCGACATACTCAAAGCCGACATGCGTACCACTGAGGAGTTCGCCGGAACAGTAAAAATGGCTACCGAATCAGCCCAGTCACTTGCATCAAGCTATGCAAAATCAGCGCAGATTCTTTCTAAATCAGTTGAAGCGTTAGACTTTTCAGCAGTTGATGGCGATGCTTACAACCAGCAACTTCGCAAGATTGCAGACAATCTTGCAGCCCTCAATGCAGTTTATGAAATCCAGCTGCAGGGTTCGAGCAAATCTATCGAATCAACAGAGAAACTTCAGAAAACCATGAATGAGTTCCTGGATAAACTCACCCTGTCCTCGAACAATACCGCGCAATTCAGCGCTCAGCTCGAATCCTTGTCAACAAGGATGAGTGCCCTGAATAAAGTTTATGGCAATATGCTGTCGGCAATGAACGTCAATGCCTAAGCTGAAATAAAATTTTGAAGTTTACCTAAAGAAATAAAATTATAAAATGGCTGGATACAAAGAAACCCCAAGGCAGAAGATGATCGGTATGCTCTATCTGGTGCTTACTGCCTTGCTGGCTTTGAACGTTTCTAAGGACATTCTGGATGCATTTTTGGTTGTTAACGACAGTATGGAAAACACCAACGAAAGTTTCTCAACCAAAATTACTGATGCTTACGCCCGTTTCGAAAACCAGTACCAGTTAAACCCTGGTAAAGTTGAAGATTTCTGGAACAAAGCACAGGATGTTAGAACACGTTCGAACGAACTGATTAACTATATCGAACAACTCAAACTTGAAGTTGTAGCCAACTCGGAGAAAATTCCGGTTGAAGAAGCAAGAACCAAGTTCTTCAGGGAACAAATGGTTGCTGACCCCATGAACCCAACAACACCAAAGAAAAAGTTGGTGTTGAACCTGGCAGATGTGCCAACCAAGGACAAATTTGATCAGGCTACGAATTTCATGGTTGGTCAAAACAAAAACGGTAAAGCCTATGAGCTTGCCCGTAAAATGGAAGAATTCAGGAATTTTATCCTTACAGTTGTTGGAGAACAGTATGCTGATAAAATTGGTTTGGTAACCAGAAAAGAAGGTGGATACCGCGATGCCTCCGGAACACATCAGGACTGGGAATACTACAATTTCTACCATACCATCCTTGCTGCTAACGTTACCATCCTGAACAAAATCATCGCCGAAGCTCAAAATGCGGAGTTCGATGCTATCAACAGGTTGTATGCCAACATCACCGAAAAGGACTTTAAGTTTGATAATGTAGTTGCTAAAGTAATTCCTAAATCAACCTATATCCTTGCAGGCCAAAATTACGAGGCAGAAATTCTGGTTGCTGCCTACGACTCGAAAACCCAGTCGGAGGTAAAGGTATTGCGTGGTGCCGATAGGGTTACCGATGCTAATATTGGACGTGCCCAGGTTTTCAAGAGCGATGCAGGGACAGTAAAACTGCAGTTTCCTGCAACTAATGAAGGCCCGCAGCAATATGCCGGTACCATCGAAATGCGCGACCCTGTTACCCAGGAAATACTCCGCTACGATTTCAATGCTGATTACATTGTTGCACCACCTTCACTTACGGTGGCACCACTTAAAATGAATGTATTTTATGTAGGTGTTAAAAACCCTATCTCCATTTCAGCACCCGGTATTCCAAATGATAAGGTTGTCCCTTCAATATCCAAAGGAAAACTTACCCGCAATGCCAATGGCACCTGGGAAGTTGAAGTGCCTGCAGGCGAGACCAAAACAACCATTTCGGCCTCTGCCAATATTGACGGTAAAAGCCTTATGCTCGGATCTTCGGAATTCCGCATTAAACGCGTCCCTGACCCGGTAGCCATGATTGCCGGTAAACTCGAGGGCGCTATTGACAAGAATTCGCTTCTTGCTGCCGGTGCTATTATACCCACCATGCGCGATTTCGATTTTGAACTGTATTTTGAGGTAACATCTTTTACCTTTGCAACCATTGTCAACGGCGACTGGATTCCACGTAATATCCGCGGAAACAGATTTACCGAAGAAGTTCAGGGTGTTATCCGCAATGCACAACGTAAACAGAAATTTTTCTTCGAAAATATTCAGGCTAAAGGTCCTGATGGTACCGTTCGCGGTCTCAACACCATAAACCTGGAAATTAATTAGTTGTTTTAATAAATCGAATCATGAAAAAACTGATCATCCTTCTGTTTGTCTTAGGCCTCTTTACCGGCTTTGGACAAACGGCTTCGGCACAAATCCTTGATAACCCGCCTGTTGACGGACTGTTTGTGGATAACGGCCTGATCGACAAAGAACCTATTCCACTGCCAACCATTCGCAAAGCTGATGTTATGTGGTCGAAAAGGGTTTGGCGTGAAATAGATTTTCGTCAGAAAATGAACCAGCCATTTTACTATCCGATCGAATCTCATAACAACTGGAGAAGTTTTATGACAGTCATTATGGATGGGCTGAAAGAAGGTTCGTTCGTTGCCTATGACATTTCCAATACTGATGAACTGTTGGTTCCGCTTACCATTAATGAGGTAATCGCGCGGCAGACAGATACCATCCGTACGATCATGACAAGGCCCTACCCGCCATACGAGCAGTATGATACCACCATCTTCACCGAATTTGATGCAACCCGCATTATGCGCCTTCGTATCAAAGAGGACTGGTATTTTGACAAGCAAAGATCACAGCTGATGGTGCGAATCGTCTCTTTCTGCCCGGTAATGATCAAAGAAAGGAACGGACAAGAAGTTACCGAGCCCCTATTCTGGGTTTCTTACCCCCAGTCAAGAAACGTACTTGCCAAAGCAGAAGTGTTTAACAGAAATAATGCTGCAGAAAAACGTACATTCGACGAGGTGTTCTGGAAAAGGATGTTTGATAGTTACATCTATAAAGAGGAAAACGTTTATGACCGACGCATTTCTCAGTACGCGACCGGCATTGATGCTCTGCTTGAGTCTGAACGGATCAAAATGTCACTTTTCGAGTTTGAACACGATTTGTGGGAATACTAAATCCATTGGATATTCTTAAGAAAACCCGGAGGCACTGTCCTTCGGGTTTTTTGTTATTTCTCGTGCAGACGCCGAAGAGGTAAACCAGCTATCTGGTTGCTCTTGTAAGTGATTCTGCCCAACGGCTTTTTGTCTGTGATAATTGCTACCTTAGCAACATGATTAACTTGCTTGATACGAAGATTGAGTACCTGAAGGGAGTTGGTCCAAAAAGGGCTGCTATACTGAATAAGGAAGCCAGAATAGTAACTTTCGCCGACCTGCTGAATTATTTTCCGTTCAGATATATTGACAAGAGCAGGATTTATAAAGTTATGGAAGTTGCAAATGATGAGGTATTTTACCAACTGGTTGGCCGCATCAGCAACCTGAAGGCAGTTGGCGAACCACGTACAACCAGAATTACAGCGACATTTTCGGATGACTCCGGTTCGATTGAGTTGGTGTGGTTTAAAGGTTTGAAATGGATAAAAACCAAGTTTGAACCAGGAAAGAAATACTTATTGTTTGGCAAACCCTCAGTGTTCAACAACAAATTTAACTTTGTTCATCCCGATATTGATCCCTTTGATGAGCATGACCTGCTGGTTGGCGAAAGCCTTCAGGGTGTGTACACATCAACCGAGAATATGAAGAATCAGGGATTGGGCTCAAAACAGATGGCAAAACTTGCCAAAACCTTGCTTGCTCAGGTGGGCGAATATATACCCGAAACCCTCCCTGCCGCAATGCTGCAACAGCAGCAACTGATACCGCTGAAACTCGCATACCTGCATATTCACCTGCCAAATGATAACGATTGGCTCAGGAATGCTGTGCAGAGGTTAAGGTTTGACGAGTACTTTTTCTTTCAGCTCAGGATGTTGCGCGGAAAGAAACTTCGTGAGAAACAACACCGGGGTATTGTATTTTCGAAAGTAGGTAATCTTTTTCATGATTTTTATAACAACTACCTTCCTTTCGGGCTTACTAATGCCCAGAAAAGAGTTGTGAAGGAGATCAGGGCAGATATGGGTTCCGGAATACAGATGAACAGACTCCTGCAAGGTGATGTGGGAAGTGGCAAAACCATCGTTGCTCTTCTTTCGATGCTCATTGCACTGGATAATGGTTATCAGGCTGTATTAATGGCACCAACCGAAATTCTCGCTGCACAGCACTACCAATCAATTTCAGCTTTGCTGCATGGCTTACCAGTTGGTATTGCGCTTCTTACAGGCTCTACCAAAACAGCTGAAAGGAGAATCATTCATGAAGGTCTGAGGAACGAAAGCCTTCAAATAATCATCGGAACTCATGCCTTAATAGAGGAGCATGTGGTAATAAGCAAACCAGGGCTGGTCATCATTGACGAACAGCACCGTTTCGGTGTTGCACAAAGAGCAAAGCTCTGGGATAAGGGAAGCTTTTCACCTCATGTATTGGTTATGACAGCAACGCCTATCCCGCGTACCCTGGCTATGACGCAATACGGTGATCTGGATTTCTCGGTGATTGATGAATTACCACCAGGACGAAAACCAGTGAAAACCATTCATATGCTGCCCAACCAAAGATTGAAACTACTTGCTTTTATCCGCCAGAAAATTGCCGAAGGTCGACAAGTGTATGTTGTATATCCCTTGATTAAAGAATCGGAGAAACTTGATTTGATTAACCTACAAGAGGGATATGATAGCCTGCTTCGTGATTTTCCTGAGCCTGATTACCATATTTGTGTTGTTCACGGGCAGATGAAGTCGGAGGATAAAGATTGGGAAATGCAGCGTTTTATAAAAAAACAGGCCCAGATCATGGTGGCTACAACAGTGATTGAAGTGGGAGTGGATGTGCCCAACGCCTCCGTAATGGTTATTGAGCATGCTGACCGTTTCGGGCTGTCGCAGCTGCACCAGCTCCGGGGCAGGGTAGGCCGAGGTGCCGACCAGTCATATTGCATCCTCATTACCGACCACAAGCTGACCAGTGACGCAAAAAAAAGGCTTGAAACAATGGTAACTACCAATGATGGCTTCGAAATTGCAGCCGTTGACTTATCATTACGCGGACCAGGCGAAACCATGGGAACACGTCAGTCAGGACAGCTCGAATTCAGACTGGGCGACCTCAGTCGTGACGAACAGCTGATCAGACATGTTCGTCAGCTGGCTGTCCAACTTATTCAAAATGACCCTGATTTTGAACAAGCTGAAAACGAAGTTGTGAGAAATGCCTATAAACGAATGTTCCATGCCAGCACTGACTGGAGTAGAATAGGATAGGCCATTGGAAGCAGGCTCTTTGTTCAAAAAAAGCAATTTAATGATTTTCGCTAGTGGTTACTGATCTAATAGCCCCCGGTACAACATCATGGCTTCATCGAAGAAACATACTCAACTGCAGCATGACATAATGACATTTTATCCCTAATTTTGCAGGCTGAAACTTATTGGAATGAAAATATCATATAACTGGCTTAAGGAATATATTTCTCTGGATCTTGATCCGCATGAAGTTGCCGGGGCATTAACCTCTGCCGGGCTTGAAGTAGAAGATGTTATTGAATGGGAATCAGTAAAGGGAGGGCTTAAAGGCATCGTTATTGGCGAGGTGCTTACCTGCCAAAAACATCCTAATGCCGATAAACTGTCAGTCACTACTGTGCACATCGGTAACGGAACTATACTGCCTATCGTGTGTGGGGCCTCTAACGTTGCCTCAGGTCAGAAGGTAGTGGTGGCTACTCCTGGAACAATGATACATAAGGGTCAGGAGTCGTTTGAAATCAAAAAGGCTAAAATCAGAGGAGAAGTTTCCGAAGGGATGATATGTGCCGAGGACGAAATTGGACTGGGTGATTCACATGAAGGGATCATGGTACTCCCCGGGGACGTTCAAACAGGATTGAAGGCCTCTGATTATTTCGGAGTGGAACATGATGTCGTGTTTGAAATCGGTTTAACACCCAATAGGTCAGATGCCGCATCGCATATTGGCGTTGCCCGTGACCTTGTAGCTGCATTGAATTTCAGGACTGGTGCAAAAAAATACACACTCAACATACCTGAAACACCAGAAATATCTCCTGAAGAACCCATGAAAGGAATCAGTATTTCAGTGGAAGATAACAAAGCCTGTCCAAGGTATTCCGGAATTACACTGAGCGGACTCCGGGTGGGGCCGTCACCCCAATGGCTTCAGAACAGACTGCAGGCTATTGGTATTCGGCCGATCAATAATGTTGTGGACGTTACCAATTTCGTGATGTTTGAAACCGGACAGCCACTTCACGCATTTGACGTTCAGGCTATTGAAGGCAATCATGTTGTGGTTCGGAAACTTCCCGAAAACACTGCATTTGTTACTCTCGACGGAGTTGAAAGGAAACTGAACGCTGAGGACCTGATGATCTGCAACCTTCACGAACCCATGTGTATCGCTGGTGTATTCGGAGGGTTAAAATCAGGCGTAACCGCAGAGACAACATCCATTTTTCTCGAAAGTGCCTGTTTTCATTCACGCTCTGTTCGGCGCACTTCCAGAAATCATAGCCTGCAAACAGATGCCTCGTTTCGTTTCGAGCGCGGATCCGATCCGGAAATTACGGTCTATGCGCTAAAGAGAGCTTCTGGCTTCCTGCTTCAGATAGCCGGAGGGTATGTTTCATCACCCATCGGCGATATCTATCCCGAGAAGGTGAACCCTGCCAAAATCAGGCTTAGTTACAATTTTGTGCATAAAATTGCCGGCCAGGAAATTGAACCTGCCACGGTAAAGAATATTCTGTCCGATTTGGGAATTTTACTGCTACAGGAAGACAAGGAAGGATTAGAGGTGGAGGTGCCGGCTTTTAAAACCGATGTTACTCGTCCGGCCGATCTTGTTGAAGAGATCCTGAGGATTTACGGATATGATAATATTCTTATACCGGATAAAATTAATGCTTCAGTGCAGCCACAGGCCGGAGCTGATAAAGATATGCTGCAGAACAAAATTGCAGATATGCTTTCTTCAAACGGTTTCTTTGAGGTTATGAATAATTCATTGAGCCGCTCAGCATATAGCCGCATACAGGTCCCTGCCTCTGAAAATGAGCAGGTGTTTGTTTTGAATCCCTTAAGCAGTGAACTTGATGTGATGCGGCAGACTTTGCTTTTCGGCGGACTCGAAACCATTGCCTATAACCAGAACCGGAAACTTTCGGACATGAAACTTTTCGAGATTGGCAAAATATACCGACTTATCAACAAACCCTTATCAGAGCAGCAGTCCGACCCGCTCCTGCCCTACAGGGAGGAATTCAGGCTCGACTTGTTCCTTACCGGTCAGCGGTTTCCCGAAAGCTGGAGACACAAAACTGAGCCATTCGATTTTTACGACATCAGGTATTATGTAGATGCTGTTTTTCACCGGCTGGGAATTAAAACAAATCAATATGTCCTCGAAGAATCAAACGACAACTGGTTTGATTTTGGATTGCACTACACTTCAGGTGGAAGCTCTTTTGCTTCGTTTGGAAAACTTAATACACAAATTACCAAGCACTTTGATATTAAAAAAGATGTTTTTTATGCTACCCTCGCATGGGAAACATTGTTGCAGGTGGCCGGATTATCAACAACACGATACAATGAGGTTCCAAAATTTCCGGCTGTTCGCCGCGACCTTGCCCTTGTACTGGAAAAACATGTGTCATTTGATGATGTCAAAAAAATTGCAAGGGAATCCGAGCCTTATCTTTTGAGTGAGGTTAATTTGTTTGATGTTTATGAAGGCGATAAAATACCTCAGGGAAAAAAATCCTATGCGGTAAGTTTTATTATTCTTGACAAAGAAAAAACGCTTACTGACAAGATCATTGATCAGGTGATGGGTAAAATACTCAGACAGTTTGAACAAAAGCTTGGCGCAAGCCTTCGTTGATTTTTGTGCGATTATTAATGAACTGAACAGATGGACACACAAGCAATTAAACAGCGATTTGGCATCACAGGGCATGATCCATACCTGGAAAGGGCCATACATGTGGCTGTTCAGGTAGCGCCCACCGACCTAACGGTGCTGATCACCGGTGAGAGTGGAACAGGAAAAGAGGTTTTTCCAAAAATTGTGCACCAGTCAAGTGCCAGAAAACATGGCCCCTACATCGCTGTTAACTGTGGCGCAATACCCGAGGGCACCATTGACTCAGAACTTTTCGGCCACGAAAAAGGCTCCTTTACTGGAGCTCATGAAGCCAGAAAAGGATATTTTGAAGTTGTTGACGGCGGCACAATATTTCTGGATGAAGTGGCCGAATTGCCCCTCTCAACGCAGGTACGTTTGCTCAGGGTACTCGAAACAGGCGAATTTTTGAAAGTTGGCTCTTCGAAGGTTATCAAAACCGATGTCAGGGTAGTGGCTGCTACCAATGTGAACATTCCGGAAGCCATTGACAAAGGTAAATTCAGACAGGACCTTTTTTACCGGCTGAATACCGTTCCTATTCTGATACCTCCGCTCAGAGAGCGCAAACAGGATATTTTGATTCTTTTTAAACGTTTTGCGCTCGACTTTGCTGAAAAATACCGGATGCCACCGTTGCAGCTTACTGAGGAAGCCGCACTGATGATGGAGAATTTTCGCTGGCCGGGCAACATCAGGCAATTGAAAAATGTTACCGAACAGATCTCCATCATAGAGAAAACCAAAACCGTGACCGCCGAAGTGCTTGAACGTTATCTGCCCCGCGAAAATTCCGTTTCGTTACCTGTATTATATAACAGGGACAAAGAAGAAGACAGATTTTCTGAAAGAGACCTGCTGTACAAGGTTTTGTTTGATATGAAAAAAGATATCATTGAACTGAAAAAAACAGTTGCAGGTCTTGCGCAAAACGAAATTGAATCAACTCAGCCAGCCCCTCAGGCGCGGCCTCTGGTAAAAAACTTCATCCCTGATTTTGAACAGTCAGTTGATTCCTTCGGTAATATTGAAATTGAGTCTGACGATGAGGAGTTTTTGGGGTTTCAGCCATCAGAAGTCATTGACGAAAACCTTTCGCTTGAGAAAAAGGAAATTGACATGATTCGACGGGCCTTGTCGAAGCATATGGGAAAAAGAAAAAACGCCGCAAAGGAACTGGGTATTTCCGAGCGTACTCTATATCGAAAAATAAAGGAATATAACATAGATCAATAAATGGCAGCAAAACACAGCACAACACTCGTAAGCTTGGTTATCGGGGCAATAATGCTTGCCTTTGCCGGAGGTTGCGGGGTGTATTCATTCACCGGAGCCTCCATACCTCCCGAAGCCAAAACCGTATCTATTCAGTATTTCCCAAACAACGCAATGCTTGTTGAACCCTTGCTTAGTAACACACTCACTTCGGCCTTACGTGACAGGTTTACCAACCAGACAAGCCTTCGTATGATTCCGCAGCAGGGCGATCTGGCCTTCGATGGAGAGATTACAGATTACCGTACAACCCCTGTTGCCATCCAAAGTGACCAGACTGCCGCACTGAATAGATTAACTATCACAGTGAATGTCAGATTTTTCAATAAATTTGACGAATCAAAAGGATTTGAAACTAAATTTACTCAGTATATGGACTATCCCAGCGAACAGGATTTAAATGCCGTTAAGGACAGGCTGATCACTGATATCGTTGATATGTTGGTAGATGATATTTTTAATAAATCTGTAGTAAACTGGTAATGAGGTCAAGATGAACAAACAGGAGTTTCTCGAACATCTGAAGGATCCTGAGAAATTAGGAAAAGAAAGCATCATGCCCCTGATGGATCTTGCAGCAAAGTTTCATTATTCGGTGCATGTTCAGGTGTTACTGGCCATGAATCTGTGCAAAGAAAACCATATCCTGTTCGATAGTCAACTGAAATTATCCTCATGCATGGTACCTGACAGAAACCTGCTAAGGCTCCACATAACAAAAGCAGGTGATCTACGCGAAAAGCAGGTACTTCCCGATGAATATACAGCTCCTCCTCAGGAACATGAGGCTAATGAAGTTCATTCACCCGAACCAGATATTCCTGCAGAACAAGAAATCCGGGAAACAATTTCACCCGATATACATTCAGGTGAAGGACAATCTGACCAAACAGAAATAACTGAGCAGGCACCCGAAATTGTTGAAGCATCTGATTCATCGGCTGAAGAAGAACCGTTGGAGCAAAATGAACCTGAAACAGCTGTTAATGAATCACGGCAGGTTTTCGCCGAGAAACCGAAAACGACAAATCTTCAGCTTGAAGCTGATGAGATTCCCGACACTGTTTGGGAAGAGGAATATGGAACAGCAAAGAAATCAGTTGAAGAACTCAAACGAATAGTGATTGAAAGAATCAGGCAGATTGAACGCGAAAAGAGCGGGTTGCCTCCAGAGCAATCCGTATCTGTTTCCAAATCTGAAATAATCGACCGCTTTATCCAGAACAGCCCAAGCATTACGAGGCCAAAAACTGATTTTTTCAATCCTGTAACCTCAGCACAATACAGCATTATTGATCAGGAAAACATAGTAAGTGAGACACTTGCACGAATCTATCTGAATCAAGGCCATTTCGATAAGGCAATTACCGTTTATGAGAAATTATGTTTGAAATATCCGGAAAAAAGTAGTTACTTTGCAGCCCTTATTGAAGAGGCAAAAAATAGCAAAAACATTAAAACTGAGTAATATGTACGTTTTCATTTCGATCCTGATCCTGATAGTTAGCGTGTTGATGACCTTGATCGTCCTGGTTCAGAACTCAAAAGGCGGTGGACTTGCATCCAATTTTGCATCATCCAACCAGTTTATGGGGGTGCGCCAAACAGCCGATTTCCTCGAAAAAGCCACATGGACGCTGGCCGTCGCCCTGCTTGTTTTCAGCCTGACCGCTACTATGGCCATCCCAAAATTTACAGCAACAACTGCCGATTTTGACACTGAATTACGTCAGCAAATTGACCAAAACCTTCCTGCATCTACTTTTCAGGCACCTCCCGAGCGCGAGGAAGAATAACACAGCAACTAAGATTTTTTGAATGTCAGAATGTCACATTTTCTGACATTTTTTTTTGTCTAATCATAACTACCACTGATGAGTCAGGAAACTGCGGAAAATTATTAAATATTTATATATCAGATAAATATGTAATTAGCAATGTCGTTGAGGGGTTTGCATTACTAATTTTTACCAGGCTTCTCATTATGACTGCCGGCTTTGGCACAAAATATGACAGCAGGCTAGCAACATCCTAAGAATTATTTACAGTAACCAAAAAGTTTTAAACTATGGGAAATATTAACATCAAGCCATTAGCTGACCGGGTGGTCGTTGAACCTGCCCCTGCTGAACAGAAAACTGCCAGCGGTATCATTATTCCCGATACCGCAAAGGAAAAACCACAAAGAGGAACTATTGTTGCCATTGGCGACGGAACAAAGGACAATCCAATGACTGTTAAGACAGGCGATGTTGTTCTCTATGGAAAATATGCAGGCACAGAGTTTACCATTGATGGTAAGGAATACCTCATAATGCGCGAGTCTGATGTAATTGCAATTATCTGATAAACAAAGTAAAAACTACAAATTCAAATAACTATGGCAAAAGATATCTTATTTAATCTTGAAGCAAGAGACCGCCTGAAAAAAGGCGTGGATGCATTGTCGAATGCAGTAAAAATCACCCTTGGGCCCAAAGGGCGCAACGTGATCATTGAAAAATCCTATGGCGGACCGCAAATTACCAAAGACGGTGTTACGGTAGCCAAGGAAGTTGAGTTGACCGATCCGGTTGAAAATATGGGTGCCCAGATGGTTAAGGAAGTTGCTTCCAGAACCAATGATATTGCAGGTGATGGCACAACTACTGCCACCGTGCTGGCGCAATCCATCATTACCACAGGATTAAAAAACGTAACTGCAGGTGCCAATCCGATGGATCTGAAAAGAGGAATTGACAAAGCAGTAGCCCGAGTCATTGAATCATTGCATCAGCAAACCACCAAAGTAGGTGACAGCAACGAAAAAATCCAGCAGGTTGCAGCCATCTCAGCCAACAACGATACCTATATAGGATCGCTCATTGCTGAGGCAATGGCTAAGGTAAAACAAGAAGGTGTGATTACTGTAGAAGAAGCAAAGGGAATCGAAACTTATGTAGAGGTAGTCGAAGGTATGCAGTTCGACCGCGGCTACATCAGCCCCTATTTCGTTACTAATGCCGAGAAAATGGAAGCCGTATACGAAAACCCCTTCATCCTGATCTACGACAAAAAGATCTCAGTAATGAAGGACCTGCTCCCTGTGCTTGAAAAATCACTCCAGACCGGAAAACCACTGATCATCATCGCCGAGGATGTTGAAGGCGAAGCACTTGCCACTCTGGTAGTGAACCGCCTGCGTGGTTCTCTGAAAGTTGCTGCAGTAAAGGCTCCGGGATTTGGTGACAGAAGAAAGGAAATGCTTGAGGATATCGCTATCCTTACCGGCGGTGTGGTTATTTCGGAAGAAAAAGGATACCGACTCGAAGATGCTACCCTTGACATGCTCGGCGAAGCCGACAAGGTTACCATTGACAAGGAAAACACCACTATTGTCAGTGGCCGTGGCTCTAAGGAAAGTATCAGTGGCAGAGTTGCCCAGATCAAAAAGCAGATCGAAACCACTACCTCCGATTACGACCGCGAAAAACTTCAGGAACGCCTCGCCAAACTGGCCGGTGGTGTAGCTGTAATCTATGTCGGCGCCGCAAGTGAGATCGAAATGAAAGAGAAGAAAGACCGCTTTGAAGATGCATTGGCCGCTACCCGTGCTGCCATTGAAGAAGGCATCATCCCTGGTGGCGGCGTTGCCTTTATAAGGGCTATTGACAGCCTGAAAGACATGAAAGGCGACAACGAAGACGAAACAACAGGTATCGCCATCATTAAAAGGGCTCTGGAAGAACCACTCCGCCAGATTGTTGAGAATGCAGGAATGGAAGGTTCTGTTGTTGTGAACAAAGTGAAAGAAGGCTCGGGCGATTTCGGTTTCAACGCACGCAGCGAGGTTTATGAAAACCTCAAAGATGCCGGTGTCATTGACCCGACCAAAGTTGCCCGCGTGGCCCTTGAGAATGCTGCTTCCATCGCCGGGATGCTCCTAACCACCGAATGTGTACTGGTTGAGCATAAAGACGACAAGGCTGCACCTGCAATGCCACCTATGGGAGGCGGAATGCCAGGCATGATGTAATCAAACCCTGAATACAACCTTAAACCATCTTTCGGAAACGGAGGATGGTTTTTTTTGTGCGATTGATTGAGCTGAACCAGGTGCCGAAATATGCTCCATACGCTGATTCATGAGTTTCTCTAACAGTTGATTATCTTTCGTCTGGCAATAAACATATAATTTACTTTATGTAATAAATGAGCCCATTTGACTCTTCTTGACTTGGGTCCAAATAGGTATCCGTGCAGCAACACACCCGCCGGCAGATTAATTTAATGTAATTTCTTGTCATTTCTTTTATCCGGCACAACGCATTTTATAATTTTGAAGGTAAATATACATTATCATGACACTGCAACCTGTCTCTGAACCCAACCGAATCCAGTTGCTCGACCAACTCCGCGGTTTTGCTCTTTTTGGAATCCTTATGGTCAACATGGCGATTTTTACCAACCCGCACACCATCATGTTCGGCAACTTTTCCATTTGGCAGGACCCTGAAAGCAAGGCTGCTACGTGGTTTATCCGTTTTTTCTTCGAAGGGAAGTTCTATGTCCTTTTTTCCCTGATGTTTGGGATAGGGTTTCAGCTTTTCCTGCAAAAACTCGACGAAAGCCGGGAAGTAATGCCGGTTTACCGGCGAAGGTTGTTCTTTCTGTTTCTGTTTGGTGCTTTACATGTTATTTTGCTGTGGTTTGGAGACATACTGGTGTGGTATGCCTTGTTTGGCTTTGTGATGACCTGGTTCAGGAAAAAATCGAACCGCACGCTCCTGCGCTGGAGTTTGTTTTTCATGTTTATCCCGGTTGTTGCTACGAGTATGCTTATGCTTCTGATGATGGTGTTCCGGAACATACCCGAAGCAGCCGAAGGTATGGCAGAGGGAATGGCTGCACAACAACAGGCCATGGAAGAACTAACACGCAAGGCATATGATATTTATGCAAACGGCAGTTTTGGCGAACAGCTGCGTTTCCGACTTACCGAATATGCCAATCTGCTGGGAGGAATCATTTTTTTCTACCCGAACACCCTTGCAATGTTCCTATTGGGGATGATATTCATGAGAAAAGGATTTATCACGGAGCCCCAGCAGCATAAAACATTTTTCAAAAAACTTCTTACCTACACACTCCCTTTAGGGATCTTATGTGCCTATATTCTGTCAACGTATTCACCACAGGTAACTCAGAATGACCCCACCTGGCTCAATGTTCTGGTATTGTTTTCGCACACACAAGGTGGCACTGCCTTAGCCCTGAGTTACCTTTCGCTCATGGTCATGTGTAGCAACAGTGGCCGTTTTAAATGGTTCAGGAGGCGGCTCGCTTCAACCGGACGTATGGCTTTGACAAATTATTTGATGCAATCATTGATTGCCACATCATTGTTTTTCAGCTATGGGCTTGGACTATACGGCAAAACAAGTCCATTGCATGGAATATTCATCGTTCTGGCAATTTTCATATTTCAATTTTGGTACAGTGACCTATGGCTGAAGCATTTCCGTTATGGGCCAATGGAATGGCTGTGGCGCACCCTGACCTACGGGCACAGGATTGAATTCAAGTACACAAAGAAACTGTAGGCTAACAACTGCGGTAGTTTTGTGTGATTTGGAGTATTATAAAGGATTGTCAAATTGATTGACATTTTGCTAACATTACCAGCAATCATGTTAGCAATGCAAAGCGAAATCAATAAAAAAAACTCTGAGCAGTGGTAATATATTCCTAAATTTACAAAATATTACTAAACCACTTATAATGAGGCCCTCAGTTATCAATCATTGTTGTAACTTACTAATACTATTGCTTCTGACTTATTCGGCTAATACCCAAACCTGGTTTGGCACCGGGGGTGTTATTCCGGATGATGGCACTCCTGTAACGTTTACTATTGAAATAGATAACCTTGATCCATCAACTCTTGATACCATCCATGGGTTGGCAAGTGTTCACCTGAATATTTCTCACACGTACGATTCTGATCTTTATGTTGCACTGCTTGCCCCTGACGGAACTGCAGTTGTACTTACCAGCGGGAACGGGTGGGATGGTGACAACTATACCGGAACTCATTTTACCGATACAGCCTCTCTTTCAATAACTCAGGGAACTCCACCCTTTACAGGACATTTCAGACCTCAGGAAATAATGGGATCAATGAACAACGGCCGTATGGGCATCGGAACATGGACCCTGTACATACTAGACACGTACCCATGGGCCGATCAGGGCTACCTGATAAACTGGAGCATAACTTTTGGCGAAAATCCGACTGGTCCATTTGTGTTCAATTCATCCAATCTGCCCATTGTGCTGATTGATACTTACGGTCAGCAAATTCCTGATGATCCTAAGATTCTGGTGGGCATGAAGATAATAGACAATGGTTCAGATCAAAGAAACTTTATAACAGATACACCTGCTTACAATGGTTATGCCGGAATTGAAATCAGGGGTTCAAGTTCGCAGATGTTCCCCAAAAAAAGTTATGGTTTTGAGACCTGGGACGCTCAGGGCGAAGAACTAAAGGTGTCGTTGCTTGGGATGCCTGAGGAGACCGATTGGATTCTGAATGCCAATTACACCGACAAAACTTTTTGCCGCAACACACTTGCCTATCAGGTTTCAAGGAGTATGGGTCATTATGCAACCCGTTATGAACATGTTGAGGTTGTCATAAACGACATGTATAAAGGGATTTATGTCTTTTCTGAAAAAATAAAACGTGATGCGAATCGCGTTAACATTGCCAAACTTAAGCCTGATCAGAACACAGGCGATCCGCTCACAGGAGGTTATATTTTTAAAATTGACAAGCCAACCGGAAGTGGCGGCGGTGAAGGCTGGGAGTCAGATTTCCCTCCACCTGGAAATCCAGATAAGTCCATATTATTTCAATACGAATTTCCAAAAGCCGCAAATATAACAGTTCCACAAAAAGCTTACATAAGTGAATATGTCAATTCATTTGAAACAGCGCTGGCTGGTCCGGATTTTGACGACCCGCAACTTGGTTACAGGCAGTATATTGATGAAGGTTCATTTCTGGACTACTTTATTGTGAATGAGATCAGTAAAAACGTTGACGGTTATCGGCTAAGCACCTTCCTGCACAAAGAACGGGAGAGTCTTGGCGGAAAACTCAGGATTGGTCCGGTATGGGATTACGATATTGCCTGGAAAAATGCCAATTATTATGAGGGCGAGTATTATACCGATTGGTCATATCAGTTTCCTTATCCTGATGATTACTGGCAGGTTCCCTTTTGGTGGGGTCGTTTCATACAGGACACAACCTTTGCCAACAACCTGATGTGCCGATGGACCAATCTCCGTGGTAATCTTTTGAGCAATGCCTGGTTCGATAATTATATTGACAGTGTGGCTGCAGTACTGGACGAATCGCAGCAAAGGAATTTCACCATTTGGCCAATACTGGGCGTTTATGTTTGGCCTAATCCCTGGCCGTATCCCCTCACCTATACCGAAGAAATTTCCACATTAAAAGAATGGATTCATAATCGTTTGGCCTGGCTTGATGCAAACCTCCCCGGCAACTGCAATTCGGTTGGAATAAATCAGCTTCCTGCAGAAATGCTTAGGCTAACCGTTTCTCCAAATCCTGCAAGGAATACCGTGAAGGTAAGCTATAATTCTGTCAGCAAAAAAAGTGTCGTTCTAAGTATTTCCGACCCATTTGGCCATCAGGTACTTAAAGAGGTTATTGGTGGTGGTTCTGATGGAACAATTGATTGGTATCCTGATATCAGTGGGCTGAATCAGGGTGTTTGGTTCATCACAATAACAGACAGTCCTTTTACAGAAACTATTAAATTTGTTAAACTATAGGTTGCTTGGGAAAAACAGCAACTATTTAGTTTTTTACCCATGAACAGGCATTTGAATACCCTGGGTTCGGCTCATCATTTTGGGTTCAGCTAAATGAAAACTCTTCCTGAATTGGTTTGGTATCAATCATTAAGAATTTATTTATTCATGATGTGTTTTTCATTTGATGCTTTGCCTGTTTTTCCTTACATTCGCTGCCTATAAACCAAAGCAAAACATAACCATATGGAAAACTCGGGAGTTCAGTATTTTGTAGAAGCGGGCAAGCGTGCCATGGCATGGCATGGTGAGTATCTGGCTAAAATGCGCGAATGCAGATTCGACACTATTGCCGTTCATGGGGTGTATTCCATGCAGGAAGCCCTTGACTTCAATCAGGGCTCGCTGATTGAACCAGTGTATATGTCAACCTCTCAAGGCTACCGCAATTCTGATGAAATGGAGGCCGCTCTGGGATACATGATCCCTACCTGGTGCTATTCGAGGATTGCAAACCCAACGATGTATTATTATGAAGGTGTATTGTCCCTGCTCGAGGGCTATGGAACCGGTCTTGAAACCTCATGTCTTGCTACTGCATCAGGCATGGCTGCTATCCAGTCAGCCGTTGATCCGTTCCTGATTACCGATCCTAAAAAACCAGGAGCCAAGCTCAATTTTGTTGCAACCTGCCAGGTCTATGGCGGCACCTTTCAGCAGTTTGCTATACGGAAAGAAAAGGAAAGAAACATCGAATGGCGCAGAGTAATTAATTCCAATGACATCAGTGAATGGGAACGCAGGATAGATGAAAACACCCGATTTCTTTATGGCGAAATGCCCAGCAATCCATCACAGGCATTCTTCGACCTCGAAAAGGTTGCTGATCTGGCTCATAAATACAACCTTCCCTTAATCATTGATTCCACAGTTGCCACCCCTGCCTTGCTCCGTCCGCTGGCCTACGGTGCTGATATTGTGGTTCAAAGTGTTACTAAATCTTTGGCAACAAGTGGTTTCTCAATATGTGGGGCAGTAATCTCGCGCAAAAATATAGTGTCGAACATTGACAATGACGAGATGAAAGCCGACTTTTGCATGTATGCCAAGTTATTACCCAACCGCGACAACGGCCCCAACATTTCGCCAATGAATGCCATCCTGGCGCTGAATGACATACGCACCATCCGCACCCGTATGGACCTTGTGAGTATGTCAACCCAAAAAGTGGCCGAGTTTCTTGCATCACATCCGGCAATCGAAGGTGTTGATTATTTAGGGCTTCCAACGCACGAACTTCATGAACTTGCATCAAAATACATGTACCTTGTGGATTCGGAATCCGACCCCAGATATGGCAAAAAAGTGAATCGCTATGGTCACCTGATGTCTTTCAGGGTGAAAGGAGGTGCATTAGCCACACGAAAAGTTTTCGATGCCTTCCAAAGAATCTACAGAGCGACCGATCTGGGACGAATCAAATCCGTTGCCACCATTCCCGCCATCAGCACCCACTCGCAACAGGGCGAGGAAGGCAGAAAACTGGCTAATATTCCTGACAACCTGATAAGACTATGTGTAGGAGGTGAACATCCCGATGACATAATTCGCGACCTTGAACAATCATTAGATAGTCTGAAAGGAAAGAAAATTACTTTTAGCTCACCGGAATATTCAGCCGGTGGTGCTTCATCAGCAAAACTTCAATAAACTAAAATGTTGTATCACTCAACCAACAAGCAATCATCTCCATTAACATTTTCTCAGGCATTGCTGCAGGGTCAGGCACCCGATCGTGGATTGTATATGCCTGAAAACATCCCTCGCTTGTCCGATCACGAGATTAAGCGTTTTTGCCGGATGGAATACCACAAGATGGCATCAGTGCTCATGGGCAGGTTCATTGGTGATGAGATACCCAGAGATGTGCTCGACAACCTCACCCGTGATGCATATGATTTTGAAATCCCATTAGAGCTTGTCTGCGACAAACAATACATCATGCGGCTTGATCGCGGCCCGACAGCTTCATTTAAGGATTTTGCCGCCCGAATGATGGCAAGGTTGATGAACCATTATTTGAAACGCGAAAAAAAACGGCTGCTTATCCTCACGGCTACTTCCGGAGATACCGGTAGTGCTATTTCACATGCTTTTCTTGGCCTCGACCGCATCAGGGTAGTTGTGCTGTTTCCCAAAAATGAAGTTACTCCCCGGCAAAGAAAGCAAATGACTACACTCGGTCAAAACATACATGTTTTAGGCCTCGATGGAAAGTTCGACGATTGCCAGGCGCTTGTAAAACAAGCATTTGCCGATCCCGTACTCAGAAATCTTAACCTGTCCTCTGCAAACTCAATCAACATCGGAAGACTCATCCCGCAAATGGTCTATTATTTCTATGCCTGGTCGCGTCTGGTAAAACACGATGAAAAGATCATTTTTTCGGTGCCTTCAGGTAATTTTGGAGATATGATGGGAGGCATAATGGCAATGAAAACAGGACTACCAGTAGAAAAATTTATCATTGCCGTCAATGACAATGATGCTTTTCCGACCTACCTGAATTCGGGCACTTATGATAAGATAGAGCCATCGCGCAACTGCCTTTCAAGCGCCATGAATGTTGGTCATCCCAGCAATCTGGCCAGATTGGTTGCATTATATGGCGGAATGATGGATGAAAAAGGGACAGTGCATCAACAGGCCGATCTAAGCATGATGAAAAAAGACATTTGGTCAACATCGGTTGATGATGAAACCACCAGCCAGATGATCAAAGAATGCTGGACAAAGCATCATGTTCTGCTCGAACCCCATGGTGCTGTCGGCTGGGCCGGTCTTCAAAGATTCAGGGAACAATTTACGGAATCCCACAACACTGTTGCCGTATCGCTTGAAACTGCACACCCGGCTAAATTTCCCGAAGAAATAAACCGACTGCTGGGGTTTGATCCTGAGCTTCCGCCCAGCCTTTCAGGTATTGAAGAAAAAGAAGAAAGCTTTGCTGCGCTGGAAACAAATTACGGGGCATTTAAAGACTACCTGCTAACAGGTTTTTCCTGAAAAAGTCCCGATTCTTTATTTTTACTCTGAAAAAATAAGACTATTCGGGTTTTCAATTAAAAACAGGTTTTAAAAATATGAATATTGTTTGCTTCGATATGGAAGGGGTGTTCACCCCCGAAATATGGGTTAATGTAGCCCTCAGAACAGGTATTGAGGAATTAAAAATTACTACACGTGATGAACCGGATTATGACAAACTTATGTTGTATCGGATTAATATCCTTGAGCAACATGGCATTACACTTAAATTGATTCAGGATGTGATCGCCTCGCTCGACCTTCTCCCTGGAGCAAAACAATTTTTTGACGATGTCAGAAGCCTGACACAAGCAGTTGTTGTTACAGACAGTTTTGTGGAATTTGCAATGCCCTTCATTGACAAACTGGGCAAACCTTTGGTGTTGTGCCATAACCTTATAATTGACCATCGCGGGATGATCACCGGATACAAGCTCAGGCAACCTGATCCAAAAAGAAAAGTGGTGGAGGCTTTTCAAGGTTTAACCTACAAAGTAATTGGCATTGGTGACTCCTATAACGATATGGGTATGATACAACAGGCCGACTATGGCATCCTGTATTGCCCACCCGTTAATGTGGTGAAAGACTACCCGCAGTATCCAGTGACAAGAAATTATGATGAGTTGTCAGAGTTAATAATAAAATATCTGCAGAATCATTAATTCTTACATTCAATAATAAAACAGTATCCACAGGCCCTTCACTGGAAGGTATCCATCCTGATATACTGAAGTATTATGACATCGTAAATGGTTAATAGCAGACACATCACCATGAGCTGATGCGGAGTTATTTGAAGATCTAATCATCAGATTTAATCAAAGAGGATTATTTGTATTTTTGCCCAACACGTCAGATCAAGCACAAACAACCAGCATGTACGCCTATATTTCCGGATCCCTTGTAAGTAAAAACCCGGCCTTTGTGGTTTTAGAGGCCAATGGAATCGGATACCAGTTGCATATTTCACTCAATACCTATGCTGCCATTGGCGATCAAAAAGAGGTTAAACTATATACATATCTCGCAATCAGGGAGGATGCCCATATTTTATTTGGGTTTGCCGACGAACGCGAACGCGCTCTGTTTTTGCAGTTGATTTCGGTATCAGGTGTTGGCCCCAACACTGCCCGTCTGATCCTTTCTTCGCTTACTGCAGATGAAACCATTGAAGCCATTTCATTAGGAAACATTCATGTTTTGCAGTCAGTTAAAGGCATTGGGGGCAAAACTGCCCAACGCATTTTGGTTGACCTTAAGGATAAAGTAGCCAAAGCCGCATCACTACCCGAAAAAGTGGAAAGCGCGCACAATAGGTTGAAGGAAGAAGCGTTATCAGGTCTGTTGATCCTGGGCTTCGTCCGGTCGCAGGCTGAAAAAGCCCTTGACCGCGTGTTGAAGTCTACTCCCGGAGCATCAGTAGAAGTGTTGATCAAAGAAGCTCTGAAAATTTTATAACAACAGCCATGAAACTGAACGTTGTTAAAACTATAAACTGACAAAAAAGCATTGCCCTTGACCCGCTTTGTGAAGTACACGTTTTTGCTCCTTATCCTGGCTGCCCTGGCTGTTGCTGCTACCGGCTCATCGGTGCCGTATCAGCGGACCTATTATCCTGCCGGACTAAACCATACGTTAATCCAGCAACCCGATACCACCCGCCCTGCCCTTGTTTATCCCATCCCTCAGGATTCAGGCGACCCCTACGAACAACTCGGCGAGCAATCACCCTTTCACCTCAAAGACCCACCTAATATCAAACGTGAAGTAGTGTATGACCCTGTAACAGGTCAATACATTTTTATTTCAAAAGTGGGTGATTTCTCATACCGCGAGCCTGTTTCCATGAATATCAGTGAATATCGTGAATTCGAAAACAAGAAAGGTATCCGAAATTACTGGCGCGAACGAACAAGATCATCTGACCCGCAAACCGCATCTTCCATCATCCCGGCTATTTATATTGGCGGAGAGGCCTTTGACCGGATTTTCGGGGGAAATACCATTGATATCAGGCCGCAGGGATCAGCCGAAATTACTTTCGGTGTGCGCAGTGTTAATCGTGAAGATCCTCAACTGGATGTCAGACAACGCCGGACAACAAACTTCGACTTCCAGCAGAAAATTCAAATGAACGTGATCGCTAAAATCGGTGACAAAATTGAATTCAAAACCAACTATAACACCGAAGCCACCTTTCAGTTTGAAAACAAATTGGCACTAAAATACGAAGGCAAAGAAGATGAAATTATAAAATTGATCGAAGCAGGTAACGTCAGCCTACCGCTAAATACCACGCTGATCAGCGGGAGCCAGTCACTTTTTGGGATCAAAACCAAACTTCAGTTTGGCCGCACTACGGTGACAACCGTATTCTCTCAACAGGAAAGTGAAACAAAGAATATTACCGTTCAAGGCGGTGCCCAAACCAATCAATTCAATCTTACTTCACTAGACTATGAAGAGAACAGGCACTTCTTCCTGAGTCAGTATTTCCGCCAACAATACGAAAAAGCCCTGCAAAGCCTTCCCATTGTTACCTCAGATATCAACATCACCAAAATAGAGGTATGGGTTACAAATATTGGAGCACCGCTCTCAGAAAACCGCAACATTGTTGCATTTACCGACCTGGGCGAAAACCGTTTCGAGTGGATATACAGCAAAGATATTCAGCCACTTCCAGGCCCTCCCCTACCCACAAACCGGGCAAATAACCTAATGACAAGGCTCGACACTGCAGGCGTCAGGAACATCAACAATGTGACATCATACCTTACAGGCGACCCACTGAAAATAGGGCGAAACGGTTACTTTGTACCCGGACAGGACTTCGAAAAAGTTGAAAACGCCCGGAAACTAAGTCCAACAGAGTACACGTTCAACAGCAAGCTTGGATTTATCTCTCTCAACACAACATTAAACTCCGATCAGGTGTTGGCGGTTGCTTATCAATACTCAGTTATTGGTTATGACAGCATTTTTCAGGTAGGTGAATTTTCTGATCAGGGCATCAACACACCAAACTGTCTTTCGGCAAAACTGCTGAAAAGCACCTCAGTAAACACCCGCATGCCCATGTGGAACCTGATGATGAAAAACGTTTATTCGATCAGGGCGTTTCAGGTTAACCGGGACGACTTCACACTGAACATCTTATACAAAGGAAATCAAAACGGTGTACCAACCGGTTACTTCACTGAGGGTAGTGAAGAAGTCAAGGGTATTCCTTTGATCCACCTGATGAACCTCGATAACCTTAACCAACAGCAAAACCCTGTGAAAGGTGGAGACGGCGTTTTTGACTTCATGGACAATGCCGCTACGATGGGGGGAACCATTAATTCGCAGAACGGCCGGATCTATTTTACCGTTCTTGAGCCTTTTGGAAGCCATTTGCGAAAAAAAGTATTTGCCAATGACCCTGATCTGGCCAATCGGTATGCCTATGACTCATTGTACACACTAACAAAAGCAGGTGCTGAGCAGTTTCCGGACAAAAACAAATTTATTCTCGAAGGCTTCTATAAATCGCAATCAGGCAGCGAAATCAACCTGAATGCGCTCAATGTACCCCGCGGTTCGGTAAAGGTAACAGCCGGCGGAGTACCTCTTGTCGAAAATGTTGACTACACTGTTGACTATACCCTTGGCCGGGTACGAATCATCAATGAAGGCGTTTTGAGTTCAGGCACACCCATTAATATTTCGCTCGAAAGCAACACCATGTTTGCCATTCAGCAAAAAAGAATGATGGGTTTAAGGGTTGATCACGAGATCAATAAAGATTTCAAACTCGGAGCAACCCTGCTCAACCTGCATGAAAGACCCCTGACTCAAAAGGTGAATTACGGCGACGACCCAATTTCAAATACGATTTACGGACTTGATATGAGCTATCGCACCCAATCGCGCTGGCTAACCAAGATGATTGACAAAATACCGGGCATCAGCACCAAGGAGGTTTCGAAGATCAACTTTGACGGTGAATTTGCTCACTTTCTACCGGGCCATTCAAGGGCAGTGGGCAAATCCGGCACTTCATATATTGATGATTTTGAAGGCGCTAAATCAACTATTGACCTGCGGCAGCCCAATTCTTGGTTTTTGGCAAGCGCGCCTCAGGGACAAGCAGATATGTTTCCGGAAGCCGGCCCTGGAACCGGACTTAACTACGGAAAAAACAGAGCCAAACTTGCCTGGTATATTATAGACCCGCTCTTTTATGACCGATATGGAACTTTGAGGCCTACCAATGTGGATACCGAAGAATTATCGAAAAATAGTGTCAGACAGATTCTCGAAACCGAAGTATTCCCCAACAAACAATTGCCATCAGGCATCCCGACAAACATTGCTGTGCTCAACATGGCTTATTACCCCAACGAAAGAGGCCCCTATAACTTTGATGTACTGCCTACTGCGTTTAGTCAGGGTATAAATTCAGATGGTTTGCTGCAAGCACCGTCAAGTCGTTGGGGTGGTATCATGCGACGCATTGAATCAACCGATTTTGAAGCTACCAATATCGAATATATTGAATTCTGGATGATGGATCCCTTTTCCGAAGATCCCGACAATTCAGGTGATCTGTACATTAACCTTGGTGATATCTCAGAAGATATTCTAAAAGATGGCAGGAAATTTTATGAAAACGGGCTGCCAACATCCGAACTGGTTGAAAATGTGGACACAACCATTTGGGGAAGGGTTCCGACAATACAGGCATTGGTTGAATCCTTCAGCAGTGTAGCCGGCTCACGGCAGTTTCAGGATGTGGGTTACGATGGTTTGCGCGATATTGACGAGAGGAGTTTTCATGCACCCAATTTTCTTGATATAATCCGTGATCAATTTGGTGCCCAATCCGAAGCCTACGCAAAGGCACTTGAGGACCCTTCTGCCGATAATTTCCAGTACTTCAGAGGCTCACGCCTTGACAGCGACTCACGTTATTCGAGTATTCTCGAGCGCTACAAAAACTTCAACGGCCCTGACGGCAACTCCCCTACTGATGACCTGAACCCCGAAAACTATCCTACCAGCGCAAGCTCAATGCCCAACGTGGAGGATATCAACCGTGACAACACCCTGAGCGAAGCAGAACGGTATTTCCAATATCGCATACGCCTCGATCCAAATAATATGGTAGTTGGAGAGAACTTCATCAGTGATATTCAGGTTGCTTCAGGCATCCGTCTGGCCAACGGCGAAACAGCAGAGGTAAAATGGTATCAGTTTAAAATCCCTGTAAGCCAGCCTGAGCGAGTTGTGGGCAACATACAGGATTTTAGATCAATTCGTTTTATAAGGATGTTTTTCAGAGGCTTCGAAAAGCCGGTTGTTGCGCGCTTTGCCACGCTTGAACTGGTCCGTGGCGAATGGAGAAAATACCGTTATAACCTTGAATCGCCCGGCGAATACCTCGTTAACGATGACGCAAACGGCACACGATTCGACATATCAGCCGTAAATATTGAAGAAAACGGAAGGCGCGATCCAATCCCTTATGTTGTACCCCCAGGCATCGATCGTGAAATAAACTACGGAACTACAAGTTTAGTTCAGTTAAACGAACAGTCCATGCAGTTCACTGTTGAAAACCTTCAGGATGGAGACGCACGGGCTGCATTTAAAACAACCGATTTCGACTTCAGGCAGTACAAAAAACTGAAAATGTATGCCCATGCCGAAAAACTGATTGAAAACGAAGAACTTCAATATGGCGACCTTACAGTATTTATCAGGTTAGGCACAGACTTTACAGAAAATTATTATGAGTATGAAATCCCATTAACATTCACTCCCTGGGGAACTTCTTTTGCCAATGCCGAAGCTATCTGGCCCGATCTGAACCGCTTTGATATAGACCTTGATCAGCTGGTTTCCATAAAACAAAACCGAAACATAGCCATGCGTGACCCTAATTCGGACATAAGACTTAATTATCCTTATGTTGAGTATGTAGGCGATCATGTGATAAAAGTGCTCGGAAGTCCAAGCATCAGTGATGTAAAAGGGATTATGATAGGCATCAGAAACCCCAAACGACTGAGTCTGGCATCAAAAGATGACGGATTGCAGAAAAGTGCCATTATCTGGGTCAATGAACTTCGGGTCACTGATTTTGACAATAAAGGTGGATGGGCTGCTACAGCAAGGGTAGAAACCCTGCTGGCTGATGTGGGGAGGGTAGTGGTATCGGGCGCACACAGCACGCCAGGTTTTGGTAGTCTTGATATGAAAGTAAACGAAACCTCAAAAGAAGCCATTACCAGTTTTGACATAGCAACCGACATTGATCTGGGAAAATTCCTGCCGGCCAAAACAGGCTTGAAAATCCCCATGCATTTTGATTATGGCGAAACACACATTACTCCTGAGTTCAACCCACTCGATCCCGATGTTAAACTAAAGGACGAACTTAAATCCTACGACTCAGAATCATCCCAGGATTCCTTAAAAAAGATCGTCAAAGACTATACCCAGCGCAAGAACATCAATTTTATCAATGTCCGCAAAGACAGAGTGGGTACGGTAAAGCCTCCCCGCGTTTATGATGTTGAAAACCTAAGTCTTTCCTATGCTTATAGCGAAATCTACCAGCGAAACATTGACCTTGAATTTGACCTCAGAAAAGCATACAGGGGAGGAATCGGATATAATTTCAATAACAATCCGAAAAATATTACACCGTTTGTAAAAGTTAGCTGGCTAAAAAGTCCGGCTTTCCAAATTGTCAGGGACTTTAATTTCTTTTACCTTCCAAAAAACTTCGCGTTCAGGACCGATATGAACCGGACGAACAACACCAAAAAATTCAGAAACAAGAGCGAAGGCGATATCATTACCTACCCCATTTATGCCAAAACCTGGACATGGAACAGGAACTACGATTTCAAGTTCGACATAACCAAAGGGCTGACGTTTGATTTTAGCGCCGGCGCCAATGCCTTTATTTATGAACCATCAGGTAATCCCGAACGAGGTTCAGAAGAATGGAGGATGAACCGTGATACTATTATGGACGAAATTTTCAGTCTGGGTTCAATGAGTGCCTACAACCAGATGTTTAAACTGAATTACAACATCCCCATAAATAAAATACCCGTTTTCGATTGGGTAACAGCTACAGCAGGGTATCAGGGCACATACACGTGGACTGCTTCACCCATTTCGGTGCAAGAGCGCATTGGGAACACCATTGCCAACCAGAATGCCAAAACTCTGAACAGTAATATTGATTTTGTCAAATTATACAACAAAGTTCCTTATCTTAAAAACCTTAACACTCCGCCAAGGACTTCCCGGGGCTCAGGGCCCTCACCGCGCACTGCCGATCCAATGGCCAGGCCCGGCCGGTCGCAGCAAGACAACAAGGCAACAGCAGAGGCTGATACGACCCTCACCCAGCCACGCACTGATTACCTGAAGATCGTGTTGGATAACTTCCTGAAAATTACCATGAGTGTTAAGAAAGCCTCGATCAATTATACCCAGAACAATGGCATTATGCTTCCGGGTTTTATGCCCGAGCCCGACCTGCTCGGGTACAACTTTAACGGAAATGCACCAGGCTGGGGTTTTATTCTTGGAAGTGAAGCAGACATAAGAAACACCGCAGCAAGCAATGGATGGATTTCACGGGATTCGGTACTTAATCAGGCCTATTCCAAAAGATTCACTGAAAATCTTGCCTATAAGGTCAACGCTGAACCTCTGCCAGGCTTAAGGATTGACATAAGCGGCGACAAAACCCGGGGGTTAAACCTGCAGGAATACTTCCGGGCAGATACCAGCGGCACATTCAAAAGCTTTTCACCTACCGAAAGCGGTAACTTTAGCATGTCGTTCGGCATTTGGAAAACAGCTTTTGTGACAACCCGCAAGGACGAAGGCTCCCCACTCTTCGACAATATGCTGAATTACAGGAAGACTATTGCCGATAGATTAGCCTATGGAAACCAACAATGGATTGATGGAGGTGAAGTGTATTATTATGATTCAGCCGGTCGTGACAATTTCCCTTATGGTTATGGCGCCGGCGCACAGGAAGTATTGCTGTATTCGTTTCTGGCAGCATACCGGGGTGATGACCCAAAAAACGTCACTCTCAATCCCTTCCCACAATTCCCTATACCAAACTGGAGCATCAGCTACAATGGACTTACCAAAATAGAAGTAATCAAAAGGGTGTTCAAGAACGTCAACCTCACCCATGCTTATCGCTCTTCATATGCCATTACAGCATGGCGCAGCAATGTGGAGTATGACCCGAATGACAGGACAAAAACTTACACCAATACTAACCTGTTTATTACACAATTTGATGTTGGTCAACTGGTACTTACTGAACAATTTTCGCCTTTGCTTGGTATTGATGTCGCTTTCCATAACACCCTCACCGCGAGAGCTGAATATAAAAAACAGCGTAACCTGACCATGAGTTTTATCAACAATCAGCTAACCGAAACTGAGGGCAACGAAATTGTGATCGGATCAGGTTACAGAATCAAAAATCTTGCACTTGTGGTGTCATCTGTGACGGGAGGCGGAAGGATTTCCAGGTCTAACAACGATCTTGTGCTTAAAGTTGACCTGGGATTCAGGAAAGACAAAACAACACTCAGGCGTGTTGACGAAAGAAACAGTCAGGTCTCTGCCGGGCAAAACCGGATCAATATATATGTGACTGCCGACTATACCATTAACGAAAGATTCAACTTCCAGGCATTCTTCAAGCGTGATGTAAGTGACCCATTTGTTTCTTCACAGTTCAAAAATTCAAACACATTTGCAGGTGTAACCATGCGCTTTAACCTGGCGCAGTAATATAAAAATTGAAAATGCAAACAATTCTGACTTGCCACAATTGAACGATTTATTTAAATAGAATTAATCCCTGAAAATGGTATTTGATGTATATTTGACCCATGATACTTTAAAACAAAACTTATGAATATCCCAACAAACCTTAGGTACACCGAAGACCACGAATGGATCATTGTCGAGGGTGAGATTGCCACAGTTGGCATTACCGATTTTGCACAGAAAGAGCTGGGGGACATTGTTTTCATCGAGGTCGAGACCCTTGATGAATCACTGGCTGCCGAAGAAACTTTTGGAACCATCGAAGCTGTCAAAACCGTTTCAGACATGTTTATGCCAGTGGCAGGAACAGTAATCGAGTTTAACGAACTCCTTTCCGACAGCCCGGAAACAGTGAATAAAGATCCCTATGGCGAAGGTTGGATCATCAAAATCAAGATGGACAATCCGGCTGATGTTGATCATTTACTTGATGCAGATGCTTACAAGGCACTCATCGAAGGTTAATCCGGTTTGATGCTCCTGAAGAAATTGATTCAATTTCAATGGCCGGGAATTCTGTGGGCGATCATGATATTGATTCTCACAGGGGTTCCCGGCGATTTTTTTGGAGGAATCAATTCAAGCTGGAAATGGCAGCACACCGACAAAATTGTTCATTGGTTCATTTTTGCAGTTTTCAGTTATTTGCTGCTTCACGGGCACCGCAGACAATATCCTGGGATTAAGCTTCGTTATAAGCCAGTGCTGCTTGCTTTGGCTCTGGGTACTTTGTTTAGTGCCTTTACCGAAATTATGCAGCAACATGTATTCAGGGGTAGGGAAGGTGATTTTGCCGACTTCTTTGCCAATGTTGCAGGAACATTATCAGGAGCCCTGTTTTTTTTCACTTGGTACCGAAAAAAATAACATTGAAAACACCCTCTTACTGAATAATTAGTAATTTAGCCCCGCCATCTGAAAATGGTGTCATTCAACGCAAAAACATTGTTTTATGGAAATTAAAAAATCCCCAAAGGCCGACCTTGAAGACAAAAGGGTATTGTTTACCCAGATCGGTTTAATAATTGCTCTGGCCCTCGTATTTCTTGCATTCGAATACAGGAGCTATGACAGACGCGTAAGCGATTTGGCTCAGCGTGTTGCCGAAGACGTGCCGGAAGAAATCATTCCGATTACTGAACAGAAATTCACGCCTCCACCCCCACCCCCACCGCAACAGGTAACTGTGCTCGAGATCGTTGAAGATGATGTTGAGGTTGATGACATCGACATCAATGTGGACGTTGACCAAAAAACCGTTATTGAAGTTTATGTTCCGCCGGCACGGGAAGAAGAAGAAATTTCTGAACAGGAAATTTTTACTGTTGTTGAATCTATGCCTGAATTTCCGGGCGGTGCAGCCAAAATGATGGAGTTTATTGCAAAAAATATTAAGTATCCACCAATGGCACGCGAGAGCGGTATTCAGGGACGTGTATTTGTGAACTTTGTGGTTGAACCCGATGGAAAAGTTAGCAATGTGAAAGTATTGCGCGGTATTGGCGGCGGATGCGATGAAGAAGCCATCAGGGTTGTACAGTCAATGCCGAAATGGACTCCCGGACGTCAGCGAGGTAAAGCTGTCAGGGTTTCGTTCAACCTTCCGGTAAGGTTTACCCTCCAATAATATTTCTATTATCGTAACAAAAAAACCTGCTCCATACAGCAGGTTTTTTTTGTGAGGTAATGCTCCTTTCAGAACCTGTGCCCGGTATCAATCCAGTGGATTTCTCTCAAAGTATCCAACTACCATTGCGGCTTTTGACCTGCCAATTACTCCTGCCAGATTGTCAACGCTTTGTGTGCTGATGTTTCTTACCGATTTAAATTTCCACAATAGTTTCTGTGCTGTATTGTACCCAATTCCATCAATTTCTGTAAGAACAGTTTTAATCACTCCCTTTTCAAACTGTTTCCGGTGGTGGGTAATCCCAAAACGGTGGGCCTCATCACGCAACTGCTGAATCAGCTTAAGGGATTCGGAGCGCTTGTCAATATATATCGGAAAAGGGTCATCAGGAAAATAAATTTCTTCCAGTCTCTTAGCGATTCCAATGATGGGTATATGTCCCCTCAGATCCAATTGAACAAGTGCGGCAATTGCTGCATTCAGCTGGCCCTTGCCCCCATCAACAATGATGAGCTGTGGCAAGGCTTTGTTTTCAGCCTTAAGCCTTTGATACCTCCTATAAACAATTTCCTGCATCGAGGCAAAATCATCAGGACCTTCAACAGTTTTAATATTGAAATGCCTGTATTCCTGTTTGTTTGGTCTGGCTTTGACAAACTGAACCATAGCCGCAACTGCAAAATCACCCTGAAAATTGGAATTATCGAAACATTCGATTACCTCCGGAAGAACCGGAAGTCTCAGATCTTCCTTTAATTGATGAAGGACCCTTTTTTGGTGTCTTTCAGGATCAACCAGCGTTCGTTGCTTTTCCATTTCAAGTCTGAAGTGACGAGCATTCCTCTCCGAAAGCTCCAGTAAATGCTTTTTATCGCCTTTCTTTGGAATAAAGTAGGACACACCATCAAGTGTAAAACCCGGGTCGAACGGAAGGATAACCTCAGTGCTTTCACTATCAAACCGTTGCCGAAAATCGAGCAATGCCAGCATCAGTAATTCTTGTTGGGTTTCTTCCAGTTTCCTTTTTATTTCCACTGAATGCGACTGAACCACAGCGCCTTGAACAACCCGCAAATAATTTATCCATGCCACTTCATCCTCATCAATGATCGAGCACACATCTACATTACTAATCCGTGGGTTGACAATTGTTGATTTACTCCTGTATTTGTCGAGCAATTCCATTTTTTCTTTAACATTCTGTGCTTTTTCAAATTCCAAACTGGCAGCATATTGCATCATGGTGTCCTTCAACTGACGGATAACTGTCACCAGATTACCTTTAATTATTTGTCTGATTGCTTCGATCATCAGCAAATAATCCTCCTGATTATGAAGACCTTCACAAGGTCCTTTACAGTTTCCTATATGGAATTCCAGACAAATTTTATATTTCCCCTCAAGTATGGTTTGCGGTGTCAGGGGCAAGCGGCATGAGCGAATCGGATACAACTGTCTGATCAATTCAAGCAGGGTATGCATCATGCGCACCGAAGCATAAGGCCCATAATACTCCGATCCGTTTCTAAGGAGGTTGCGGGTTGGAAAAACACGTGGGAAGGGTTCGTTGCTGATACAAATCCAAGGGAAGGACTTATCATCCTTCAGCATGACATTATACCTGGGCTGGTGCTGCTTGATCAGGTTGTTTTCGAGCAGCAGGGCATCGGTCTCAGATCCGGTAACAATAAAGCGAATATCAGCTATACGCCTGACCAGCACCCTGAGTTTTCCTGAATGTACCTTTCCAAAATAACTGTTTACCCTTTTATTAAGATCTTTGGCTTTGCCTACATAAATGATCCTGCCAGTTTCGTCAAGGTAAAGATAAACGCCGGGATTATGAGGTATTGATCTGATCAGGTGGGATAGACCATTTCCCAATTCATTTTCTTTCTGTTCACTCCGGCTTTTCATGTCAGGTTCAGTGGGAAGTGTTTTTGTTTTTGAGACCATCCCATCCCTGAGCCTTCAATGAAATTAATTGATCATCAATTGTTACCATAGCAACCTCACCGGGGGCGGATGTCATATGTCCAATTACAGATATGGCATCAATTGACCTTACTTTTTCAAAATCTGACGGGTTAATGGTAAAAAGTAACTCATAGTCTTCTCCACCGTTCAATGCAGGAATAGAGGGCACCAGTCTGAATTCTTCCGCAAGCCTGACAGTAGCAGGATCAATGGGGATTTTTGTTTCGTATATTCTGCAGCCCAGCTTGGATGAAGTACACAGGTGCATAATTTCAGAAGCCAAACCATCTGAAATGTCAATCATTGAAGTTGGTTTCACACCAACCTTTTCGAGTTCTTCGAGCACATCGAATCTGGCTTCGGGTTTCAGCTGTCGCGACAAAACATAGTCGTAACCATCCAAATCGGGCTGCATCGTTGGATCGGCCTTGTAAACAGCTTTTTCCCTTTCCAGGAGCATCAGTCCCATATAGGCAGCACCAAGATCACCGCTCACACAAAGGAGGTCGTTTTCTGAAGCTCCACGCCGATAACAAACCTGTTCTGGTTTTGCCTCGCCGATAACTGTTACCGAGATAAACAAACCCGAAGTGCTTGAAGTAGTGTCGCCTCCCACCAGATCAACTCCATATTGATCACAGGCAAGCCTGATACCCTCGTATAGTTCCTCAAGCGCCTCCAGCGAAAAACGGCTCGATACCGCAATCCCAACGACTATTTGTCTGGCGCGGCCATTCATTGCAGCGATATCCGAAAAATTAACCACTGCAGCTTTGTATCCTAAATGTTTGAGCGGTGTGTACATCAAGTCGAAATGAACACCTTCAACCAGCAAATCAACCGATACAAGGGTCTGATAAGGCCCATTGGCTATCACGGCGGCATCGTCGCCAACACCTTTGATGGTGGACAGATTGTGCATTTCGATGTCTTTTGTCAGCTT
>Ga0351836_1006_pt1 | contig 46333 bp, 37 predicted proteins | sample BONcelHFGM3001D4_FD_206749 | JGI IMG/M metagenome (GOLD analysis project Ga0351836, IMG submission 206749) | Enriched cells from coal bed in the Powder River Basin, Montana, United States - BONCAT cells FGM rep1 HSBNCT.FGM.300.1.D4 ... | reverse complement strand
GACAAAGGCTTTAATAATGGGAGGGTTTGTGGTCCTTTTCTGGACCACGGTAGCAACTGCATTTAAGATTGCCCTTGCAGATATGAGCTATATAATGCTTCTGCTAATTGCATCATTAACAGCTTTGCTGGTATCTTTTGGCGAGATTTTACGATCCGGTAAACTTAAGGAGATAGCAATATTTTTTAAAAACGGGAGCACGGTTTTAAAGGGGGCTATGCAGGGTTTTTTAAACCCCTTTCTATACTACCTGATTCTGTTTAAAGCCTACTCACTTCTTCCGGCACAGATTGCTCAGCCTCTTAACTACTCCTGGCAGGTTGTTTTAATAATAATGATGGCCCTCTTTTTTAAACAGAGATTGAAGTGGCTGCAACTTGTAGGAGTGTTGGTGAGCTTTGCCGGAATAATTATGCTATCTGCAAACAATGCAGCCTCTTCAGATGGCAAGCTCTCACTGTTAGGAATCATATTGGCTCTTGGAAGTGCTTTTGTATGGGCATCTTACTGGATCTCTAAAATTGATTCAAAGGAGGACTCCTCTGTATCACTCTTTGTCAATTTTCTCTTCGGTTCGCTCTATCTTGTTGTTATAAGCCTCTTTATACCAATGGAATTGCCCTCTTTAAAACCTCTTCTTGCAGCTGTTTATGTAGGGTTCTTCGAGATGGGAATCACTTTTATTCTCTGGGGAAAAGCTTTGAATTTAGCTACCAACAGGGTTACATTAGCTCAGATAACATATCTCTCACCGGTTCTATCCCTTCTGTTAATCCATTTTATATTGGGAGAGAGTATCGGTCTGTTGACAATTGCAGGTCTTTTCTTTATAATGGGCGGTATTCTGCTTAGCAATTTAAAAAAGGGGTGAATCTTCGCGATTCTCGTTTTGCCGATTAAAAAAAATCGTTATCTTTGCAAGCTCAAATTGGTACCCTGGCCGAGCGGTTAGGCAACGGTCTGCAAAACCGTCTACAGCAGTTCGATTCTGCTGGGTACCTCACAAAAAAGGCCGGGTAACTACCCCGGCCTTTCCCACTTAACTATTAACCACTAACTCAACTAACCAAATCTCCCGCCTCATTTAATATCTCTCGCCTCTAACCTAACTATAATCCGGGAAACAAACACCTACCGGACTATTTTCTATAATTGTCTGCACCTGTCTCAAGGAATGTTATAAAAGCCTGAATGTCCAGGTTATAACCTCTAGGAGTTGTAAGGTGTGCCTCTGTTGCAGGGTCAATAATAGCATAATAGGGTTGTGCATTAACACCATATTTTGACATTGCAAGATTTGCATTTATTTTTCCTATACTTTTTAATACTCTTCCGCTTTCGGTAGTAATCCAATCCTTCTCCTGAACTTCTTTCTTATCATCTGCATAGAGTGCAAGAAGAACGAAGCGCTCCTTAAGCAGTTTCAATACTTTTGGATCTGACCACACTCTGGCCTCCATCTCACGACAGTTTACACAACCGTGTCCGGTAAAGTCTACAAATAGCGGTTTCCCTACTCTCTTAGCGTACTCTATAGCTTCACTATATTCAAAGAACCCTTCGAGACCGTGAGGCAGATGTAAAAAATCACTATATTTTGGTTTGAATCCCAGGTCATTGCTAAAAGTAGAGCCTGAACTCTCACCTGAGGTGCCTGACACTGTGATGGATTTAAGATCGTTAAGCTGTGCACTCTGGAAATCCTGACTGCTCATAGGAGGCATGTATCCGGAGAGACCTTTAAGTGGTGCTCCCCACATTCCCGGTATCATATAGACTACAAAAGAGAATGTAATGATCGAAAGAGCAAGTCTTTTAACTGTAATGTGCTGCTCCGGTGTATCGTGTGCAAATCTTAGTTTGCCCAGCAGATAGAAGCCCATAAGGGTAAAGGTTACAATCCAGATTGCAAGATAGATCTCCCTGTCCAAAAGACCCCAGTGGTAGGTTTGGTCTGCTACGCTCAGGAATTTGAAACCGAGGGCAACCTCGATGAATCCCAGAACAACCTTAACAGAGTTGAGCCATCCGCCCGATTTTGGAAGATCTTTTAACAGTGAAGGTGCAAAAGCAAATATTGTGAAAGGAAGCGCGAATGCTGCCGAGAAGGCGAACATTGTTATGATTGGTTCCCAAATCTCTCCCTGGGTAGATTTTATTAAAATTGTTCCCACAATAGGTCCTGTGCAGGAGAAAGAGACCAGTACAAGCGTTAAGGCCATAAAGAAGACCCCTATGTAACCACCTTTATCCGATTTGGAATCTGTCTTATTTACAAGCCAGCTAGGCAGGACAATCTCAAATGCCCCAAAGAAGGAGGCTGCGAAAATCATAAAGATTAAAAAGAAGAGAACATTTGGCACCCAGTGGGTGGCAAGCCAGTTGAAGATATCTGCAGTTACAGCCTCTCCGCCGGCAAAATATGTTATCATTATTATCGCTGCGATAGGTAGTGTATACAAAAGAATGATGGATGCTCCAAAAAAAGTGGCCATAACCCTTCCGTTTGCAGATTTTTTCTTTGCTGCCTTTAAATCGTCAGATTCACTGTTCGCGTTGGACTGGCTGTTCTTAAGGAAAAAAGATACAGTCATCGGAACCATAGGAAATACACAAGGGGTTAGAAGTGCAACAAAACCCCAAATGATAGCCTCAATAATTACTCCCCAAATAGATTTACGAGCTGGTTCATCCCGGGGAGCAGATGCCAACTCTTCAGAGGGGGAAGATATTGTCTCCCCATCTGTTTGTGCAGGTTCAACAACTGCAGGCACAGCCTCTACAGCCACTGCCTGCTCTTTAACCTCTTCTGTAACAGGTTTGTTCCCGCTATTTACAACCGGCTTAGCCGATGCCGGAGCCTGCGTTGATGTTGCAGGTGCAGCAACAGCCTTCTTTCCTGTACCAGGTAATTTTATTTTAAACTCTTTATCTGTAGGAGGGAGGCAAGACTGGTCGTCGCACGCCTGCCACTCTATTATTGCTAAAATTGAGACAGAATCCGGTGATGTTACCTTAATTTTTTGGGCAACAATAACGTTCTCTTCGCAAATTCCAATCTCCATACCGAACATCTCGTCAAACTTCTTCTTTGCTTTGGTGAGAAGATATGGTTTGCCAATTAGCTCTGCACCTTTAAGGTTGTCAAAAACCAAGGTTGTTGGTGTAGGCCCGTCTACATAAGGCCCCAAATCATAGATATGCCATTCGCTACGGTTCTCGTCAAGAACTCCAATGATTTGAATTTCATACAGATTGTTCTCTAATGCAACAATCTTGCTGCTCCAGACAATAGGTTGTGTAACCATCTGGGCAGATAGCTCTGTCTTAAAAAATGTTAATGTTAGTAATAAGGTAAATAAAAGCAGTTTTTTCATGATTAGAAAAGTACGTTATTAATTAAATACAATTATAAGAGCGATTACCCTAAAAAAAGTTTAAAAAAGTTTGTCCCGGGCAATCTAAAGTGTAAAATTATTATAAAAAAGTAATTAATGAATAATATTTCATAATAGTCTTTAGTAGTTTCGATTTTAACACTTACGATTTAGACCATAAAATGTTTAAAAGGTTTATTGTAAAGTGTAATATTATCTGTTTTTCAATCTTGAAAAATTTAAAGATGAGTTAATCGGGTAATCGATCCAAAAACAATAGCATTGCTTTTTTTGTATTAGCAGTTTTTGGAAGGCCCCAATATACTCGTCTTGCTTAATTAATTCTATTGGCTCTCTAATAATTTGATTTTTAATAACCTCAAGATTTTGGTCATATGATTTATATGAAACGGAAAATCTGTTATCGTAAAAATCTGAGTAAAGACAATGTATATTACCTCTATTGTCAAAAGCTGCCGATAATAAGTTACCCCTTGATGTCAATAATAAAGGAGTATTCCAATTATTTCCTTCGTCTTTGCTGTATGAGATCCATACTTCATTTGGTTGATGAGGGTTTTGCCAAGATACTACAACACGACTACCATAACACGATATTTCTGACATAGCTGCACCAAGTTTAGCATTGACATTACTTATAACAATTGGCTTTTCAAAGGAAACACTATCTACACCGTGTCTCTTTTTAATAAAATAGATATTTTTGCTACCGTATGAGCCGCACGAAATAACTATTTGGTTGTTACTCGATAAGACTATTGAAGCCCCTAGCTTTGATATGTTTTGATCTACTTCAACTGTAACAGGATTGCTCCAGGATTTACCGTTATCACAAGACATTTGATATTTTAAGGAGTTTCTCTTTCTTTGTGGGTATGCTATGTAAACTAAATGAATCTCGTTCCCAAAAGCAGCAATAGCAGGTTTATCAAGTAACAAACTATCGGTTTCGAATGGAACGGATTTCAGTATAAATTGTTTTTTATCGAAATCAAATTCATACAATGAGATGTTCCCTTCATAAAATTTATTGCCAATATGCATAACTGTTAAAAAAGTCTCGCCTTTTGCATTCGATGTTAGAAAAGGATTTCCTGTTGCAAATGTGTTAGGAAGATCAACAATACCTTTTGTACTCCAACTATCTCCATTATCAAATGAGTATTTATAGGCAACCTGCATATCCTTAGCCGATTCATCATTGTTTTTTCTGTTTGGCCTTTGTTCCATCCAGGCAGCAACAATCATTTTTTTTGATGGCTTGCAAGCAGTTACCTCAAATGTTCGGAGCTCATTTAGAAGTTTTGAAGGAATGGATTGTGCTAAACCTATATTCATCCACAATAAACCACAAAATAATAGAGATTTAAATTTCATAAAAAAATAGTCTTTACGGATTAAAGTATTTTAAGCTAAACTGGAAGAAAAGTTTTTTCGGTTATTTTCTTCTTATTGAGAAGCCATTTTTGATTAATAATTTGGTTTTCTCATCTTTAGACAATTTAGCTAGTCTCTCTTTTTGAATCTCTGTCAGTTTACTGTTAAAAAATTTGACAATGTTTTGTAGAAATAATTCGCGTTCATTGTCACTGAAAATTTTATTGGCATATAATTCAAAAGTATCTAACATTGGATCAATCAAGCCATTAATCTCAGCAAGGGCAGCAGAACGGAATACCTCAATTGTGGGATTATGCTCCAAATCCAATTTTTTTGTAATCTCCTGAGCATATTGAAACTTTTTTGACACATCATCTCTGTTTCCTTCAATACCATTTGGTGTACCTAAGCTGAATGCAATTGATGAGTAGTTACTACTGGCAAAATTGACAAAGAAGTCTGTTACAACCTTTTTCCCAACTTTAAATTTAAATTGATTATCTATTAAGAAATTAAGATTATTTTCAATTTTAGCGTACCCATAATCTGACCAGTATTTCCAGTAACTTGTTTCATATTTCTCATCGTCGGTAAGATCATCCATTAACTCCTCGGCGACTTTAACTGCTTCCTGATGTTTATTCATACTTGAAAGAATTGCAATATAGTCTTTTAGGAACTCTTTATCTCGATTGCCGAATTCATATAAAGTCCGAAGTGCATCCGGAGTTTTGTCTTTATCAATATTTGATTTTATCGTTGCTATAAAGGCGTCTGCAGGTTTGTATCCTTCAAATCTAAATAATTCATTTCCATCACTATTGAGAACAACATACGTTGGATACGCTTTTATTTTAAATAGCTTATTTAGTTCAGGACCTTCACCGTTCTCCATATCTAGTTTCATAAATACAAATTTTGGATTCATAAAATCGCCAACATCTTTAGATGGAAAAACTTGTGAAGACATCAATTTACACGGGCCGCACCACTGAGTGTAGCAATCAATAAAGAGCATTTTCCCCTCTGCTTTTGCTTTTGCCAGTGCATCGGCATATTTTCCTTCAAATTCTATGACTCCAGGCATTTCGATATTCTCCTGTTTTGGTCTTTCTTTTAAGAACTTATCCAATCTTGCTTGTTCCTGTGTATATCCAGCAGGCCCTAAAAGCAACTGCTCCTCCAGTTTTTCAATAAATCCTTTGGGATTTGGTTTTGATGAAGATCCGCTCCAGCGAGCCTTTATGTTTTTTTCAGGGTCAATTACAATAAATGTTGGGTAACTCTTTACATTGAAGAAATCTGCAACTTCAGGCCCAGTACCTTTCTCTGCGTCTACCGACATATTTATGAATTTTTTATTAAAATAATTTCCGGCAGTTTCGTCAAGGAAAACAAATTTTGCCACAGCCTTGCAAGGCCCGCACCAGTCTGTATAAAAGTCTATAAAAATCTGTTTTTTTTCCATCCTTGCTTTTTCACACGCCTCCTCCAGGTTGCCTTTGAAGAATTGGATCCCTATGTTTTGGGTAAAAGCTACATTGCCCGTCGTTAAGAGGGCAAATAATAAAATAATCTTTTTCATTTAAATTTGTTTTTGAATTTGAAAAAAGCACGGAAGGATTTGTTATAAATCCTTCCGGCTTAATGGCTACCTTGAGTATCTCTTTCCCATCACTAAGTCAAAATCGGTGAAACTCGTCCCTAGGTAGTGAGTCTCTTTGATCTTACCTGTACCCGAAGTTGTACGTACAGGACTTCCGTTTGGTTTCCCACCAATCATAATGTACATGTAGAGTTTATATGTCCCGTTAAGGTATGTGCCAATTGTTAAATAATCAAAATTTGGTGCTGCAACAGTATATTGCCTATTTGAAAGAAATGTTATGGTTTCGTTTGCAGGCAAATCTGCGGCAATAAGTTCATATTCAACATTGTTAACTGCATCATAATAGTACAGTTTATTATTGTTGACAAAATATATAATATCGGCTGTATACTGGTTCGTAGCAAACAGTGTTGCCCCGTGCATTTTTGATGCTCCAGCAATCTCAACTACTTTGTTGACCTTTGGAGGTGCAGACATTGAAGAGGTTGTAATTTTGTATAATACCAATCTTGATGAATTTGATTTATCTTTTAGTAATGAATATACAACACCACGGTAATTCCCCATAAAAAGACATTCATAATTGAGATTTGTCGTAGGATGTACCAGATCTGTCATAACGTTAGCCTGACCATTATAGTTATTCCATAAAAATCTATTTAAAGTTTCATCCCAATAGACCATCCCTGCCAAAGAGGGGGAGACGGCCCAGTAATCACTTCCTCCGGGTACACCAACCGGAAATCCCAACTTTCCTGTCCCCTGGCTTGAAACATTGGAAGGAAATGTACCTTTATTTGACAGATATATATTTGCCCACATCCCAGTAAGAAACTTATAAGGAACATCGTCCTGTTGTTCTTCAAAAAACATTGATGAATGGTTAAAAATAAGCGTCATATCAGAGGCTCTTAGAACATTCACTTTTTTGTCATATGTTACTATTCCAAGGCAGTGGGCATTAACTTTTGTCAACAGAACCGGATCAACAAACTGTTTTTGGTATAGAATTCCCATACTTCTTGGCTTCCCTGCTAAAGTTGAACCCTGAGTGTTTAGCAAAATATTTGATACCATCCTTCCATCATCCAGCAGAAGATCCATATCTGTATTTCCGGAGTCATCCTCTTTTAATATATAGTGTCCTCTCGTAAATAGGGTTCCGACAGTTAAGGATGTTGTAGCGTGTTTAAAGTATCCGTTTGGTTTACTCTTTACATACAGATAGATAGTATATGTACCTACGCTTTTTGTAACAAAATACCTTAGATTTTTCTCTCTACCTATGGTATCTGCCTCAACCTTAGCATTATAAATTACCCACCTATATTCAAAATTATTGCCATATTCACTTGTTATTACCGGATCTATTTTTAGTGTGTCTATTGCCGATATTTTCGAATATGATGTTTCAATTCCCGAAATTTCGATATCACTTATCTTAGTATATTCGTAATTGCCTTTGTCTTTATAACAAGAGGTTGTTAAAAAAACTGCGTAGAAAAGCAGTATAATAGATTTAATTATTTTCATATTATAATAATTTAATTAAATGAGACAATTGTTCCATCGGCCTCTTTTAGCACATCCAGACCCTGACTAATTCTTGAGGTGTTGAATGCAATCAATCTTGCTTTAAGAACCGCTACAAGGTAGTTGCAATAAGCTGCATCATAATTTGAGTTTATACCGCCTGCAAATACAGTGCTTGAAGTAAAACCAAGCTCATTTGAAAGGTATTCATCATCCCACTTTTTCCCGGTTTGATCTATGAGAAATTGATGTTTAACAACGCCATAAGTCCCAAAATAGGCTATAGCGTAAGCGGCCCAGTTTGCAGGTTTTGATAATTGGTCTGTTATTATAATAATATATCTGCTTCGTTTAGGAAGTGCAGATTTGAAATAGTTATTCTCTTTAAAACCCAGAACAAGGGTGACAATTGAATTTTTTAAAGAGGCATCCCTTTTGATGATAATTGGTAAAGAAGCTGTAGATTCGCCTTTCTTTATAACGTACTTAGCTTTAACAGATGCATCATCAAAAGGAATATAGTGTGTTCCGGGAGCAGCATTATTCCCATCTGTCTGAATTTGAATAAATGAGATCTCCCTGGAACTCTCACTGATATAACCCATAGTCTCTACTTTAACCCAAACAGTATCGGAAACTGCTGCAGAGGGACCGTAAACAAAAGAGTAATTAAAGATGGAATCAACATTATTATTATATATAAAATTCAATCCGTCTCCATAGTTAAACATCTCAAGCTTATTCTCGCAACCCAATAAAAATATTGCAGAAAAAGCAATCAATATATATTTTCTCAATTTATTAATCATAGCTTTTAATTATTTGGATTAAATTCTGATACCGGTAATTTTACAATATAGTTTGCCTCAGAAATAGGGGCAGTTCTCCAAAGCATATTCGGAGAGTTCAATCTTTTGTATGTGTAGAACATATGACCTTCGCCAAAGAACTCTCTCCTATACTCATTGATAACTTCTGACCTCACAACCTCTAAAGATGTAAAAGCATCTCCGGTTTGCAGAACGTTATGTGATAGCAGATATCTGCTCCATAAAGTATTTGCTTCTGTAAGATCATTTGTAGTCTCCATTACAATCAGGTACATTTCTGATAGCCTCAGGATTGGGATAACCTGCCTCTTGGTTAATTCCAGATAAGGGCTAACTGACGTAGATGAGTTGTAATTGTATTTCATTAAAACAGGATACATATTTCCGGAAGGATCCATCATAGATCTGTTCCAGAGAGAGTTAAACCTGTTGTGAGAAGCAGTTTGTTGTCCTTCAAATAGTTTAGTGTGTTGATCATTAGTTATTACGAGATGAGTCTCCCGGACCTGAGCAGTTCCTGCAGCCAAAACAGTTGGTGAATAGGTCATAATATCGTGAACATTCAGCATCATTAAACATTCACTAGGACAAGCTAGATAACCGGAATTTATATCATTAAGTCCACTTAGTGTTATAAGATCATTTCCGTCTGCCCCTTTAGCTTCAATTACACTCTTAGCAATTGTGTATGCTCTCTCTTTTTTTCCAACATAAAGATAAAATCTTGCCTGAAGTGCTTTTATTGCCCAATAGTTGAACCTGTTTTGACGATATCCATGAAACTCGTCATCAAGAACAATATTGTCAATTTGACTGGCATTAAACGTGTTAAGATAATTAAATGTATAATTAAATATAGGATCTTTATCTTTAAGAGTTGACTCAGCTTTGTTAAGATCTGACTCAATTTTTGCAATAAATTCACTGTAGTTATAATATTTTGGCATTGTTGTGTTAGAGACAGTCTCTGCGTAGGGGAGAGAGATATTAATAGTTGCTCCGGTTGGTAACTGACCAAACAACCTTAATATATCAAAATGGCAAAATGCTCTAATGGCATATGCCTCTCCTTCAATTATTGCCTTAGAAACAGGATCTTTTATTACTGAGCCGTAGGTGTCAATATTGTTTATAATCATATTTGCTTGCGCAATAACATTATAAAGTCCTGCATAGATACTACTTGCTGCCTCTTTTGCATTATCACCATCATAGTTGAAGTTTTTTAATTCGAAGTCCTGAAGTCTGCTATTCTGAATTATCCTCCAATGCTGAGCCATAGATTCAATATTGGACATTGTTAGCTTCTCACCATAAATATTCCTTGCTTTTAGCTTAATATAACAACCGTTAAGAGCGTTGCTAAATCCTGCATATGATGAGAATAATTCGTCGGTAGTGACCTGCGTAGTAGGTTTTACATCAAGCCATTTATTGCAGGATGTCAGGGGTAAAATTATTAATAAGGTGTAAATAAATATTCTTTTCATAATACTATTTCATTTTTAAAACGTTACTGATACTGAAATACCCGCTCTTCTTGCAAATGGGTAACTGATACCCCTTTCACGTTTTACGGAAGATATATAGAAAATATCAGAGGTGTTTGCTTCTAAAGTCAAAGACTGAAGTTTTAGTTTCTTAAGCATAGATCCTTTATCAAGTCTATATTGAAGGCTGGCACTCTGAAGTTCAAAGACATTATCATCCATCACAAAACGTGATGTGGCTCTTGTTGAACTATTTGAAAAACCTTTATAAAATGTGACATCCCCAGGTTTGCTCCATCTTTCGCTGTAAACTCTTCTGTCTACATTGTTTAAACCTAAAGCATTAATAGTTACCTCAACCTTGTTTATCAATGTTTGATTATAAACCTGCCCACCCCAGTGATAACCAAATGAGAGGTTTAGTGTAAAGTTGCGGTATCTGAGCATTGAATTTAGGTTACCTCTGAAAAGAGGGTCACTCACGCCGCAATAAATTTTTGCAGAAGGTTCCCACGTATCTGTGAGGTTTCCATCTGAATCTAAGTACAACTCTTTTCCTGTACTTGGGTCAATTCCAAGAGATTTGACGGCCCAAATTGAGTTTTGGGAATAACCTTCATAAAACAGAGTACTAATGTCAACATTTTGTGCTCTGTAAGTTTCGGTTTGTTTTTTTATCTCATCAGAAAGTTTAGAAATTTGATTTTTATTGTATGCCAGTTTTGCTCCAAGCATCCAGATAAATCCCTTTTCTGTATCTCGGAAAATGTAACCGTTTACAGAGGCTTCAGCTCCAGTATTTTTTACCGCACCTACGTTGTCAATATATGAAGTGTAACCCGTTGATAGAGGAAGATCACGAGACGATAGCAGGTCGGATGTCTTTTTGATATAAAAATCGAAAGTTCCGCTTACTCTGTTATTCAATATCCCAATCTCAGTTCCGATATTAATCTGATCTGTCATCTGCCACCTAAGATTATCATTTCCTAATGCCATAAGGTATGCACCAGTCATATTAAGATATCTGTCGTTAGTGTAAAATTGATATGTCTGCAGAGCCTGATATGGAGAGAATTGTTGAGACCCGGTTTGACCTATTGAGGCTTTTAGTCTTAGGTTGTTTATCACATTACTGCCCTTTAAAAAGTTCTCTCTGTGCAGATTCCAGCCAAGTCCCAAACTCCAGAAAGGAGCGTATTTACTTTTGCTTCCAAATTGAGAGCTGCCATCTACCCTGTAAGAGAAATCGGCATAATATCTATTTTCAAAAGTGTAGTTGATGTTACCCGTCAAACCAACTCGTCTGGATATGCTTTCACTACCATTAGGCATACCAACCTGGTCATATTGAAGTGCGTTACCCAAAAAAGCTTTACTGGCTTTCGAAAAACCCTCTACAGTAAAGTAATACATATAATTCTCACTGTTCTGGATAGAGTAGTTCAAACCTGCATAAAGCTGATGTTTACCTTTGAAGCTTTTAGTATAACTCAATATCACATCGGCATCATAACTTAAACTATTGCCTGTTCCATATTTGTACATACCCTTTCTGAAGTATCCTTGCTCTGTTTCAAATTCAGATGATGTAAAAGAGCTGTGTTCTGCGGGTAAGAAGTAGTCACTCTCTGTATTCTTTTTTGTTATACCTAGTTGAGCTCTCATTTTTAGCTCTTTAAGAATGATCCACTCTATTGAAAAGTTATTGTTCATCTCTGTATACCCAGATTCATCTCGAATATTTAAAGTAGCATTATAAAGTGGATTTTGAACTCTTGTAGTTGTTGTGTAGAGTCCCATAAAATTTTTATTTAAAGCGCCATCTTCATTATAAGGTTTGTAATAGGGCATCATATTGGCAAAAGTGCTGAAAGTTCCATATTGGCTCTCTTTACCTTTATTAACTCCTATTCTAAGTTGATTCTTAAAAATAACGTTTTTATAGGTATATGCTAATGTAAAGCCAGCATTAAAATTATCTCTGTTGGACCCCTTCATTACTCCCGCATTTGAATTTAATGAGGCTGTAGCACCCCACCTGAATTCATTGCTTCCACCCTCAAGTCGAATGTTGTACCTTCTGCTGGTACCTGTTCTAACGGGATAGTTTAACCAGTCCGTATTTACACCCTCCATTACATCTTTCAGACGTAACTCGTATGCACTTTCGGCATACTCCTTAGTGGGTAAAAAAGTCGTACTGGTATATATACCTAACCGTTGTTGTAACGAAAGAATTTCTGATGCATTCAGTAAATCATAAGTAGAGAGGTCTGGAACTTCCATAGTCAAACCAGCCTGTGCATTGATTTTAAGTTTACCTGCCTGAGGGGCTTTTGAGATTACAACTATCACACCGTTTGCTCCTCTGGAGCCGTAAATTGCTGTAGCAGAGGCGTCTTTTAGGATATTAATGGTCTCAATATCCTCATCGTTGAAGTCCATCAATTTTGTCAGCGATATCTCAAAACCATCCATAATTATTAATGGAGTATTCACGTTTGTCTTTAACCCTGCATTATACTCCTGAACACTCATTGGCAAAGAAGAGTTACCCCTGAGTGTTAGTTGAGGAATAACATTGGGATTACTTCCAAGGTTGTTGTCTACTGTAATGTTAAAGGCTGGATCGATATTTTTAAGAGTCTGAACAAGGTTTTGCCCCCTGTATGCCTGAATCTCTCGCGATGTCACTGTAGATACCGAACCTGTGTAGCTCTCTTTTGCTTTGGTAAAAACTCCTGTAACAACAACTTCATTTACTTCGGCAGCCTCCTCTTCCATAATTATATTGAGCACATTCTGACTACGATATGGAATTTCTTTCCTTTTCATACCCAACATAGCATAGACTATTATTGACTGTAGGGGCACTTTTATCTCGTAATAACCTTTATCATCGGTTGCAATACCTGTTGTAGTACCTTTAACCATAACAGCAACACCCTCCATCGGACGTCCTGCAATATCTGTAACAGTTCCTTTTAAAGTTTGATTGACTGGACCTTGTGGCTGTTCATGATTCTTTTTTGGATGAACGACGATGAGATCTCCCTGTAAACTGAATGCAAAACCGGTCCCATTAAGGCACTCCTCCACACATTTTGCTACACTTACATCCTTAACGGTTAGTGTAATTAATTTACTCTCTTTTGTGACCTCTTCCACTTTGTAGAGAATCTGATTGCCTGTTTTGGTATTTATTTCATTAAGTGCCTGAATTAATTTGGCATCTTTAAGTGTTACCGAAACCAGACTCTGTTTCGCCTGTCCATAAAAAGGAGTTAAAGTTAATGTTGCTAACAAAACCAGCACTCCCATCACAAACGGACTTTTTTGAAGCTTAAATCTGAAAATTAGTTTCATTGAATTAAGTTTTTTCATAATTTGTTTGGTTTATACATACTCCTGCTTGTAAGGTGCAGGAACAACCTACTATCAATTGCAATTAATTAGTTCTTTTTTTGATTGTAATGTTTTTATTATCTCTGTCAATAATAAATTCCGGTCCTCCGGCCAATGTAATAGAGTTAAGAGTATTTTCCAGATCGGAATATTTATTGAATCTCCCACTAAAGGTGTTTGATCCTACAATTTGTGAATTATAGTTAAATTCGTAACCATACCACCTTTGAAGCACTTTTAGCATCTCACCTAAATCCTGTTCGTTAAACATAAAGTAACCCGACCGCCAAGCGGTGGAAAGATCTGTATTTACCTTGTAAGTCTCTATCCCATTATTTGATCTCAAGCAAACAGACTCCATTCCAGGAGTTAATACTACCTTGTTCCCACCACTTCCAACAGTGATCTTTCCCTCTACCAGAGTGGTATAAACCATACTCTCTTCTGAATAGGCCTTGATATTAAATGATGTCCCAAGTACCTGAACTGTCTGATTTAAACTGTGAACGATAAACGGTCTTTTAGGATCGTGTGCTACCTCAAAGTAGGCTTCTCCTGTAAGATTAATTACTCTCTCTCCTTTTTTAAAACTAACAGGAAACTCAATTTCACTCAGTGAATTAAGCCACACTTTTGTACCATCACTCAAAACAAAACTATATTCACCCCCAGTCTCGGTAACAATTTTGTGTATTATTTCTGCCTCGTCGGCATCTTCTTCTTTGTCTTTTGATTTATAAGTTAACCCGCTCTGATCTTTGATAATTAATGCTGCAGTTGCATCTATGCTGTCCGGTGCTGTTTTGTCCAGGTTAATTACACTCCCGGATGCCAGAATTAATTTAACTTTTGACGATTCCATAGCCAGAGGTTCGTCTTTTACTCTGTTTCCTGGCCAGAAGATCCATCCTGAGATTAAAATCAACAAAAACCCTGTTGCATAGTACAAAGTATGAATTACTTTTCTTTGAGACCTTCTCTCTAAAAGCTTTTTGGCGATTTTACGGCTAATCGCATCAAAATCTATAGTTTCAGATATTTTCTCCTCACTCTTTAACCTCTTTAAAAGAGTCTCTCCACTTATGATGTTTTTATAAGTCTGTCTATTCTCTTCGTTTTCGTCGAGCCAAGAAAGCAGTCTTTCACGCTCTTGCTCAGAAGCTTTATTGAGCCAAATCTTAATGATTATTTCGGCTAACTGATGTGCGTAATTGTAGTTCATATCATTCGTTTATTATAAAGACACCACAACATACCAAAGGGGATGAACAGAAAAAAGATTGTTAGTAATTCAGATTAATTCATAATTTCGCCAATGTAATATCTGTTGATTGGACAAGAGTAGTTTCGATAATTTCGTGAGGGATCACTTCTCTTCAATATGTGCCGTGGCCGAAAGATTCGTAAAATCTTCTTCCACTGCACAGGATATTGCACAAGAGGTAATAATAAAATTCTGGGAAAATCCCGATAAAGAGAAGATCTCCTCTGTGAGCGACTATCTGTTCATTATGGTTAGAAATGCATCACTTAACTATTTAAGAGGAAGAAAAAGAGAGGAGATAAGGCACGAGGTTGTTAGCAATGAGGCAGAAAAAGAGCAAGAGCTCTTCAATATGCTGGTGGAGGAGGAATACAACCAACTATTGATAAGCGCAATAGAGAAGCTTCCAAAACAAAATGCCCGAATAATCAGATATGCTTTATCGGGATACAATAATAAGGAGATTGCAATTTTACTGGGAATGTCAATTAACACTATAAAAACCATAAAGTACTCAGATATCCGCAAACTTAAATTGTACTTTGAATCGCTTTATTCCAAATAAAAAAAGAGGTCGACAAATCTGACGGCCTCTCTTTAACCACTACTAACGTACTTAACCTAACCAAATTATTTACTCGCCAAAAATCTCTTTCAGCTTCGCTTTTAACTCTTCTCCCCTTAAGTTGTAACCGCAGAGTTTACCATCTTTATCCAGAAGAACAGAGTAGGGTACACCTGTCATACCGTAAGCCAGGCCATAGAGTTTGGCTACCGGACACTCCCAGCCAACAAGGCTGGAAACCTGATTTTTCCAAGGCAGATTATCATCTTTGACTGCTTTTACCCATTTATCTTTGTCTTCATCGATAGATACACTCATTACGGTAAAACCCATAGGGTTGTACTTGTTATACAACTCTACAACATTTTTATTCTCTGCTCTGCACGGTGCGCACCAAGAGGCCCAGAAATCTATAAGAACAACACTACCTCTTAATGAGGAGAGGGTAATTTTTTTACCGTCGGGATCCTTTAGTGTAAAATCCGGAGCAACCTTACCGTAATCAACTCTACTCATAATATCTGTCCTCTCCTTTAATCTGTTTGTGTACCAATTTTCCGGAGTTTTAGGGTCAAAAATACTCATCAGTTCACTCAACCCTTTGTAATCCAGATAACCGGTACCTGCAGACAGAAACATCGGAGCAATAATGGTGTTGTTGTACTTTTTTGCGAACTTTTTCCTGAAATCATAAAATTGGTCGTAAGACTTCTGATTTTCGGCCATAAGAACCCTCTTTTTTTCCGGATCTGTTTCTGCTTTGATTGCATTTCGCTCTCTGTTAATCTTTTCGTCCAAAGGAGCAATCTCCTTTTGGTAGATATTCCAGGCGTCATTGGAAGGAGTTCCGCTTGCTTTTATTGTAGAAGGCTTTTCAAACTCTCCGCTAATAGTTATTTTTCCGGGTTCAATGAAAAGATTTGGCAACAATCTTTTTCCTTCAATTATTAAAACAGCAGCTGTTCCAATAAATTTCTCCCGTTGCTCGAGTTTAAACACTCCGGATGAGACAACCCCTGAGTTAAGGGTTTTTCCGTCAAATGCGTTTAATATCTCTACTTTTCCTTCCGGAGCTCCCGCGATTTTTCCCTCAATTGTGTAACCAATATTCTTTTGCCCAAATGCAAAAAGTGGAATAAACAGTGCAAGTATCAGTATTTTTTTCATTTTATTTTTTTAATCTTTAGTTTTGTTTTTAACCCTTTTGTTTTGCCGTGACTTAATCTGTAATAGGAACCTCTACACCCAGGCTGTTGAAGTATTTTACTCCGGTTATACTTCTCTCATTCTGCTCAAGTTCGGAGTTCATATCTATATACGGTTTGAAGATTGGCCATACCATCCTTGGGTCGTTGGCAGGGACCTGAATTCTGAGCGACCCCAGGTTGTGAGAGTATGACTCGTTAAGCCTCTTTAGATCAAAAAGTCGTAAATCTCTGCCATAAAGCTCTCTCCTTCTCTCCAATAACACTCTCTCCAAAACCTTATCTTTGTTGTTCTGGAAATCGGCAGGTGTCAAAGCAGTAAATGTACCTGTTTTATATCTCTTCAAACAAATGGCATTCACATCGTTAAGGGCTTCTTGAAGCTTTCCGTCCCTGGCGTTACACTCTGCTCTTATCAGGTACATCTCTGCAGTTTGAATTGGGACGTGGCAGGCAGAACCTCCTGTAGAACCATCGGTTTTGTATCGGTAATTGTAGAAATCGAATACATAGGTGGCCGTCTTGGCTGTAATCTTCCGGTTAGAAAGAATGGCGTTGAATTTAAGAGTTCTTCTCAAATCTTTGGTTACATAGGTTCCATCGGGATTCCGTGTGAAATCGGGATACAACTTGTTGAATGTCATAGTGTCAAGAATGTGATAAGAGTTTGTAGGTGTTGTGTTTGCATTCTTGGCATAAGCTTTCCACAAAAGAGTCTCCTCGTCGGTATTTCTCGAGAGGCCTATCAGATTTGAATAGAAATCTACGGTTCCTGTATAGATAGTGTTGTAATCATACAGATAGCTCCTTATTAAAAGTGCCTTGTTGGCATACTCGAATGCCTTTGCATAATTTCCCATATAGAGATAGGTTCTGGCAAGTATGGCATAGGCACTTACCTTGGCAGGCCTGTGTTTGAACTGGTTCACATCGTCCGGCAAATCTGGAATTGCCTCCTCAAGCTGACTTGTAATTAATGTGTAAACATCTTTCACGGAGCTTCTAACCAATGCAGGAAGCGCTGCCGGATTATTTATTATTGGAACTCCTTTGGTGTTAGCGGCATTGGATTCGTTATATTGAGGTGAATATAGGTTTACAAGCAGCAGATATGCATATGCCCTGTGTACTTTTGTTTCGGCAATAAGCTGTTTCTGGAGGGTTGGATTATCAGTTGCTTTTGTTATTTCACTTAATATTGAGCTGCATAGTGAAACAATATAGTATTGATTATTCCAGTTCACCTCGTTTACAAATGTCGGAGCCTCATAAGTCCATATAGTGTTCTTGAATACGTATAGATTCTTTACGTGCTCGTTTGTGGTTGTATAGGTGTTCCATTTAGTTGTATCAAAGAAAACATTATCCGAAAGAATATCTACATAAGACATAGTCAGGGACAATGAGTAGGAGTATCTGGAATTATCTACATAATCCAGAAGTTTTCGAAAATCAGCAGTAGTTTTTGCAATCACCTGGCCTCGCGGGAGTACCTCCAGGAACTCTTTTTCACAGGATATCAAAACAGTTGAAAAGAAAAAGATTGCAACTATATATTTTATTGTTTTCATATTCTTTAATTTTATTATTTAAAATAATCCAATCTTTAATCCTGCCGAAAACTCAGGACGGTTGCGGGCTACAAACAGCAGAGCACCGTATGTTGAGCTGCTGTATGGAACATTATCGGGGTCAAAACCGGGGGTGAATTTTATAATAGGTCCCAGATTCCTGCCCTCAATGACTATTCTCAAATCTTTTAGATTTAACTTCTGTAGAAATGACCTTGGAACAGTGTATGTGAGGCTAATACTTTGCACCCTCACGGAGCTTGCATCATAAACATTTTGAGTTCCATAAGGCATTATTGCATCCAAAAGCTGAGTCTGTGCACTGTTTGTAATCTTAGTATTGAGATTGTACATAGAGGCTGAGTTGGCATCACTTGGGCTCTTCCATCTGTTTACCATCTTTTCCGGTAAGAATGTGTACATCCGGGTTGCGGTCATATAAGAGGAGAAGATACTGGTCGGCGGATAGTCTCCAATAACCTTGTGTCCGAATTTGTAATATAGCCTCACCGATAGGTCAAAGTTCTTCCAGGCAATTCTGTTGGTGAGAGATCCGAAGTGTTTTGGGTCTTTTTGTCCAACAAATTTGAACAGTTTTTCCATATCCAACTTGTTGATATCGGTCACATCAGTAATCTTTGTTTCTACACCGTCATACATAAATTTTGGAAGACCTGCCTCATCATAACCTGCCCACTCTATTGCAGCAAGGTAGCTCAAAGGCTGATTGGGCTTTCTGTAATAGAACGACATTGTAGTATAAGCCATTATATTGTTTAACACTCGGGTAATACCGGTAGCAATATTTTTATTTGTTGAGTAGTTGAACAGAGCTTGCCATTTAAAATTTTTATTATTTATGATGTTGGCCTGAATATCAAACTCAAATCCAGTATTCTTAAGCCTTCCTGCGTTTAGTGTGGCCCTGTTATTCTGGAACCCGTAAGTTCCGTTAACAGCCATCTGAACCAGACAATCTTTGGAGTCTTTGTGGTAAAAGTTTATCGAACCGCTAATATTGTTTGATAGTAATCCATAGTCCAAACCAATATTGTAGGTAGATGTCTTTTCCCAGGTAAGATTAGGGTTTGGAGCAGACTGAATGGCAGAGTATGGTAACCGTGTAACAGGATCTGTCCAGGGATAGCCATAAAGATATGGGGCAGCACTCTTATCAATGTTTCCGTTCCATCCGTATGAGGCTCTCAATTTAAGATAGTTAATCTCCTTTTTAAATCTCTCGGCAAACCCCTCTTTAGTTATTTGCCATCCAAATCCCAAAGACCATTGCGGCAAGTTAGGGGAGTCGGAGGAGCTTCCGAAAAGATTAGTCTTATCCAGCCTTATGCTTCCGGTGAAGTCATATTTTGATAAATATGTATAACCGAAGTTCCCGAAATATGAGACAAACCGGTCATCTCTACCTCCGATACTAAAATAGTATTTGCCCGGAATCATCGGGATAGTTTGGTAGAAGTTAGACTGTCCGGAAAGTTTTGGAGTTATTGGAGTCTTGAAGTCAATCTGAGCTGCATAGGTAAGAGCTTGAGGATCATAACCGTAATATCCATATGGATGTTCATCGTAATAATCTTTTCTCCAGTCTGTACCTGCCATCACTTTTACCGAATGGTTGCCAATTTTTTTATCATAGGTCATCTGTGCCCGATAATTATTACCGGCACCAAATCTCTTCCTTTCGTAAAGCATACCTCCGGGAGGAACAGGGTATGTTCCATCCATTCTGGCATTGTTGTTTACCTGATTTCTTACTGTCCAGCTATTTTCATTATAGTACTCCCGTAAATACCTGTTTATGTATTGATATTGATAAGAGAGCTCTATACTGAACCCTGCAAAGGGCATTATATTGGCTTTGGCAGTAAGTCTTAGATCTGAATTTTTCTCAGTATTATCTTTGTTATCTGCCTCCCGTTTAAGGTTCCAGTCCCAGTCATATGGTAGTTTGTATTTTGCAACTGTATCTCTTCTTGCGGCAGTATTTAACGCATAATATGAGTCATAGGTAGATCTTGAGTCCTGGGCATTCATAGGTAAGTAGTTACCGTTTTCATCCAGAATTCGGGTCATCTGATTTAGGTAATTGAGCTCTTTTATCTCAACTCCGTTGTTTTTCACTTCGCTCAGGTTGAGGTTTGCTCCAAAAGATACTGAGAGCCACTTAGCTGGTGCTAACTGTTCACTGACACTTATTATGTAATCATTTTTGGAATTCCCTTTATTATACTTCTGATTTGAAGTTGCAGTGATTGATGTTCTGAAATTATGGGACTTACTTCCTATCTGGTATGCAATGTTTGCCTTTACATTTGTCTCCAGTTTATTCATAAAAAGATCTGCAAATTCATCTCTTACATCAATTTTCTTTAACTGGTCAAATTGGACATTTGCCTGATCCATTGTCATACGCCCCTGTTTTACATTAGCAAGTGTGCGAATAACTGGAGCCAGGTCATACTTGTCATAAAGGGGAACATTAGTTGTGAAAGCATCTAAATAGTTGGTTTCAAATGCCATCCATTTGTAGATATCTATTGCCTGCTCGCTGCTTGCCCAGGGAATCTTGTTTAGGTTTGGAGCAGCCTGAGCAAAGTAGTCGACGGCAACATCTACTTTAGGCTCTTTACTCTGACCTCTCTTTGTAGTTATTACAATAACTCCGTTTGCCGCTTGAGCTCCCCAGATTGAGGCTGCGGAGGCATCTTTTAATACCGTAACATTCTCAATATCATCCGGATTTATTGATGTCCAAGGATTTGAAGCAGAGCTAACAGGGAATCCGTCAATAACTATGAGAGGGTTATTGTCACCGAATGTGCTTGCACCTCTAATAATAATACTTCTGTTTGGCTGATCTGTAGGATATTGGTCTTCAATAAAGTTAGGTTCAAAGTATAAACCCGGTACAAGCCCCTCCAGTTTATCTCTAAGACTGAAGTTCCTTGATTTTTCAAGCACTTCTGAATTTAAACTTGTAAAAGCTCCTGTTATACGCTCTTTGGGAAGAGTTTGGTAGCCGGTTACAATTGCTTCTGAGAGTTGAAGAAGATCCTCCACCATAACAACTTGATAGAAGGTCTTGTCATCCGGATATAGTATCTGGGTGTTCATACCTATCATTACGAAGCTTAAAGATGTCCCGCGTGTTCTAGGAATATCAATTTCAAAACTTCCATCCTCTTCTGTATAGACACCTCTTTTGGTTCCCAGTACAGTCACAGCTACTCCGGGAAGCGGTTGCTGATTCTTATCCAGAACCAAGCCAGAGATTTTTATAAACTGAGAAGTAGGAGTCGCAGGTTTCTCCTGAATAACTATCTGTTTTTCATTAAACGAATATGTGAGATTAGACTTTGCGAACACACTGTTCAAAACAGAGGCAAGGGTTTGATCTTTTGCCTCAATAGTAACATTAGGGAATGATTCAATCTGAGATTTTTTGTAGAAGAATTTAAATGTGGTAACTTTTTCTACCTCTTCAAAAAACTTGGTAATTGGCGCATTTTTAAGAGTGATAGTTATCTTCTCCTGCTGGGAAGCAGCAGTCAAAGGCGGTGGTGTCAGAAGGAAAAAAACTATTGGCAATAATAGAAAATGCTTCAAAGAACGCCACCCGTGAAAGCACTTTTTTCTCTTTTTTAAAAAAGTTTTCATAGTTTTGCAAATTACTGGTTAATACTTGGAATTGATCAGCTTTGCGGGAGGGATAAAGTATACCACGCCTTAAATCTCCCGCTTTTTTTATTTATAGTCCACTATAATTAGTCTCCCTTTTTCTATCCTGTATCTCACCTTGGCATTAAGTGCCACCGTTTTTATGGCAGCTTCAATATTCTCCCTGTCAAATTTTCCATAAAACCTTTCACCTTCGGAGACAGAAGATCTGTTAACTATATCTACACCATACCAGTTAGAGAGGCACTCCAACATATCATTGAAAGAGATCTCCCGAAGAGCGAGAATGCCATCTTTCCATTGAGTCATAGCTTTGGAATCTACAGTTGTAACGCTCCCTTGGCGAATCTCTCTGTTGAAAGAGAACATCTCATCCGGGTTGATTATTCTGCTAATGCCTTGGATATGAACTTTAACCGACCCATTAATTAGAATTACGGAAGATTTTAAAGCACTCTTTTTCGCCTCAACATCAAATGATGTTCCCAAGACCTCAACTTTCATATCCTCTGTCGTAACAATGAAGGGAACTTTAGATTTTGAAACATCAAAATAGGCTCTTCCATCCAGAGTTACATCTCTTGATGTTGAACCAAAACTTACCGGATACCTCAGATATGAGCCTGAGTGCAGATATACCTTTGTTCCGTCAGATAAAACTACGACAAATCTTTCGCCGGGAGGAATTGTAACAGCATTGTATTTTAGTGTATCAGAACTATCTGTTTTGCTCTTTATCCTATTAAGGTAATTCAGCTCTCTGCTCTCTTGCTCTTTCCCTTTTTCATTTGGAATAAGATCGCTTAATAGAGATGTACTTGTCTTAACTCTTAGAGGGTTTACGACACTGCCGTCAGATAACTCTACTTTAATTGTATCGGTGTTGTACCGAAGCTTTGAAAATGCAAGTTTATTGTGATCTCCCCCGGACTCATATACCCACAACAACATATAAAGCCCGGCCATTATAATTAGTGTGGCCGCAGATGAGGCCCAGTAGAGAGCTCTTCTTCTGAATCGTTGTCTTCTTCTACTACTATCTATGTAATTCAGAAATGATTCTAACGAGCGGTCTCGCATCTGTTCACCGGCAGGAGCACTGTTTAAAGTATGCCAAATCTGCTTATAATCTTCGAAATACCTCTCATTCTGTGAATCTTTTATCCATTCTGCAAATTGTTCAACCTCACTTGAACCTGCCTTACCTGAAAGTATTCCGGATAAAAGACTATCTATTGATTTTTTTGACTCTTTATACATCTTATGAAAATATATTTGGTAAGACGAAAAAAGAGGCTTTAACCACTAAAAGAAAATCAGATATTTTAACTTCTCTCTCAATTTTTTTAAAGCTATTGACATTTGATTCTCTACTGTGTTGACCGATATATCCATTGATATGGCAGCTTCTGAGTAGGAGAGACCTCCGATTTTACACTTAATAAATATCTCTCTGCAACGCTCAGGCAAGGAGTTAATAGATTCAATAATCTCCTTCCTGGTTTCTGAGTCAGTTAATCTTATCTCTGCATCCGGGCTCTGGATTACTCTTGAAAAATAGAGATCTGCCAAACCCTTCTCTTCATATTTATCAAGAGCTCTATTCTTTCTTATGATAGAAATTGAGTTGTTATAGACAGATTTGTACAGGTAAGATCTTAAAGACTCTTTAATATCCAGTTTTTCCCGAATATCCCAAATATGACAAAAAGTAGATTGAACGCACTCACCTGCATCGTTTTCATTGTTAAGAATTCTCAGTGCGTATGAATAGAGGTTATCATAATGGCTATTAAAGATATATACAAATGCATCGTGAGCTCCGCTTTTTATGGCCTCCTTTAATGCATCACTATTAGAATAAGCACTATGTACACTCTCTTTTCCCAATTAAAAAACAATTTTGTATCACGGAAGAGTTAATACAGAAATCAAAAATAGGCAATTTTTTTTACTATCCCGCAACCTTTATTATCTTCATAACTGCAAAATCCGGAGGGTTTTTATTAAAAAAAAACTGCCAAAATATTTGACAGTTCTCTCTTTTTAAAATAATATCTCTAAAGCTCTTCGAAATTGACATCAGAGAAAGAGGGTGTTACGACCTCCTTTTCAGTCTTTTCTGAGGTTGCAGGAATTCTCTCCCGGATATATTGAATTATCTCCTCTAACCCTTGTGAGAATTTTTCAAAATCTTCTTTGTAGAGGAAAATTTTGTGTTTGTCGTAAACAAACCTTCCATCTTTGTCTACTCTCCTCTTACTTTCTGTAATCGTAAGGTAGTAGTCATTGTTTTTAGTTGCTTTAACATCAAAGAAATAGGTCCTCTTTCCTGCTCTAACCGGTTTTGAATAAACATCATCTCCATTGCGCTCATGCATATCTGCATTGTCAAAATCCTCGAAGTACATTTTCGTTGTTTTTAAGTTTGTCTCACAAAGATAAAATTATTTTTTATGCACAAAAATCTATCTTTGTAAAATATTTGATAATTATTGTTTTTATGATCAGCAGAAGATTGATTCGCATTAAGGTTTTTAAAGTTCTTTTCAGTCGTATAAATTCGGGGTCAGACTCTTTTCTGGCAGCAGAAAAGGAGCTAATACTAAGTTGTGACAAGTCACTTGAACTCTATTACTTTTTACTATCCTTACCTGCTGCACTTAAAAATGTTGCAGAGCAAAAGATAGATGCAGGGTTAAAGAAATTTCATCCCACACCCCAGGAGATAGACCCAAACAGAAAATTTGTCAATAACAGACTTATTGCTTTGTTGGAAGATGATACAGACATCACAGGGTTTTGCAGTAAAAGAGGCCTCTCCTGGAGGGAGTACGACTCATTCGTGAAGAAAATTTACTCCTCTGTGATTTCTAAAGAGTACTTTTCAAACTATATGGAGTCATCTGAGAGCTCATTTGAAGAGGATATGAAACTTATCACATCAATATTCGAAGAGGAGCTGGAGGAGTCAGACGAGCTTTATACTCTGCTGGAAGATGCTAATCTATACTGGACAGATGATCTCGCCTTTATTATAAATGTAATAACAAAGAGACTCCACTCCCTAAAAGAGAGTAGCGCCTTGGAACACCCCTCTGTTTTTCTGAAGAGTGAAGATAAAGACTATGCGATTCGGCTTTTGAATGTCTCAATGATTAGATATGCCGAGTATACAGGGTTAATGTCCAAGTATGTACTCAATTGGGAGACAGATAGGCTGGCTGCTACAGACCTTGCACTTATTGTAATGGGAATTGCCGAGGCAGTCACTTTCCCTAATATCCCAATAAAAGTTACCATTAACGAATATGTGGAGCTCTCTAAATTTTACAGCACCCCTAATAGCAAGGTATTTGTAAACGGAATGCTGGACAAAATTCTGCTCGCTCTTAAGGATGAGGGTCAGATAGAAAAAAGTGGCAGAGGTTTGGTAGGGTCGTCAGAATAGTTAAATTTGCATAATCTTATTTAAAAAATATAAACAGTATGAATTTTTTAGTAATTCTTCAACAAACAGCAGAAGCAGGTTCAGGAAACTGGAGCTTTTTGGTTATGATGGGTCTTATCTTCGTTGTAATGTACTTCTTTATGATCCGTCCTCAGCAGAAAAAACAGAAAGAGCTAGCCAAATTCAGGAGCAGTCTTGAAAAAGGAGATAAAGTGGTGACTCTTGGTGGAATATATGGTGTAATAGTGGAGGTAAAAGAGCAATATGTTCTTGTGGAGGTTGATTCAAATGTTAAGCTAAGAATTGATAAATCGGCTATTGTAAAGGATATCAGCGATATTACAGCCGGTAAATAGTTCCCTAAAAGCTATGTTTAAGCTTAACAGCTCCATAATCAGTTACGAAAGAGGCAGACGACTTTTACAGCTCTTGTTCTGTCTCTTTCTTGCTTTTGTTATATGGAGTGTTCATAATCTCTCAGACGACTATAGCCACCTCTTTCAATACACTGTAGTTGCAAAATCGTCTATGAGCGGAAAATCCGAAGATTCTAAATCTATCAATAAACTTACCCTAAGAGCGAGAGCATCCGGATTCTATATTCTAAAACACAGATACAGTAGAGTTGATGCTTCAATGGTTCTATCTCCCGATAGTAAACTTTTCAAAAAGATGCCCGGGAAAAGAGATAGCTACTATCTTCTCACAACTGACATAAGGAGTCACATCTCAGAAGCAACGGCAGACAAGCTTCAGGTTGAGTACCTGAATACTGACACCCTGTTTTTTCTCTTTCCCGGAGTGGTTTCGAAGGAGGTTCCCGTTGCGTTTAAAGCCAAGATCTCTTTCAGAGATCAATATATGCAAACAGGAGAATTAAAATTAGAACCTGAGACGGTTACAATTTATGGAGAGCAATCTGTGCTGGATAAAACAGATTCTGTCTACACACAGTTAATCGTAATGGAAAATGTAAGCACACCTGTAAATGGAGTGTCAGCATTTACTCCTGTTTCGGGCATTACCATCTCCCCAAAAGAGCTACTATACTCAATGAATGTAGAGAGGTATGTAGAGAAAGAGATACTACTTCCGGTAACTATGATTAACCTTCCGGAGGGTTACATCTCCCAACTCAATCCATCGGAAATACGAATGACATACAGATTCCCTCTTAAAAGCAGGGAATCATTGTCCCTACAGTCGACAGCACTTTATGTAAATTACAAAAGAGTAGAGGGGGTATCAGACACAATTGTTGCTCCTGTTGTGGAGAATTTACCAATAGAAATTTTGGGATACACTCTCTACCCCGGGTATGTAGAGTGTAAAATTTATCCAAATACGAAAGTTATTAAATAAAACTCACAAAAATGGTCTGTCTGGTTTGTACGGGAGGGATTGGCAGCGGGAAATCTTATGCACTAAGAGTTATCACCCGGCTGGGCATACCTTCATATATTGCAGATAATAGAGCAAAAGAGCTCTATTATACAGATAAAGTGCTGCTGCGTGAGCTGATAGAGCTTCTTGGAGATGAGATAGCCCCGCAGGGAGTTATTAGAAGAGATATTATGGCTGCAAAAATATTCCCCAATCCGGAGCTTCTAACAAAGGTCAATGATATTGTTCATCCAAGGGTATTGGCAGATTTTGAAGCTTGGAAGATGGCCAGAAGGGATGATGGCGCAGATATTGTAGTATTTGAGAGTGCAATTTTTTTTGAGTCACCTGTTTTTCATCATATTGCAGATAAAGTAATGGTTGTAACAGCCCCGGAAGAGGTTAGGATTCAAAGAGTTATTAAGAGAGACAAAGTTTCGAGAGAGTTGGTAACAGAGAGGATACAAAGGCAGTGTTCCGAGAGAGAGAGACTCGAAAGAGCAGACTTTATCGTCTATACAGATGGGAAAAGAGCAGTATTGCCTCAGATATTGCAGGTGTTAAATCAAATGAATATAAAGAGATAAGTTAGGTATGGGATACGGTAAATGGATAAGCGGAGCAATCGGTTGGGCGTTAGGCGGACCTATTGGCGGCGTTATCGGATATTCAATAGCCTCTTTACTAGAGGGTGATTCTAAGAGTGATAATCAGGGGGTAGGAGGGTTTACCGCTCACAGTGGAGCATATTCAAGAACAGAAGAGAGAAACAGCTTTCTTGTAACACTTCTTGTCCTCTCATCTGCAGTGATGAAGGCAGATGGTAGAGTTATGAAATCTGAGTTGGATTATGTTAAAAAATTCATAATATCAAATTTCGGAGTTGATGCAGCTGCCGAAGCAACAAAATATCTGCAGGATATCTTAAAAAAAGATGTAGATGTAAACTCAGTTGGAGCTCAAGTTCAACGCTATATGAATGTTGAAGCTAGAATTCAACTCCTTCACTACCTCACCGGTATTGCCAAAGCAGACGGAGTGGTGAGCACACCGGAGCTCAAGGTTCTCAGGGAGATTGCACTGGCAATGTCTCTGTCGCACCGTGAAAGCGAAGCGATCTTTGCGATGTTTGATAATGGTGTAGACGCCGCTTATCAGATTTTGGAGGTTGACAAAAGCATCACAGACGAAGAGCTTAAAAAAGCCTACAAAAAACTGGCATTAAAACATCACCCCGATAAGGTATCCCACCTGGGTCCCGATATACAAAAATCTTCCGAAGAGAGATTCAAAAAAATCTCCCAGGCATATGAAAAGATCAAGAGAGACAGAGGTATATCATAATATATAAGGTTATAAATATCCATAATACAATGAATAAAACAGATTTAAAAAAGATTTTATCTATAGCCGGAGAGCCCGGTCTATTTCGTTTCGTGGCTCAGGCAAACGCGGGAGTGATTGCAGAATCCCTTTCGACCGGTAAAAGAAACCTCTTTGGTCTTAGCGCCAGGCTTACAACTCTTTCGGAGATCTCCATCTATACAAGTGACCAGGAGGTCTCTTTGATGACTGTGTTTGAAAAGATGAGAGAAATTCTTGGAGAGAGCGATGCTCCTCAGCCAAAATCTACACCGGAAGCTTTGAAATCGTTCTTTGAAACTGCACTTCCGGATTACGACAGAGATCGCTTCTATGTATCTCATATGAAAAAAGTTGTAGATTGGTATAATCAATTAAAAAAATATGCCTCTCTGGATTTTGAAAAGCCGGAGGAGATTGAGAGCGCCAAGGCTGAGTAGATGGTTAATAAAATCCAACTTATAACATTAGGATGCTCAAAAAACAGAGTTGATTCGGAACATCTGCTTAAACAGATTTTTGATTCCGGCATCGATATATTGCCCGAAGGCAGAGACCTTTCAAAAGAGAGGGTCGATGCCGTTATCATTAACACCTGCGGATTTATTAAAGATGCCAAGGAGGAGTCTGTAGAGACAATCTTTGCAGCGGTTGATGCTAAAAACAGAGGTTACACCAAGAAGATTTTTGTTTTTGGTTGTCTCTCTCAGAGATATCGTACAGAGCTAGAAGCCGAAATTCCTGAGGTAGATGGTTTCTTTGGAGCATTCGATTCTCGTTCTGTTATAGGTGCGCTCGGTAAGAAGTGGGACACTCTTCTGGAGAACAGAAGATACCTCACCACTCCCTCTCACTATGCATATTTGAAAATATCAGAAGGTTGTGACAGAATTTGCTCATACTGCTCAATTCCCCTTATTAGAGGAGCACACACGTCGGTGCCTGTAGATGATCTTATAGACGAGGCAAAACACCTGGCCGATGCCGGTGTAAAAGAGTTGATTGTGGTTGCACAGGATACAACCTACTACGGAGTTGATCTTTATAAGGAGAGGAGGCTTGCTCATCTTTTAGAGAGCCTGTGTGAGGTTGACGGCATAGAGTGGATAAGAGTTCTCTACTCGTACCCTGCGGCATTTCCAGAGAGGGTTTTAGATGTTATGGCTTCAAATCCAAAGATGTGTAAATACCTGGATATCCCGCTTCAACACATCAACGACAAAGTTCTTGCTAATATGAGAAGATCTGTGGATGGAGAGAGTATCCGCAGACTGGTGAGAAATTTCCGTGATAGAGTGCCGGGAATTGTACTGAGAACAACAATGATTGTCGGACATCCTGGAGAGAGTAAAGGTGCATTTGAGGAGCTGATCAATTTTGTCTCCGAAGCAAAATTTGAGAGGCTTGGCGCATTTACATACTCACAGGAGGAGGGTACCTGGGGTGCTGAAAATCTAAAAGATACCATATCCGAGAGAGTCAAACAGGAGAGATACGAGAGGTTAATGGAGGTGCAATCAAATATCTCCCTCAATTATAATTTATCCCGTAAAGGAAAGATTGAGAGAGTTTTGATAGATTCATTTGACGAAGGTGTATTTACGGCAAGAAGTATGAGTGAGAGCCCCGAGGTTGACGGAGAGATTCTTATTGGATCTGATACTTTTTTAAACGGTTTCAATCCTAACGAAATTATTGGTACATTTGTTGATGTACGAATAGATAGTGCAGATGAGTACGATCTGACAGCAACTTTTGTTTGATTTTAAATTAAAAAAGACTTTAAACTATGAAATTACTTGAAGGAAAGGTGGCCCTTATTACAGGAGCCGCCAGAGGTATAGGAAAGGCGATTGCAGTTAAATATGCATCACAGGGTGCAAATATTGCCTTTACCGACCTTGTGATTGACGAAAATACAGAGGCTACAAAAAAGGAGCTTGAGAGTTATGGAGTAAAGGTCGTTGCAATAGCCTCAAATGCAGCCTCTTTTGATGAGGCACATAAGGTTGTTGAGGATGTTGTAAAAGAGTTTGGCAAGCTGGATATTCTGGTTAATAATGCCGGTATTACCAAAGACGGTCTTATGATGAGAATGTCTGAACAGCAATGGGATATGGTTATAAACATCAATCTAAAGAGTGCCTTTAACTATGTTCACGCTGTTACTCCGGTAATGATGAGACAAAAATCCGGTTCTATCATAAATATGAGTTCTGTTGTTGGGGTTGGGGGTAATGCCGGGCAGGCAAACTATTCTGCTTCAAAAGCAGGAATGATTGGCCTGACAAAATCTATTGCTCAGGAGTTGGGTTCAAGAGGAGTTCGCTCCAATGCTGTCGCTCCGGGATTTATCCTTACAGATATGACCGATAAGCTTCCGGATGAGGTGAAAAAACTGTGGGCAGAACAGATTCCACTAAGAAGGGGTGGCTCTGCAGAGGATGTGGCAAATGTATGTCTCTTCCTGGCGAGTGAACTATCTTCTTATGTAACCGGTCAGGTGATATCTGTGTGCGGCGGAATGAAAATGTAGCTATATATTAATTTTAAATCTCTTGAGTTATGAAGGGGTTCTTGTGGATGATTATTGCAGGAGTAGTTGTATCCTCTTGTAATTTGCAACAAAACGGCCAAACTGTTAATAAAGGTCTTAAAGTGATGATCCAGGTAGACTTCGAAGGGGTTACCGGTGTGGTAAATTTTGACGAAATCTATCCCGGGCACCCTCACTTTGAGAGAAATACCAGAATTCTTACAAATGAGATAAACGCTGCTGTAGAGGGTGCCGCCGCAGCAGGGGCAACTACAATTATTGTAAGAGACGGACACGCAGGAAATATTAATGTAGACCCCCTGCTTTTAGACAAAAGGGCAATGCTCACACGAGGCAGGCTTCCGGGGACTCCTCACACGATGGTATTGGGAATAGACTCTACATTTGATGCTCTGCTGTTTATTGGTGCTCACGCAAGAGCCGGAGTAGAGAACGGCACACTATCCCACACAATGTCTCTTAAGGTCTTAGATTTTAGAATCAACGACACGCCTCTTTTTGAAGCAGCATATAATTCACTATATGCAGGCAAATTCGGTGTGCCGGTTGTATTTCTCTCAGGAGATGATGCTGCCTGTAGGGAGGCTGTAGAGAATTTTGGAAATATAGATACTGTTGTTACAAAGTACTCTTTTGGAAGAACTTGTGCAACTAGCAAATCTCCCGAGGTTGTTTATGACCAGATAAGAAAAGGTGTAGAGAGATCTCTGCAAAATTTAGAGAGAGGCTGCATCTTTAAAATGGAGAGACCATACAGAATGGAGGTTAGAGTTAAAACAGACGAAACTACAGGGGAGAAAACTGTAACAGCCACATCCGATACACTTGAAGTCGTAATGAAGAGATTCTGGGAAAACTTATAGTATATGAAAACAATATATCCTATTAAGGGACTGATACTTTTGGTTTCTGTTATTATTCTGAGCTCTTGCGGGCCTGCAATACAACTCTTTAATATCGATGAGAGAGTTGCTCCAATTCACCCGGTTAACTTTGACAACAGATCTATATCTGTTTATGTAACTATGGATAGTGGGGAAGAGGGAGAGAATATGCTTTTTAAAAACGACTCTGCCCAAATGTCAAACCTGGCTACAGGGATTGCTTCATCTCTGGAGAAAAATCTTCTCCTTGACGAGGGAGCGGTCTATGTTTTTAATCACTATCCAGGGGGTGGTTTTAAGTACAATATGGAGTATATTCATTCACTCTCTGCAGCATCCAATTCAGATATTCTGGTGCTTGTTGATACACTTATGGTGGGTAAAACTCAAATTATGAATGATTTAAAATCACCTATAACTCAATCTTACAGGTCTAATTACGTTTTTGCTCCAATAAGAACCGTTATCAATGTTTTTGATGGAATAACTGCAGAGAGACTCTCCAGGATAGATCAAAAAGACACAGTCTATTGGGAGATACTCTCCAGAAGTGATGCAAGAGACAATGCCATTAAATATAAAGCGGTGGAATCTATGCTAAAAGTTGCCACGACATTGGGAGAGGATATTGTAACTATGATGTTTCCGCAGTGGCAAACAGTAGGAAAATACCTCTATATATATCCTGTATCTTCCTGGCAAAAAGCTTATGAATATTCACTGGAGTTCAAATGGAGAGAGGCAATGGATATATGGTTAGAGGAGACATCTCATCACGATGCAATTAGAGCTGCATCTGCTGCCTATAACATTGCTGTGGCTTGTGAGCTTACAGATAGATTGGAGTTGGCGATTGAGTGGATTGATGTCTCCATTAAGAAGTTCAGGTTACAAGGGGTTTTAAGTTATAAACAGAGTTTGATTAAGAAGCTTGAAAAGAGATAAATTAAAGCCGACTGCAGATCCTGAATATCTCAGGCAAAAGAGAGAGGCAGCAGTAAGAAAACATAGAAAGACAATTCTTTTTAATGATAAAGAGTTGGAAGCTATTGATATCTACTGTAAAAAATATAAGGTAAAGTCAAAGACCAAATTTTGCAGAGAGGCTATAATATCTGCAATTCTCAAACAGTTTGACGAAGATCATCCAAAGTTGTTTTAAGAAAAAAGGTGGGTCTGTAAGCCGGATTCTGTACTCCTTACGAAGCCTCTGTCATCTATCTGATGCAGCCTACCCCCCGGCATCGGGCGAGCAGCCCTCAATCACCGGTATATGTGGCCTTGCAGGAGACTGTTCGTACCCTCACAATGTCGCCATAATGAGTCGTGGGCTCTTACCCCGCGTTTTCACCCTTACCCCCCTAAGAGGGCGGTTGTTTTCTGTTACGATTTGCCTAAAGTTACCCCCAGCTGTGCTTTCCACAGAGTCTTGCTCTATCCTGTCCGGACTTTCCTCCCCTGCAAACGCAAAGGCGACAAAGCGACCCACCGGCGACAAAGGTAGAAAAAAGGAGGAGGAGTTACTAAAAATATGTATATTTGCACTGCATTAACATAATGCTTGGGGGTGCCCTTTGGGCTGAGATCATACCCTTTTCACCTGATCAGGATAATGCCTGCGAAGGGAAAGCGAATCTCGTTTAACGTACCCCCCTGCAATAAAAATAATTAATAATGAAAAGATTAGCTTTATTTTGCGGGGTCATTTTTTTACCTTTAATATCCCAGGCTCAAGATTCAGGGCAAAAAGAAAAGGTAACTCAAACAAAACTTGACAGTGTTGTAGTGGAGTCATTCAGGGGAGGGAAAAATACCCCGGTAACTCACTCTACTATGAACATTGATCTGTTAAAAAAACAGTCACCCGTTAGCTCTGTACCAATGGTACTCTCTCTGATGCCATCTGTTGTAGCCTCAACCGAAGGTGGTAACGGACTTGGTTACTCTTCAATCAGAATCAGGGGAAGTGAAAGTTCCAGAATTAATGTTACATTAAATGGAGTTGCCCTCAACGATGCAGAGTCGCAGGAGGTGTTCTGGGTAAACATCCCATCTTTTACATCATTCTTGCAGGATATTCAGGTACAGAGGGGTGTGGGAACATCAACCAACGGGCCTGCTGCTTTTGGAGCAAGTATAAATATGAGAACTCTTTTTGCTGCACAGGAGCCGTATGGAGTTGCAGATTTCAGTATAGGAAGTTATAATACATATCTTTCAACTGTTGGTGCTGGAACAGGACTTTTAAAGAACGGGCTCTCGTTTGACATTCGCTACTCCCGAAACAGGGGAGATGGTTATATAAGGAATGCAAAAACAGACCTTGGCTCACTATTTGCCACTGTCGGCTGGTTTAATGGTGACAATTCATTGAAATTAACCTATATAATGGGAGACCAAAAGTCGGGAATAACCTGGGAGGGAGTCTCCAGAGAGCAGATGGAGATCGACAGAAGATTTAATTCGGCAGGCTCGTACTATGATAAAGCGGGAAATCTCCTATTTTACCAAAACGAGACTGATAACTATATTCAGCACCATATACAGACACACTTCATACATAGGATATCTCCTAAACTTATTTGGAGTTCTACAATTCACTTTACCAAAGGAGACGGGTTTTATGAGAACTATAAAAATAACCGAAAATTTTCGGAGTATAATTTACCTGTTCAGAGAGTTAAAGGGGTAGACTACTCAAGGTCTGATGTTGTCATAAGACAAGCGTTAGACAACAATTACATAGCTTTAAACACCTCTCTCTCATATAACAGTGAAGATTTTAACTCAACGGCAGGAGTAAGCTACTCCTACTATGATGGAGACCATTTCGGGAAGTTAATTTGGAGTATGTACAACAATGACATCCCCGAAAACTACCAGTGGTACCTCAATAAAGGATTTAAAGCAGACCTCTCTGCTTTTGCCAGAGTAGAGAAGAGTTTGGGCAGCAGAGTGGTTGCCTTCGCAGATTTACAATACAGAAGGGTAGATTTTACACTTGGGGGAGAGGATAAAGATTTTGCCTCTCTGGATTGGAAAGGGGTCTATGATTTTTTCAACCCCAAGGCGGGGATTACACTCAACATAAACATAGCCAATCAGCTCTATGCATCGGTGGCTGTAGGTAGAAAGGAGCCCGGAAGATCGGATATTAAGGAGTCAATAAAGGCACTTACGGCAGCTGCTATTAAACCTGAGAGAGTGATAGATTACGAAGCTGGTTATCGCTTAAAATCCAAGAAGGTAACTCTTTCTGCAAATATTTACTTTATGGAGTATAAAGATCAGTTAGTGCCTACCGGTAAATTGAGCGAGACAGGGTATGTAATCAAAGAGAATGTAGAACGCTCCTTCCGCAGAGGCATCGAACTCTCCACATCCTGGAAACCTCTCAGCTATTTGGGAGTAGATGCGAATTTAACTCTGAGCAGCAATAAAATCCTCAATTATATCTGGTATCTGGATCAATTTGACGAGAATTGGAATCTAGTCTCCCAAAGAGCGGTAAAGTTTGACAAGAGCGATATTGCATTCTCTCCGGCGGTTACAGGTATGGGAATGATTACTCTTCTCCCCTCTAAAAGCTCTTCAATATCTATTCACGGGAAATATGTAGGTAAACAGTATATGGATAATACCTCAAATCTATCCAGATCTGTGCCCCAATACTTTGTTTTAGGGCTTAATGCATCTAAAAGCTTTGAAGTTAAAAGCGGCAGATTTATGGATGTTCAGCTGTTTATAGATAATATGCTCAACAGAAAATACTTCTCAAACGGTTGGGTTTATAGTGCAGAATTTTTAAATGGAGATGCTTACAATGAGGAGGGCCTATACCCTCAGGCAGAGATTAACTTCACGGCCAAAGTAGCATTCCGGTTTTAAAATATATAGCAAAGAGTTGTAATTATGGATTATACAGAGATAATCGGAGCTGTTACAGGTATTATCTATGTAGTACTTGAGATAAAGCAGAAAAAATCAATGTGGATTGTAGGTGCGGTTTCTGCACTCTTCTATACCCTCATATTCCTTAATGCAAATCTTTTTGCAGCAATGGGACTGCAGATATATTTCCTGTTTGCCAGCGGATACGGATGGTGGATGTGGAGCAGTCAAAGCAACAAAGATGAGATATCGGAACCGATTGTAGTGAGATTGAACTTAACAAGGGCAGCCATATCAACTGCAGCAGCATTAGCAGGATTTCTACTTCTTTGGTACATTCTCAAAAACTACAGCTCCGACCCTATGCCTGCCACCGATGCTTTAATTGCGGCATTGAGTATGCTTGCAACCTACTGGGTTACCAACAGATTCATACAGCATTGGCATTTGTGGATTGCTGCAGATTTACTTGCCATATATATGTATTTATCTCAGGGACTCTATGCCACTACTGCTCTTTATTTTATCTATATAATTGCTGCAATGGCAGGCATTGTTCACTGGAGAAAATTCCGTCATGTTTTGAATTAGCTCTAAATTTTCCTATTTTTGGCCGAATTAATAAATTGAAATATGCGTCTTATTGCAGATAGCGGCTCAACCAAGGTAGACTGGAGAGCTATACACAGTGATGGTACGGTTCAGGAGATTACAACAGCAGGGATTAATCCGTTTTTTCAAACTGAGGAGCAGATTATTTATGAACTGGAACAACATCTTCTTCCCGAGATAAGTGCCTCAGTTAATGAGATTCACTTTTACGGAGCAGGAGTATCCTCTCCGGATAAAGTTAAGGTTCTTCAAGATTGCTTCAGAAAGGTCTTTCCTAAGGCAAACACCAGTGCATACACCGATCTTCTTGCTGCTGCAAGATCACTTTGCGGCAATAAGCCCGGTATAGCAGGAATAATGGGAACCGGTGCAAACTCCTGCTTCTTTGATGGTAAAGAGATTGCAGACAATGTTCCTGCCTGCGGCTATATTCTTGGAGATGAGGGTAGCGGTGCGGTGCTTGGGAAGAAATTTATCTCAGATTATCTCAAGAGGCAACTTCCGGCAGATCTCAACGCTCAGTTTGACCTTAAGTACAATCTAAACTATAGCATAGTAATAGAACGGGTTTACAGACAACCTTTCCCAAACAGATATCTTGCCACTTTTTCTGTATTCCTCAACGAGAACAAAAGCCACCCCTATGTAGACAAATTTTTAAGAGAGTGCTTTACCGAGTTCTTTACAAGAAACATTATGCAGTATGACTATAAAAAATACCCTGTGAACTTGGTTGGCTCTGTGGCATTTCACTATAGGGAGATTTTAGTTGATGTTGCATCAAAACTAGGTATTAAAATTGGGAAAATAGTACAGTCTCCCATTGACGGACTGGCAGAATATCACAAATCTTTATAATCCAATGAGAGTTACAGAACAATCATCAAATTATAATCACCTGGACAAGATGTCCACGCTGGAACTTCTGATTAATATAAATAACGAAGATAAGACAGTTCCAATGGCCGTTGAGCGGTGCATACCTCAGATAGAGAAGCTTGTAGACGGTATTGTGGAGAGAATCTCAAGGGGAGGGCGACTTTTCTATTTGGGAGCAGGAACCAGCGGGCGACTGGGAATCCTTGACGCATCTGAGATTCCGCCAACATTTGGAGCCCCTTTTGATTTGGTTATAGGTCTTATAGCAGGAGGCGATAAAGCTATAAGAAGAGCCGTAGAGGCTGCGGAAGACAATTGGGAGGGTGGATGGAACGATATGCAGCAGTATGGTGTAGACAATGACGATATTGTTGTGGGGATTGCTGCTTCCGGGACCACACCTTATGTTATCGGAGCTGTTAAAGAGGCCCGGGCAAGAGGTATCCTCACTGCGTGTGTTACCTGTAACCCAAACAGCCCTTTGGCTGCAGAGGTCGATATTCCAATTGAGGCCGTGGTAGGCCCGGAGTTTGTAACCGGCAGTACCAGAATGAAAGCGGGAACTGCCCAGAAGCTGGTTCTTAATATGATTACCACATCTGCAATGGTTAGACTTGGTCACGTTAAAGGGAATAAGATGGTAGATATGCAGCTTACGAATGCAAAATTGGTGGATAGGGGAACCAGAATGATAATGGACGAGGCCGGGATTACAGATTATGATCAGGCAAAAGAGCTGCTTCTCACCCACGGTTCGGTTAGAAAGGGTGTAGATTTCTTTAAAAATCAGCAATAACAGCCAATAGAAATGTTTAGAAACAATCTCTCATCTTCACTGTTATCCAATGCTGTAGAGGAGCTTACAGCCCTACCCGGAATTGGTCGCAAGAGTGCGTTGAGGTTTGCGCTTCATCTGCTTAATCAACCCAAAGAAAATGTAGAGAGATTTTCAAAGGCAATAATTAGGATGAGAGAGGAGATAAAATATTGCTCTATTTGCAATATGATTTCCGACACACCCATATGTTCCGTTTGTAGTGACAACAGAAGGGACTCCTCTCTTGTTTGTGTTGTGGAGAGTATCAGGGATGTCCTAAGTATCGAGAATACCGGCGAGTTCAAAGGGGTGTACCACGTTCTTGGCGGGATAATCTCCCCAATGGATGGAGTATCTCCATCTGATCTCTCAATTGACTCATTGGTAAACAGAGTTGAAAGCGGCTCAGTTGAGGAGGTTTTCCTTGCTCTGAGCACAACAATGGAGGGAGAGACCACATCATATTATATTTATAAAAAGATCGGCAGATTCCCGATAAAGGTGAGCACTATTGCAAGAGGTGTAGGTTTCGGAGATGAACTTGAGTTCACCGACGAAGTTACCCTAGGCAGATCAATAACTAACAGACAGCCATTTATACCAGTAAATCAGTAAAAATAAAATATTATGCATCAATTTCCGCTATCGTGGCTTTTAATAGCCTTTACACTCTACACAGCTTTGCTGTTTTTTGTATCGTGGTTAACCTCCAGAAAGGCAGATATGGGCTCATATTTTCTTGGGAATAAAAAATCTCCTTGGTATATTGTTGCATACGGAATGGTTGGGACATCAATATCCGGAGTTACATTTATATCTGTTCCCGGTAATGTGTTAAACCAGAATTTTTACTATATGCCTCTGGTTCTGGGTTTCCTTCTTGGTTATATGGTTATAGCTAAAGTGCTTATTCCGTTATATTACAAGATGAACCTCACCTCTATCTATACCTATCTTGAGAAGAGGTTTGGCTTTTATTCATATAAAACCGGAGCATCTGTATTTATGGTATCCAGGATCTTAGGTGCAGCAGTAAGGATTTTTGTGGTTGTTCTGGTTCTTCACACATTCCTTCCGGAAGGGTCAGTGCCATTTTGGGTAGTTGCATTTATATTTATGTTCCTTATTTTCCTGTATACATTCAGGGGTGGTGTAAAGACTATCATCTGGACAGATGTTCTCCAGACAACATTTATGCTTCTTGCTGTCTTCCTTACCATATTCTCAATTGCAAGAGCTATGGACTGGAGTGTTGGAGAGATGCTCACCGAGGTAAGAAAATCTACCTTCTCCGGTTGGCTGGACTGGGAGTGGAGTCACGGTACAAATGCAATTAAGCAGTTCATTGCAGGTATATTCATTACTATTGTAATGACAGGATTAGATCAGGAGATGATGCAGAAAAACCTTTCGTGTAAAAACATTAAAGAGGCCCAAAAAAATGTATATACTACCAGCGTTACGATAGTAGTGGTAAACTACTTCTTTCTTCTGTTGGGTGCTGTATTGGCAATTTTTGTGAGCAGTAAGCTCGGAGGTATGGAGGGAATAGGTCTTGCAGATGCCGAGGGTATATTTACAAAAGCACAAACAGACAAACTCTTCCCTACAATCGCAAGCCAATATCTGGGTCTTGGAGTAGGTCTCTTCTTTATAATAGGTCTTATATCAGCATCATATCCAAGTGCAGGAGGGGCGCTTACATCCCTAACGACATCTTTCTGTATAGACTTTGTGGGTTTTAACAGCAGAACAGATCTGACAGAGATTAGAAAAAAGAGAATTCGTCAGATGGCCCACGCCGGTTTTGCCTTTCTCTTCTTTATAATAATTGTGATTCTCCACATTGTAAATAAACAGGCGATAATTGATCTTGTCTATCTGTTGGCAGCCTACACCTACGGACCGCTATTAGGACTCTTCTTCTTCGGCCTGCTCACAAAGTATCAGGTAAAGGACAAGTTCATACCATTTGTTGCAATAGCATCTCCCCTGATTTGCTATGTGTTAGACACAGTAGGAAAAGATATGCTGGGATTTGGTTTCGGGTTTACAATTCTAATTGTAAACGGACTTCTCACATTCTTAGGAATGTATCTTTTGAGGGTGAAGAGGTAGAGTTGTAATGACTTTTCTCTCCATACTGCTTTTAGCTTCCGGGCTGAGCTTTGATACTTTTGCGGTATCACTCTCTTGCGGTATATCTCTTCCTCAGATTAAAAGAGTTAAATTTCTAAAGATTGTATCCGGTTTTGCAATCTTTCAATCTGGCTTCATACTGCTGGGGTGGCTTTTGGGGTACAAGGTGTTGGAGTATGTATCTGCATTAGACCATTGGATAGCATTCTCCCTTCTCGCATACATAGGAATTAAGATGATCTTTGACGGTTTTAAAAGCACTGAAACAGATAAGCCCTGCATAGACATCACCAACAACCGCTCTCTTGCTGTTGTTTCATTTGCTACCAGCATTGATGCTTTTGCCGTAGGGATATCTTTAGCTTTGATATCTATCACCCCGGACAGACTTTTTCTGATATGGCTTACGGTTGCTATGGTAACAGCGGCAGCATCTGCAGTAGGGCTAAAATGGGGCAGATTTTTAGGATCTGCTGCCGGAACCAGAGCAATGATTTTGGGAGGTATTATACTCTTATCCCTCGGACTGAAAATTTTGATTGAGCATCTGGATATTTTATCTTAACTTTGCACACGGCAAAATGTACCTTAATTCCTTTTAAATGCTCATTCGTGTATCGGCCATATCCTATCTTAATACTCTTCCTTTCGTTTACGGTTTGATGAACCATCCTGTTTACGAGAAGATAGAGCTTACCCTCTCTACCCCCGAGGCATCTGCAAGGGATCTTATAGAGGGAAGGGTAGATATAGGCATTGTTCCGTCTGCAATTATTCCTCAAATCGGTGTTAACAACATTATTTCGGATTACTGTATCGGAGCTGATAGTAAAGTGGCCAGCGTTTTGCTTTGCAGCGGAGTTGAGGTCAAAGATATTGAGAAGGTCTATCTGGACAGTGAGTCCAGAACTTCTGTAATGTTGTCCAGGATTCTGTTCAGAAACCATTGGAAAATAGACCCCTCATACTCTCCGTTTGAGGCATCAAAGAGCGAGATAGATACCGGTAAATCATATATTTTAATTGGTGACAAGGCTCTTTTATATGCCGATAAGTTTCGCTTTGTTTACGATTTGGCAGAGGAGTGGATAAAATTCAGGAGATTACCTTTTGTTTTTGCCTGTTGGACATCTAACCGAAAACTGGAGGACTCTTTCATTAAGGAGTTCAATGATGCTCTTGCTTTTGGCTTGGATAATATAGAGAACTCCCTGCGAACACTCCCGCATATTTTTGATTACACATTTGCTTACAATTATCTTAAAAACAATATTTCCTTCAATCTCAGCCCCGATAAACGCGAGGGACTCTCAGAGTTCTGGAGTCTTGCTCTGGAAGAGATGAAGTCAAAGGTCCGATGGTTTGGCTAATTTTACGCCCTGTTCCGGGGCAATCCGAAGTAAATTACAAACCATTAAACGGATCAATTTATGCTCGAAATATTTTACAAACATAAGGGACAGCTGGTAACCACCGATGAGCTAAGTGCTTTGGACAGGCTTGGTTACGACGACATACTCTGGATAGATCTCACATCTCCAACAGGAGAGGAGAAGAGGGGGATAGAGTCATATCTTAACACTACTCTTCAAAGCAGGGCACAGGCAGAGGAGATTGAGAGCTCATCAAGATACTCCGAAAGTGAAACCACCATATTCATAAACACAAACTTTTTAATTCCCGGTCCGGATGACTACACTATGGAGGCGGTCTCCTTTATTCTTTGCGAGGGGATTATAGTATCTATAAGACACGTGCCACTAAGAAGTTTTACAGATTTACAGAGAAGACTGTTGGCAAACTACAGGACAATGCCTACAGGATACCACATTTTAATAGGAATTCTTGAGAATAGAATCGACCTGGATGCCGATATGATAGAGTTGATGTCAAAAGAGATAGCTCAGTTCAGCAGAAAGGTGGGTCACGGAGGACAGATGGGTGAGGAGTTCATTCTGGACATCAACCAGCTTCAGGAGAACACAATGTTGGTAAGAGAGAACATTGTAGATAAACAACGAATGATCTCTAGTATTTTAAAAAGTGACAAGTTTCCGAGAGACGTCTTCCCAAAACTCAATGTTCTAATCAAAGACGTCAACTCTCTTATTAATCACACCAACTTCAGTTTTGAGAGGCTGGAGTATATGCAGAATACAGTTCTGGGGTTAATCAACCTGGAGCAGAACCGTATTATGAAGATCTTTACATTTGTTTCGTTACTCTTTATGCCACCAACGGTGATTGCCAGTATTTACGGTATGAATGTAGAGCTCCCATTATTGGGAGGAGCAATAGATTTTGCCCTTATTATGCTTATAATGATGGTTACGGTTGTAACTGTCTCTATACTTTTCCGTCGCAAAAAGATGCTTAAATAGCCACTCTTGTGGAGACTATTTACCGACATTCTTGGCGATAAACTTATTGTAAAGAGTTAAAGAGACCATACTCACAACTCCTATCCCGGCAAGTATAAGCCACAAAGTTCGTGGTTGATTCAAATTATCTACATATTTTACATAGAGAGAAGAGCCCAGGAAACCTCCGATACTGCTTCCTATTACGCCGTAGAGAAATGAGTATCCCAGGTAGATCGCTTTTTTATCTGCCGGGGCAATGAGTCCGATATATGAGATAAATTTGGGATGGGTTGTCATCTCGCCAAGCGTAAAGACCATAATTCCCGTAATAAAGATCCAGGGAGATGATGAGAAGGCAAGAATAGCCATCCCAATTGTCCCAAGCCCGATTCCGAAAATCATTGTTGGTAGGGCAGGGCTTCTCTTTACAATATTCGAAACAAAAAGTTGAAGAGCGATTATCACCCCTGCATTTATAACGGTAACGTGCTCAACATCAAATTTCCAGGATGGATTATCTATGAACACTCCCAGAAAAGAGTTTATGGCACTGTTTAGTGCTGTCATATCTACATAGTCTCTTACATACCACAACACTGTTCCAAACATCTGGAAATAGAGAATCCAAAAAGCGGAGTAGAGAAAGATCATTAGAATAAATCTCCAGTCTTTAATTACCATTACCATATCTTTGAAGACCTTTGAAAGGCTCTTGGTACTCTTCTCCCTTATGGGCTCTTTGTAGATGAATATATTGATGAGAAGTAGTATAAAGCCGATAATGGCAGCCATATAGAAGATATAGCTGTAGGAGTAGGATTTAAGAATTGGTACAAGAATAAGCGGGAATAGAAATGCACCAAGATTTATTGACCAGTAAAAAATACCGAACCCGAGAGTTGAGTTAGACTCGTTTGTGTTTCTTGCTATCGTTCCCGATATCACAGGTTTAAAAAAACCTGCTCCGAGAGCCATTATGACAAGAGAGAAAAAAACCAGAATATATCTGCTGGACATCCCGGTCAATGAGTATCCCAGAATCATACAAATAAATGCAAATGTGAGCACTTTCCTATAGCCGTACCTCTCTGCAATTGCTCCCGAAATTATTGGCAGAAAGTACAATAGTGGGGGGATGGTTCCCAAAATAGCTCCTGCCTGCTCCTTACTGAAGCCAAGCCCGCCGCTCTCATAGCCGAGTATTAGAAAAACCGACAGAACAGACATTACGCCATAGTATGATCCCCTCTCCAGGAACTCCATCACAATGACTGTCCAAAAGTTTTTTGGGAATGATTTAATTCCCGTTTTTTGATTATCCATATTATTAAGTTTGTTCAGTTCCCAAAGATAATTGGAATTTAATATATTACAAATTCAAAAACGATAATTTTTATTTGGCTTTTTGTGAAAAAAATCTTACTTTTGGGGCTCCCATTTTTGGGCTTATAAATAATGTCTAACTACTAGCAGTTTAAAGAATTAAGAAAAAATGACAAAAGAGAGAAAAGAGATCCTCGATTCAGAGGAGCAAATTGAAATCATCAAAAAGAGTGATGAAAAACTGGAAGCATTCATAGAGGATGAATCCACACCGGTAGATGCTACTACCAGAAAAAGAAAAAGTAATGTATCTGTTGCAGTCGATAAATTCGACTGGGATGCATATGAAAAAGAGTATGTTTATGACACCGACAAAGATGTAATCGAAGACAAGTACAGTCAGACTCTTTCCAAAGTGATAGAGAATGAGGTTGTTGAGGGAACAGTTGTAGTCTTTAACAAAAGAGAGGTTATTGTTAATATCGGTTACAAAAGTGAAGGCGTTATCAGCATAAACGAGTTCCGTTACAACCCGGATCTGGCCGTTGGCGATAAGGTTGAAGTTTATGTAGAGAACGCAGAGGATAAGAGAGGTCAACTTATTCTTTCTCACAAAAAGGCACGCTCACTCCGCTCTTGGGACAGGGTAAACGAGGCATTTGAAAAAGATGAAATCGTTAAAGGTTACATTAAGTGCCGCACAAAAGGCGGTATGATTGTAGATGTATTCGGCATCGAGGCATTCCTTCCTGGTTCTCAGATTGATGTAAAACCAATCCGCGATTACGATGTATATGTCAACAAAACAATGGAGTTTAAAATCGTTAAGATTAACCACGAATTCCGTAATGTTGTTGTATCTCACAAGGCACTCATTGAGGCAGAGCTTGAAGCTCAGAAAGCAGACATCATCGGGAAACTTGAAAAAGGTCAGATTCTGGAAGGTGTTGTTAAGAACATCACCTCATACGGAGTATTTGTAGACCTTGGCGGTGTAGACGGACTTATCCACATCACTGACCTATCTTGGGGTAGAATTAACCATCCGGAAGAGGTTGTACAACTTGACGAGAAGATCAATGTTGTTATTCTTGACTTTGACGATACCAAAAAACGTATTGCACTTGGTCTGAAACAACTTAGTTCACACCCTTGGGACTCTCTCAACTCTGAGCTTCAGGTTGGAGACAAAGTTAAAGGTAAAGTTGTTGTTATTGCAGATTACGGAGCATTCATTGAGATTCAGCCTGGTGTTGAGGGTCTTATACACGTATCTGAGATGTCTTGGTCACTTCACCTTCGCAGCGCTCAGGATTTCCTTAAAGTAGGCGACGAAGTTGAGGCAGTTATTCTTACTCTTGACAGAGACGAAAGAAAGATGTCACTTGGAATTAAACAACTTAAGAGTGATCCTTGGACAAGTATAAATGAGAGATATCCTGTAGGTGCTAAATGTACAGCTACAGTTCGTAACTTCACAAACTTCGGGGTTTTTGTAGAGCTTGAAGAGGGTGTAGACGGGCTTGTTCACATTAGCGACCTATCCTGGACTAAGAAGATTAAACATCCGTCTGAATTTACTACAGTAGGAGATGCACTGGAAGTAACTGTTCTGGAAGTAGATCAGGAGAACCGCCGTTTAAGCCTTGGCCACAAACAACTCGAGGAAAATCCTTGGGATGTGTTTGAGACAGTTTTCTCTACAAACTCAGTTCACGAAGGAACAATCACCGCTTATGTAGATAAAGGTGCAACTGTTGCACTCCCTTATGGTGTTGAAGGCTATGTTAGCCAGAAGAACATTATTAAAGAGGATGGTACTCAGGCAAAAGTAGAAGAGAAACTGGAGTTTAAGGTTATTGAATTCAACAAAACAACCAAGAGAATTGTTTTATCACATACTAAATTGTTTGAAGAACAAAAAAGAGAGGAGCCAAAGGAGAGGGTTACCGAAGGAGATTCAACTCAAAAAGCCGTTAAGAAATTAAAGGCAAACCTTGAGAAGACAACACTTGGTGACATTAGCGAACTTGCAGCTCTTAAGAGTGAGATGGAAAACAAGGATTCGGAGAAATAAACTTTAATGAAGTTTGCATTCACATCATTAGGTTGTGCTTCGGCTCTCCCTACAGTGAATAGGTTTCCAAGCGCTCATGTTCTTAATGTACATGAGCGCTTGTTTTTAATTGACTGTGGTGAAGGTGCACAGATACAACTACGCAGATACGGATTTTCATTTTTGAAGATTCGTGAAATCTTTATATCCCATATACACGGAGACCATATCTTCGGGATATACGGACTACTCTCAACAATGTCAATGATTGGACGGAGTGCGGAGATCTATATTTATGCTCCGGAATCATTTGGAGAGATACTCTCATCTTTCCTTACCCATTTCGGAGGGATGTTTAAATTTAAAGTTAATCATATAGTAATCAAAGGTGAGGAGCCGGAGTTGATTTGCGAATCAAAGAGTTTGGAGATTTTAAGCTTTCCTTTGAATCACAGGATAGATTGTTACGGGTTCCTCTTCCGCGAAAAGAGGCCAAAAAAGAATATACATAAGTACCTTATAGAGAAGAGCAGTCTTACTCTATTTGAGATAGCAAGACTTAAAGATGGTGAGGATGTTGAGAGAGAGAGTGGAGAGATACTTAAAAATGAAGATTATACATATACACCATATATACCAAGATCTTTTGCCTATTGCAGTGATACCG
>Ga0351836_1005_pt1 | contig 46575 bp, 41 predicted proteins | sample BONcelHFGM3001D4_FD_206749 | JGI IMG/M metagenome (GOLD analysis project Ga0351836, IMG submission 206749) | Enriched cells from coal bed in the Powder River Basin, Montana, United States - BONCAT cells FGM rep1 HSBNCT.FGM.300.1.D4 ... | reverse complement strand
ATCAGGCTGTTCCACTGAAGTTAACTGCATGACTGTATCCGATGCACTTCAGGTATTCTTTCACAACGCGCAGATTACCATCCATCACGACATGCTGGGGGCAGCGCATGCCCTTTTGGGCCATTCGGCCGGAATTGCCTGTATCTTAGGCACAGGAAGCAACTCATGCCTTTATGACGGCCATAGGATCTTGTCGCAGGTTCCATCGCTGGGCTATCTGCTTGGTGACGAAGGAAGCGGCTATCATATTGGCCGGAAGTTGCTTGCAGCTATGTTGAATGGAACAGCACCGGCCGACATATCCAATTCATTTGCAGAACAATATAAGCTGAATCTTTCTGATGTTCTACACCGGATCTATAAGGAAGAAAAACCCGGGCCATTTATTGCCTCTTTCGCTGAATTTGCAGCGCAACACATTGGCCATCCCTGGTGCAACGCTCTTGTAACTTCTTGTTTTGATGATTTTATCAAGTTGATGCTGAGACATTATGATAATACTGACAAGCTTCCATTTTCTTTTACGGGGTCGGTGGCCTATCACTTCAGGGAGTTGCTTACAGAGCTGCTGCATTCAAAAGGCTTATCAACCGGACGTATTCTTTCTTCCCCTATGGAAGGTTTGATTGAATACCACACTTCTTGGGTAAGCTAAAAGGAGTTATTATTAAATAGTTTGCATTGCAGAACGGACATAATTAATGATTCCCTGAACATCGCCCTGACCAAACCATTTGATTTCCTTGTTCTTCCTGAACCAGGTCATTTGCCTTTTGGCATAGCGGCGTGTGTTGGTTTTTATTTCTTCAATGGCCTCTTCAAGGCTGATCTTTTTGTCAAAATATCTGAACAACTCCTGATATCCAACTGTTTTTAAGGCATTTAATTTCGAGTAAGGATACATGTTCCTGGCCTCTTCAACCAGTCCGGAAGCGATCATCGCCTCTGCCCTTAGGTTAATTCGGTTGATTAACTGAGTCCTGTCAGTTTCTATTCCTGCCCAGATCACCACAAAAGGTCTTGACAGGGGTTGTCGTTTGCGGTAAAATGAAAATGGTTTTCCGGTCTGCAGACAAACCTCGAGAGCGCGCTGCAAACGGCGTGGATTCTGAAGGTCAACCACCTTATAATATTCAGGGTCAAGTTGTTTCAGCATATGCTGCAAACCGGCAAGTCCTTTGGTTTTGAGTATCAGATCAACTTCCTGCCTGACTTTTGCGTCTGTTTCGGGTATGTTGTCGAGTCCGCGACAAACAGCATCGAGGTATAAGCCTGATCCTCCAGTGATAATGACAAGATTGTTTTTTTCGTGCAATTGATTGATTTTCAACAAAGCTTGTTTCTCAAAACCAGCCACATCCAAAGGATTATGTATGCTGAGATGCCTGACGAAATGATGGTTCACCAATGCCATCTGCTCCTCCCCGGGTGCAGCTGTGCCAATGTTCATTTCATGGTAAAACTGACGACTGTCGGCTGAGATAATCTCAGTACCAAAAAGCTGTGCGAGCCTGATTGCCATTTCCGTTTTTCCGGACGCCGTCGGCCCTGCAAGCGCCAGCAGATATTTCCTATTCATTTGATCCATAAGACTTAAATCGGCACTGGACCATTGGATTTGATCACTGGTGGCTGTTCAGGCTCTCTGACTATGGACAGGCCTAACTCCAATCCATGCTTTTTCATCAGCCCGTAGGCTTCATCAAAATTATTCCCGATAATTCCATCGAGGATAGCCTCGCGTATGGCGTTTTTGATCAGGCCCACTTCTTTGCCTGGTCTTAATCCAAAAACTTCCATGATAATCTCGCCGCTAACAGGTGGCTGCCAGTTTCTGATGCGGTCCTTTGCTTCGATCTCCTTGAGTTTTTCACGAACCAGCCTGAAATTATCCCGGTATTTTTTTACCTTATACTCATTCTTTGAGGTGATGTCGGCCTCACAAAGAGTCATCAAATCGTCAATATCATCACCAGCATCAAATAAAAGGCGGCGAATAGCCGAATCGGTGACCACTTCCTGGGCCAACACTATTGGCCTTAGGTGCAGCAGTACCATTTTCTGAACAAATTTCATCCGGTCGTTTTGCGGCAACCTGAGTTGTTTAAAAATTCGCGGAACCATCCTCGCACCCCTGAACTCATGCCCATGGAATGTCCAGCCCGCCTCAGGATCATACTTCTTCGTAGGTGGCTTGGCAATGTCGTGCAAAATAGCTGACCACCGCAGCCAAAGGTCATCTGACATGCCTGCAAGGTTGTCCAGAACTTCAAGGGTATGGTAAAAATTGTCCTTATGCGACTTCCCATTAATGGATTCAACACCCTGCAGCGCAGCCATCTCAGGAAAGATCACATGCAACAGCCCTGTGTCGAACAACAACTTAAATCCCACTGAAGGCACATCGGCTAAAATGATTTTGTTAAGTTCGTCAGCAATCCGTTCAGCAGAAACGATCCTGATCCTGTTGCGGTTTCTCACAATGGCTTCGTAAGAACTTTGTTCAATCCGGAAGCCTAATTGAGTAGCAAACCGCACAGCCCTCATCATCCTCAAGGGATCGTCAGAATAGGTTATGTCGGGGTCGAGCGGTGTACGTATAATTTTCAGTTCAAGGTCTCTCAAACCATTAAAGGGATCAAGCAACAGGCCAAAATCGTAGGTATTTAAACTGATTGCCAAAGCATTAATGGTAAAATCCCTTCTGTTCTGATCATCCTGAAGGCTTCCATCTTCAACTTCCGGTTTTCTGCTGAAAAGTTTATAGGATTCCTTTCTGGCGCCAACAAATTCGATGCTCCAACCTTTGTGCGAGATCATTGCAGTGCCAAACTGCCCGTAGTAGCGGGCCTCAGTGCCTTTTCCAAGCTTCATGGCAACATGCTTCGCCGCTTCCAAACCACTACCGATAACAACTATATCAATATCTTTCGACTTACGATGCAGCAAAAGGTCTCGAACAAACCCACCGATTACATAGGCATCCAAACCAAGGTCTGAACACACGGATGAAATTGTCCTGAACAAAAAATTATCCACATGTCTGCTCAAATCTTCCATGTTGCAAAAGTACAGCGAAATTGCCCCGAATGAAAACAGGGATTATGAAATGATAAACTACCTGACATTAACCTGTTTACAATTAACAGAGCACAAAATTAGGAATATGTTTACCGCAGGAAACCTCCGCTTAAAAGGCCATTCTTATAAACAATTGCTGTGTTTATCAGTAATCATCGGAACACAAAAGGGGTTGTCCGATTGCATGGCTTAATTATTGAATAGATAACTAATCTCTCATTTATAAAGATTAATCTACCAACTTGAGTTCTGTCCTGCGGTTCAGCGCCCTGCCTTCCTCCTGCAGATTATCTGCAATGGGAACCGAAGATCCATAACCCACAGCCTTAATCCTGAGTGGATTAATACCTTTGTTTATCAGATACTGTTTAACAGATCCTGCCCTTTCGAGCGAAAGCCTGATGTTGTGTTCCTCTGTACCGGTACTGTCCGTATGACCGCCTAATTCAATTCTGACCAACGGATGGTCGTTGAGGAAGTTGGTAAGCTTGTTGAGTTCGTCGAATGACTCCTTCCTGAGTTCTGACTTATCGTGGTCAAAAAACACATTGTTGAGCACCAGTGAGGTTCCGGATGAAACCGGCTGAAGCTTAATAGTCAACATATAAGGGTCAGTTTCGTCTTCATTTGCCAGGGCAAAATTATCAGAATAAAAAAGGTAACCCTTGTGCGTAACATGCAGGCCATAATCACGTCCCGAAGGCAGAGCCGCCAGAAAACTGCCATCTGGCAGACTACACCGGCCTTCAGCAACTGTTGAACCAGAGTCTAAATCAGTTAGAGTATAGGCTGCTTTGAGTTTAAGGCCGCTTTCAGCATCCATTACTGTTGCACGGACAAATGAAACGCTTTCGGGACGTATTGAAGGTGAAAGTTCAAATGAGTAAATATCATAACCTCCAAAGCCGCCTTCCCTGATTGCGGAAATAAAGGCATGGCGGCCAGGTGCATCAACCACAAGGTTTATTTCGTCTCCTGAAGTATTTATGGGATATCCCAGGTTTTCAACTGTTAACCAGCGTCCGGCAACATCCCTTCTGGCTACAAACAGATCGGCTCCACCAAGTCCGGGGTGTCCTGTGCTCGAAAAATAAAGGGTTTTTCCGTCGGGGTGCAGAAAAGGTGCCATTTCATTGCCAGTCGTATTTATGTTCGCGCCCAGATTCACCGGCATGCCCCAACGGCCGTCAGGTAGTCTGATGCTCATCCATAAATCTGATCCTCCTAAACCCCCTCCCCTGTTGCTCACGAAAATCATTTCATTGCCGTCGGACGAAAGTGTGGGCTGTGAGTCCCATTGAGGCGAATTCACCCTATTGCCAAGACTTTCAGGCTCATCCCACTGGATTCCTGTCCATTCAGATTTATACAGATCGCAACTCCCCGCACCTCCCGGCCAGCCACAAGCCGAAAAATACAATGAACGGGCATCAGCCGAAAGAGTCATTGCGCCCATGAAGTCAGTTACTGTCCAATTTGTCACCAACTGGCTTGATGCTGTCCAGCCCGTTTGGTCATTCATGCTGAAGAAAAACCGTTCGGTAAGCACCGGACTGGCACCAAAAATACCGTCATCCAAAAATTTCCGGGTGAAATACAGCACTCCACCATCCAGCCTGACCGCGTTGACATATTCATCATCGTCCGAATTGATATTTGTTCCCAGATTTACAGGTTCAAATGCAACCGGATTCTCAGTCGCCCAAACACTAAACTCAGCACTACGTAACAAATTTTCAACCAACAACTTAAGTTCATTACTACCTTTATGGAGCCGCAGAAAAGTCTTCAAAGCACGCACGGATTCATGGTAGCGCTGCGAATGGTATAAGTGTCGTCCTAGAAGGTAATACACTGGCACAAAAAATACTGAATCAACAGAAATTGCTTTTTCGTAAGCGTTGATGGCCAGATTGCGTTTATTCATGTCTGAATAAGCATCTCCCATGAGCAGCCAGGCTTCCTTGAAACGTGGATCGGCCTGAGTGGCTTTACTCAGATATTTGACAGTCTTCAGATTGTCCCTGTCAATAAATGCTTTCTCAGCAGCCTTGTAGTGTTTCAGGGCTTTTCGGGACGCTGATCCCGGCTCATATTCAAAACGTTGTGCGGATAATTGCACGCAAAAGAGCAGAAATACGAGGAGCACAAAAAATTTCAGGGAATACGCATGTATTTGTGGCTTTGCAGACTTATCCTCCATTTGGGATTGTTCATTACATATTCTGTAAGCCATGACATTATCTTTTCTGATACACTCCATTCTGGTTGCAAATATAACAGGCATTCCGGAGAAACATAAGCTGCGTTTTTTTCGGCCCATTCAATATCTGCCTCTTTTTCAACAACCACCTTGAGTTCATGGGCTTTCGCATATATCTCGGGTCTGGGCGGCGCGAATTTTTTTGGCGACAAACAAATCCAGTCCCAGCTGCCTGTAAGCGGATGGGCACCGGAGGTTTCTACCATTGTTTTGATTCCGTTTTCCTTAAGCTTCGAAGTAAAATAATCCAAAGGATACATGGAAGGTTCACCTCCGGTGACAACCACAGTTTGCGCCGGGGTGGAGGCAGCCCTCTCGGCTATGTCATCGGCCGAAACAGGCGGAAACAGACGTGCATCCCATGAAGGTTTGGTGTCGCACCAGTGACAGCCGACATCGCAGCCGCCAATCCTGATGAAGTATGCAGCAGACCCCATATTAAACCCCTCACCCTGAATGGTATAGAACTCTTCCATTAATGGAAGCATTCTGCCGCCCTTCAATAAATCATCTGATTTTTTATTGTTATTCATTTTTTGAATGCACGTGTCATGTGTTTTCGGCCACTTATCAGCAATACTATAATTTCATCTCCGGGAATATCAATTCCTTGTAGCGAAACCTCATAATCCTTGTTCCTGTTAAGGATCAGAACTGAACGGTGCAGAAGTCTGCCTTGAGGATCGCTGATGTCGAGGCGCATTTCCCGTTTAACCTGCGAACGAACCACCAAACTACCCCATCCTCCATCGGGGGCCGGAAACATATTTACATCCGTTCTGGCTAATTCTCTTCGTTTGGAATTCTGCGTTACGGAGTCGGTCCAGGGTGATGAATCAAAGCTAAAAACCCTGGCACTGAATGTGGGGCTTCTCTCAGCAGAGATCAAATAATGCTTGTCGCCTAAATGACACACAGCTTCTGTTTGAGTGGTCACCAGATTCACCAGGTCAATACGCCTCTTATTGCCTGTAAAGAAATTATCCTCTTCAAAATCATTGAATATCCAAAGAAAAGGTGTCCAAACTTTTTGAACATATCCGATAAGGATCAATTCATTGTCGTCCATATTCAGAGAAGCCCCGGTTACAAGTCCGCCAGAATGGAATTCAGTAATTAGTTCAGCTGCATGGTTTCCCGGCGTTGCGGGTAAACGATACAACTGAGTGTTCTGTTGCCCCCTGTCCTTGGTAAACAGGTAGAGTGAACCATTAAAGGAAATAAATGCTTCGCAATCAAAACTATGTGTTTTACTTTTTTTGAAATCATTTTGTTCAGGGTAGTAAAACTTTATTTTTTCAGCCTGAGCTTTGGCATTGCCCTCTTTGGGCAGGGCATCAAGGCTTATCCGGTAAATCACAAGATCGCGCCGGGTTCCTGAGTTGTTTCCAAAGTCTCCAATGTACAGATACTCCTCATCCGAGGTAATTTCTTCCCAGTCAACAGCTGTGGCATTGGACAAAGTTAATCTGGCAACAACCTGAGCCGAAGAGGTATCAAGAGCATACAGCACAGGGCCATCACCACTGTCGTTGTGCGTCCATAGATTTCCGTTGTGAAACACAAGTCCTGAAGTTTCGCTGACCTCGGCAGGAAGCTCAAAAGCAAATGGCGGACTATGGACAATCGGCATATAGCGGCACGACCCGTCATTAACCTCAGCATTGATGTCAAAATTTACTGCAAGCGGATCGGTGCACCCTGCCTGTTGGCCAAAGCCATGTAAAAAGATTCCCAGTAGAAAAAATAAGATGAAAATCCTCATCACAAGTCAGTGTAAATCGCTTTGCGGCAGGCCAGCATAGTGTTATACAACAACGAAACTATAGTCATTGGCCCAACACCTCCGGGAACTGGCGTTATGGCGGAAGCTTTTTCCGAAACAGCTTCAAAATCAACATCTCCTACAATTCGATAGCCTTTGGCCTGGCTCATATCCGTCAACCTGTGGATGCCCACATCCACTACCACCACTCCTTCTTTAACCATGTCGGCCTTAACAAATCCAGGAATACCTATGGCAGCAACCAAAATATCTGCCTGACGGGTAATCTCTTCAAGATTGTTGGTTTTGCTGTGGCATAATGTAACTGTTGCGTTGGCTCCTGAACCCTTGCGCGACAGGAGAATACTTACAGGAGTTCCAACAATGTTTGACCGGCCTAAAACCACAACATGCCTGCCTTCGACATTGATATTGCTTCTTTTAAGCAATTCAACTATGCCAAAGGGTGTGGCAGGAAGGTAGGCGGGTAAACCCAGCGTCATGCGGCCCACATTGCGTGGGTGAAACCCATCAACATCTTTTGCAGGGCTGATTGCCTCTGTAATTTTATCGGCATTCACATGTGCAGGCAAGGGTAACTGAACAATAAAACCATCAACCTCAGGATCATGATTTAAAAAATCAATAACCTCAAGTAGTTCTTTTTCGGTTGTGGTTTGAGGCATCCTGTAAATTGTGGACGTGATGCCTGATTCATGACAAGCTTTTTCTTTGGAGGCCACATAGGTCATGCTGGCCGGATCTTCGCCAACAATTACCGCTGCCAGATGGGGTGCTTTAATGTCGGCATCAATCATGGCGGCCACTTCAGTGGCAATCTCCTTTTTTATGTCAGCTGCAATAGCCTTACCATCAATTATTGTGCTCATGTATCGTGATCTCTTAGTTTACCGCCTGTTTTTCATTTGGTTCATCATCTGCATCATCTTGCGCGGTCCGCCACCGGTCATCATTTTCATCATTTTGGAAGTTTCCTCAAACTGTTTGATGAGCTGATTTACTTCAACAATGTCGGTTCCGCTTCCTGTTGCAATTCTTTTTCTGCGGCTGCCATTGAGCAGTTTGGGATTCTCGCGCTCAGCCGGGGTCATCGAATAAATGATGGCTTCGATACTTTTAAAGGCATCATCATCAATGTCAGTATTTTTGAGGGCTTTTCCCATTCCGGGAATCATTCCGGCCAGATCCTTGATGTTGCCCATTTTTTTGATCTGGTTGATTTGTTTCAGAAAGTCGTTGAAATTGAACTCATTCTTTTGGAGCTTGCGCTGAAGCTTCTTGGCTTCCTCAGCATCGAACTGCTCCTGGGCTTTTTCAACCAGCGAAACGATGTCGCCCATTCCAAGGATGCGGTCGGCCATACGTTTGGGGTAGAATACGTCGAGGGCATCTGGTTTTTCGCCTATTCCCACAAATTTTATGGGTTTGTTCACAACCGAGCGGATGGTAAGCGCAGCACCACCTCGTGTATCACCATCAAGTTTGGTGAGAACTACTCCATCGAAATTGAGCTTGTCGTTGAAGGCCTTGGCTGTGTTCACAGCATCCTGTCCGGTCATTGAATCTACCACGAAAAGTGTTTCGTGGGGGGTTACGGCAGATTTAATGGCGGCAATTTCATTCATCATCATCTCGTCAATAGCCAGTCGGCCTGCTGTGTCAATGATAACCACATTGCGGGCTTTTTCGCGGGCATACCTTATGGCATTGCGGGCAATTGAAACGGGATCCTTGCTGTTTTCTTCAGTATATACCTCTACTTCAACCTGCTCGCCAAGCACTTTCAACTGGTTGATGGCTGCCGGACGGTAAACGTCGCAGGCCACCAACAAAGGCTGACGGCCTTTCTTTCGCTTGATGTAGCTGGCTAATTTGGCAGAAAACGTTGTTTTACCCGACCCCTGAAGTCCGGCAATCAGTATAATAGCTGGATTACTCTTCAGATTGATGTCTTCATGCTCCCCTCCCATCAGCTCGGTGAGTTCGTCATGAACAATTTTCACCATCAGCTGACCGGGCGATACTGAGCTGAGAATTTTCTGCCCGAGGGCTTTCTCCTTAACCGTTGTGGTAAAATCCTTGGCAATCTTAAAGCTCACGTCAGCGTCCAAAAGAGCCTTGCGCACTTCTTTCAGGGTTTCCGCCACATTAATCTCAGTAATGTGGCCCTGCCCCTTCAACAATTTAAATGACCGTTCGAGTTTCTCGCTTAAACCTTCAAACATGGGTATTTGACTTAATTTTTAAGGCGGCAAAGGTAGGAATTTATCTCGTATGTGTCCCGGTTAGCTTCAGCCCAAAACCTAATTTAAGAAAGTCTGTTTCAAATAAAAATGTTGATTTTTGCACGAAATGACATACATGAAAATACTTGTGCTTGCTATCGGCAAAACAGATGAGGCTTGGCTTGATGAGGGCATGAATAAATACCTGAAACGAATAAGCCGTTATGCCAAAATCGAATTTAAAATACTGCCGGATCCTGCCAACCGCAAAAGCCTGACCCCTGATTTGCAGAAAAAAGCGGAATGCGACTTAATTTTGGCTTCACTGGAACGTTCGGATGAATTGGTTTTGCTTGACGAAAACGGAAGTGGTTTTAGTTCGCGTGGCTTTGCTTCATGGCTCGAAAAGAAAGCTGTTGACAGCGTTAAAAGAATGGTTTTTGTGGTCGGTGGTCCTTATGGTTTTTCAGACGATGTGAAAAATCGAGCCAACTCAATAATTTCACTTTCAACGATGACTTTTTCGCACCAATTGGTGCGGCTCATTTTTTTTGAACAGCTATACCGTGCCTTTACAATTATCAAAGGCGAACCATACCACCACGACTAATTCAGTTTGCATTACCATCATTCATGCTTCTTGCATACCCTGCCTGTGATCAACTGGCATTCCTGCTGATTAAAATCCAATATCTTTGCCGCTCATTAAAATCATCGGATGATTACAGTTGACGGATTAACAGTTGAGTTTGGGGGCACCACCCTGTTCAAGGATATTACTTTTTCAATCAACGAAAAAGACAGGATCGCCCTGATGGGTAAAAACGGTGCAGGGAAATCAACTTTGCTGAAGATTATCGGGGGTGTCAGACAGGCTACACGTGGTAAAATTTCGTCCCCTAAGGATGCTGTCATTGCTTATCTGCCGCAACATTTGCTGACCGAAGACACACGAACGGTTTTTCAGGAAGCTGCAATGGCATTTGCTCAGATCCACCAAATGGAGAAAGAAATAGAAGAACTTAACCGTCAGCTCACTGAACGCACCGATTATGAATCAGATAGCTATTTTACACTTATTGAGGAAGTTTCATCACTAAGTGAAAAATTATATTCCATCGAGGAGATAAACTTTGATTCAGAGGTTGAAAAAATACTTTTTGGTCTTGGTTTTTCTCGTGATGATTTCAACCGTCCCACGAGCGAATTCAGCGGAGGATGGCGCATGCGCATCGAACTGGCCAAAATTTTGCTTCAAAAACCCGATCTGATCCTTCTTGATGAACCCACCAACCACATGGATATTGAGTCGGTGCAATGGTTCGAAGACTACCTGATCAACAGTTCAAGTGCTGTAATTGTGATTTCACACGACCGGGCTTTTGTGGACAACATCACTAACCGAACGATAGAAATTACCCTTGGCAGGATATACGATTACAAGGTTAAATACTCAGCTTATGTGCAATTGCGTAAAGAAAGGCGTGAACAGCAGCAGAAGCAATACGATGAACAGCAAAAGTTTATCGCTGATAACCAGGATTTTATTGACAGGTTCAAGGGCACTTACTCCAAAACAAATCAGGTGCAGTCGCGCGTCAGGATGCTCGAGAAAATGGTTGCCGTTGAGGTTGACGAAGAAGATACATCAGCGCTTCGACTGAGGTTTCCTCCTTCACCAAGAGCGGGTAGCTATCCGGTAATAGCCGAGGATATGGCTAAAAGATATGGCGATCACCTTGTTTTTTCAGGGGCATCCTACATCATCGAGCGCGGGCAGCGGGTGGCTTTTGTGGGCAAAAATGGTGAAGGAAAATCCACTATGGTGAAATGTCTTATGGGGCAAGTGGAATTTGAGGGAAAGCTTACCATTGGCCACAATACCATGATTGGATATTTTGCCCAGAATGAAGCTTCATTGCTTGATGAGGAAAATACTGTGTACAACACTATTGATGACGTGGCCAAAGGCGACATCCGCACCAAAATAAAAGACCTGCTGGGCGCATTTATGTTTGGTGACGAAAGCTGGAACAAAAAGGTAAAAGTGCTGTCAGGTGGCGAAAGAACCCGCCTGGCAATGATTAAACTGTTGCTCGAACCTGTTAACCTGCTCATTCTTGATGAGCCCACCAATCACCTGGATATGCGCACAAAAGATATCTTGAAAAGTGCGCTGATGGCTTACGACGGAACCCTGATCGTAGTGTCGCACGACCGCGATTTTCTGGATGGATTGGTGAACAAAGTGTTTGAGTTCGGCCAGAAGAAGGTTCGCGAACACATTGGTGATATCAACAGCTTCCTGAGTCGTAAAAAGCTCGATAACCTGAAGGAAATTGAACTTAGTGTAAAAAAATAAGCCCCATTCAGGGCTTATTCAATGATGCTTAAAGGTATTCCATTTCAGGGATAAACCTTTGGAATCATTTAATCCAATCCAAGTTTATATGCAAAAGAAACACCAAGTACCCTGTGCTTGTATGACACATCATCTGCATTGGACATATTGCCAAGTCCCAGGCCATATCCGATACCTGCTTCAATGGCTCCGATTTTTACTCCGGCGCCAATATTTAAGCCGTAGTCTAACCTGTTGGCTTCGGTCTTTTCTGAACCCCACTCAACATCTTCTGAGTCATCCCCCATTTTACCTTTTCCGCTTAGTCCAAATCCAAGATATGGTCCTGCCAGGGCATACAGTTCCAGCCCTCCCAAATCGAAGTAGGTTTTGGCATTCAGAGGAATCTCGACATACATGAGGTTGAACACAAAATCATCCGGGTCTCCATCCATCTTATAACCTTTGGTTGACAAAAGCAATCCCGGCTCGAAAGCCAGCATGTCACCAAACGGCATCTCATAAGTGGCTCCAAGATGGAAACCGGGCTTCATCAAAATGTCATCAGCCTTTTCGTCGTTAACCTTAATTACCATACTTGACAGGTTAAGACCTGCTTTGACACCGAATGTCTGTGCCTGTGCATTCACAGCAAAAGCCATTACCATTAAAATGGCAGTTAATCTGATTAGTTGTTTCATTGTTTAAGTTTTTTAGTTTGTCCTACTCATAAGGCTTTTCGGAACCGCCCCGCAAATTAAGCGCGGAAATCGTTAAAATCAATTACGTGGATGGTTAGCCCCTACTTAACCTTAGAATGGTTTTGAACAAAGGTACAGAGTAACGGGAATAATTCAAAATAAAACAATGAAATTTATATTAACCAATTAGAGCGCCGGATTACTCAAAAGGCCATAAATTCATCCATCAATGCTTGCATATAGGCTTTTCCCTGAATAGTTAATTCACCTTGCAGGGAGTCCGCAGCCTGCATCTGCCATGGACTTCCTGCATAATGGTTCCAAACCAGGTAGCCTTCCTGGCGTTTAAAACCAAAACCATCGTTCAGTTCAAAAAATGCAAACGGCCGGTAGCAAGTGTTCATAAAATTTTTACTCCACCGATAGGCAGAAGCATCCATTCCGAGCTGTGCAAGAAGGCTGGCAGGAATATCGGTATTTCCACAGATTTGTTCAATGTGCTGGCCTTTGAACTCATTTTTGAGCACCGGTCCGTAAAACAGTAACGGTACTTTGTGGTATTCAAACGACTCGAGCGGATGGTTTCGGTATGACTTGTGGCTGTGATCGGCCATGATGATAAAGAGTGTATTCTTATACCACTCCTGCTTCCGGGCTATTTCAAAAAAGGCACCGAGGGCTTTATCGGTGTAGTGGGCCGAATTAACAAACTCTTTTTCCATCTCAGGCCACTGTATCACGTGCTCCATCGGAAAATCGTAAGGGGAATGTGAACTCAGAGTAAACAGTGTGCTGAAAAATGGTTGTGGATAATCATTCAGAGCAGTGGCAGCATGAGTCAAAAACTCCATATCATGAACCCCAAGCTTGCCTCTTTTCAGGTTCGATGGCAGGTGTTTGCCTTCCCTGATGTCATCAAATTCATTGTGGACCAAAAAACTCAGGATGTTTCCATAAATAAGCTGGCCGCCAAACCAAAAACTACTGTGATAGCCGGCCTTGGACATATCACGCACCAGACTCGGAAGCGCATGGTATTTCTCGGGATATGAAGTAATGGTGATCAGCGGGAGGGCCGGCAAACCCGCAAAAAGCGATCCCATAGCCTGCTGGGTGCGGTTGCCGCTGGCATAAAATTCAGTAAATAACAAACCGTCTTGCTCAAGTTTCTTAAAATTGGGCGTTATTCCTGCTTGTCCACCCAATGATTCGATCAGGTCAGCCGACCAGCTTTCGAGCAACAGGATGACTACATTTGGTTTTGGTGCATCAATGATTCTTATGGTGCTGTCACAATCGGTCTGGTGAAGGTTTCGGGCCATGTCACGGGCTTCCTCTCTGGACATATAGGTGAACGGGTTTATCCTGCCAATCCTGCTTGAGTCGAGCACACTCACCATCAGGTTATAGCCCGAATTCGTTGCCGCGAGATTGAGCATCTGATGCTGGCTGTAATAGGATGCGCTTATGCTGATGGGTATCTCGCGTATGCCTCCCCTAATGCCTAAAAAGATTAATAAAGGAACAAAAATCAGGGTATATCCGGCTGCATAGCCTCTTCTGTCGGGCGGATCAAGTGGTAGTACTGATTTGCGCATATACATGATCGCCAGCCAGGCCTGAAAAAACCATACAACAACCAAAATCATGAATGAAGTAGTTGAAAAAGAATTAAATACTTCTCCGGGATTGGCAAGATATCCGAGTGCCTTGTAGGACAACTTCGTATTCCATTCGCCAAATAACCCAAGTTCGGCTGCGTGTATCAATGAAAAAATATAAATGAGAACAACATTCAGATATTTTTCAAGCATCCGGAAAAGGCTGAGGCCGGTAGCCATGAAAACCAAAAGCAGAATAAAGGACAGCGACAAGATATAGGATGCTGTTGATAGGTCAAGCGGCAAAGCATGCCAAAAGCTGAGTATTACCTGCGAAAAGGGAACTCCAGCCTCAAAAAGCTGCACCTGATACCATGCAAGGAACACAAGCCTTAGAAAGGCAAAATACAACATCCAAAAAAGCAGACGCTTAGCTAATGCAAGGGTAAGGCGTTTCATCGGGATCGTTTCAGCGTCAAAAGTAAGTGTTTTTTGAAAGGAGACTAAAAAGTGCAGGGAATCAATGAAAACAGAAAACTTTGTCCCCTGATTCTGTTTAAATTACCCAGTCCAGACTTTCAGTGACCATTAAAAAAAAGAAATAGGTACTTTTGTGCACCTAACGTTCATAGAGATTCCCATGTCCGTTTCAGAAAACCTACTTACAGTCAAAAATACCATACCTGAGCGGGTAGCGCTTGTTGCCGTGTCGAAAACAATGCCTGCAGCCACTGTTGTTGAAGCTTATAAAGCCGGCCAACGGCTGTTTGGCGAGAACAAGGTGCAGGAACTCACCAACAAACAACCTCTGTTGCCTGCTGATATTAAATGGCATTTCATAGGTCATCTGCAGTCAAACAAAGTGAAGTATATGGCTTCGTTTGTGCATATGATTGAATCAGTTGACAGCCTTAAACTTCTGGCCGAAATCAACCGCCAGGCTGAAAAAGCAGGAAGTATCATCAACTGCCTGTTGCAGTTTCATATTGCCGAAGAAGAAAGCAAGTTCGGGCTCAACCATGAAGAAGCCCGACAAATGTTGTGCGATCCAATGATTCCCCACCTGAAAAACATCATTATAGCAGGGGTTATGGGCATGGCAACTTTTACAGATGATATGGCACAGGTCCGTAAAGAATTCCGGCAACTCAGGCAAACTTTTGAATGGCTTAAAAGCGATTTCTTCCCTACAGATGACAGGTTCAGGGAAATAAGCATGGGCATGTCGGGCGATTACATGGTTGCTATAGAAGAAGGCTCCACTATAGTGCGTATTGGAAGCCTGATCTTCGGCGAAAGAAACTACAGCTGAACATTAAGGTTTGATCCAAAGGCCGGCATCAGGTCCCAATGGCAGGTTAAAAATCATCCAGGCCACAAGCATTAAGGTCCATACAATAAAAAATACCACTGTATAGGGCAGCATCACCGAAATCATTGTTCCAACACCGGCTTTTTTATCGTAGCGTTGGATAAAAGCCACAATAAGAGCAAAATACGACATCATCGGAGATATAATGTTGGTTACCGAATCACCAATTCGGTAAACAACCTGAGTGAGCTCGGGGGTGTAGCCTATTAGCATAAACATGGGGATGAAAACCGGAGCCATAATGGTCCATTTGGCCGAAGCACTGCCCATAACCATATTTATGATTGCTGTGAGTACCACAAAACCGATCATCAGAGGAATACTTCCAAGTCCTGACGCCTGAAGGGCATCGGCACCCTTAATGGCCAGAATAAGGCCAAGATTTGTCCACTTGAAATAGGCCACAAACTGAGCTGCAAAAAACACCAGAACTATATAGGTACCAAGAGTTTCCATTGACTTCCCCATTCCCTTCATGACGTCCGAATCGTTTTTTACAGTTCCTGCACCAATTCCGTAAGCAACACCCATTACGGATGCCGTGATGAACAATACTGCAACAATCCCACTCATAAACGGAGAATGCAAGAGACTTCCGGTTTCTGGGTCGCGCAAAAATCCATTCGAAGGTAATGTTCCTGCAAGGACAATAATTCCCATGAAAACTGCGGAAACAACAGCAAACCAAAGTCCGCGCTTCTCTTCTCTATTGAGTTTCTTAATCTCCTCGGCTTGCTCTGTGCCGGTGTAAGCTCCCAGCCTCGGTTCAACAATTTTTTCTGTAACCCATGTGCCTGCTGCAGCAATAAAAAATGTTGAAACAAACATAAAATAATAATTGGCAGCAGGATTAACCATATAGTCCTTGTCAATAATCTGCGCAGCCTCCTGGGACAAGCCAGCAAGCAAGGGATCAATGGTGCCCAGCAACAGATTGGCACTGTAACCACCCGAAACACCTGCAAAAGCCGCTGCAAGTCCGGCAATGGGATGCCTGCCCACAGCCAGAAAAATTATGGCACTCAAAGGCACAAGCAACACATAACCAACCTCGCTGGCGGTGTTGGACATAATACCAGCAAAAACCACAACAAAAGTGAGTATCTTTCGGGGTGAAGACAACACCAGCAGTCTGAGCGCAGTACCTATCAGTCCTGTGCCTTCTGCAATCCCGATACCGAGCATGGCCACCAGAACAACGCCAAGTGGCGCAAAACTAGTAAAATTATATACCATTTTTGTAAGGATGAGGTGCAGCCCCTCCACCGATATGAGGTTAACAGGCCTGATGAGGTCTCCAGTTCCCGGGTGGACAACCTCGAGGTGGAACATGCTTGCTATCCAACTGATTAACAAGGCCATTCCTGCAAACATAGCAAACAGCGTGGCCGGATGCGGCAATGAATTGCCAACACGCTCAACTATAAATAAGAAACTATTGACGAAGCCCCTTTTTCCGGGTGGTGCAGTTTTTGTCATGTGTGGTCCTTTCCTGAGGAAACCGGCAAACATAATTCAAAATTATTTAGAATGATTCTAAATAATTGTTAAAAGAAATAGGGTCAGAAAAATGACGTTAAAACTCGTGCTTCATTGAATTTGATTAGTTTTGGCCGTTGTTCACATAAGCTCATGCCGGTCATTAACAAAATAATTCTGCTGATTTTACTTTTCCTTACTTTTTGTGCTGCTGCTCAGGAGTGCATCACCTCCCCTTTTGCGTTCAAACAGGGCGAACGTATTCAATACGAAGTTTCCTATAACTGGGGTCTTATATGGATTGATGCCGGCGAGGTGGTTTTTACAGCAAGCAGGATCACACACAACAACAAGCCTTCCTTTCATTTTGTAAGCACCGGGAAATCGCACAGGCATTACGACTGGTTATTCAAAGTACGCGATACTTTCGAGGTAATCACCAGCACAGATCTCCGGCCCATATTTTACAAGCGACATACGCTTGAAGGCGGGTTCCGAATTCATAACCTTTATGATTTTAACGAAGCTGAGCGGACGGTTTTCGCACGGATGGAAGAAACACGAAGGCCCTATCACGAAAAAATTATCCCTGTTGAAACATGCACATATGATGTATTGACAGCCACATACGCGGCTCGCTCAATGGATTTCAGACATATGCAGCCAGGAGACACCACAGGCCTTTCAATCATACTCGATGGGCGTGTATTTACCCTGCCGATTGTTTATCTTGGAAAAGATATCATAACCGACCGGAACAATAAGCGCCATCAGACCATTAAGTTCACTGCTGTGCTCGAAAAAGGCAGCATGTTTCGATCAGGCGAGGCTGTCACTGTTTGGGTAAGCGACGATGCAAAAAAAATACCGCTCCTCATTGAGGCAAAGATCACGGTAGGCAGCATCAAAGTGCATTTGAAAAACTTCCGGATGGGTCAATAACTAAAACACTAATAAGTGTTAATCCTTTTTCCTGATCACAAGTTTCCCGGCAAGGTATGCCACAGGAAGGTATGCAAGTATGAGGTCTGTCGCTGTGAACCACCCCGGAGAAGGCAGCATAATTGTATTGGCAACACCACCGGCAAGAAAGAAAAAACCAACCCCCATTGCAAACCACCAATGATGGTTTCGTGCCACAAGCGCAGCGATGATGGCCCCCACGAATGTTCCTGCAGCATGGGCAAGAAATGGCATGATAAAATTCTTTGGCCCAAACAGGTGCATTGATGCCTTTAAACCTTCCATTGTTGTTACATCAGCGCCTTCAGGCGGAGGAATCACTGAACCACTTATCATCACTATAAACATATTCACCAGACTGCCAGATACGACACCAGCCAGCATGGCCATGATGTTAAATAAAATCCTTTTTGACCTTTTCATCAGTTTATGTTGCATAATCAATCGTTATTAGATAGTTTGACATAAGGATCAGCCAGCCCGGCCAACCTTCAGTTGCTCCCTTTTTATTATTCAATAACCCCATTTCCGCTACTGCTTGCTGACTGAAAAACACCAAAGTTCCACAGCAAATAGAGTACAACAGCTATAATTAACACTATTAGCAAGGTGTACAATGGGCTTCTTTTTTTGCGGAATGGATCACGTGGGTCAAGCTTTGCTCCACCGGGTAATTTAGCCAAATTGGTGAGTGTAGCTCCAAATGCGATATTAATAGTCGTTCGTGCGTTGATAGCCCAACCATTTGCATCAAGCACCATAGCCAGATTCCTTTTGCGAAGTTTCAGCCAGGCAAGGATCATCGAAGGGCCCGAAATCAACAGTAAAACACCCAGCAGCACCAAAGGCATCTTCCACCATGTCAGGTTAAGAAAACCTGTCAGTATCTGTGTCAACACAGCCCCAATGGCTGCAAACGCAAGGCCAATTGCAGCAAAAATACCCGCAAACTTTGCGATATCGAAAGGGGCTGGTTTACCTTGAGCCTCTGAACCTCCTGGTCCCTGAACTGCCTTTTGGATTGTCTGATCACCGGCCTTCTCAATACCAGTTGAAGCAGAAGTATTCACTTTTTCATCCTGCGACGAAGCAAATTTCTCAATCTGTTTTGAAATGAGTTTCGACATTTTTCTGTAGGGTGTCCAAAAAGCCTGCCTGATGCTTATCGGGTTTTCAATCACTTTTACTATTGTTGCATCCCAATCATCACCCTGATTGTCGTAAAACAGAGCATTCCGGCCTACCTCAAGGTTATCAACGTCACCATCAGTAAAAGCGGCTACAATGGTCATCCTGTCTCCTTTTTTTTTCGAAACACATTCGCAATAAACCAGACATATACCGCTTTTCCCTGCGAGTTGATTGTGTTTGCCCATATCAGAAACCCTGATACACAAATCGCAGCTTCGCTGGTCGAAGAAAAGGGTTCCGGCCTGAAAAATACTTTTCCTTTCAGGGGCATAAAAATCAGAAAACGTGATAAAATTATTCAGGAGTGTAAACAGATTGGAATAATACCTAACCAACTTGTCAACCAAAAAAATATTCTGCGTTTCTCCTTCAAACGTTTTGTCCTTTTCGATGAGACTGATCAAGCGTTCAGAACCATCGGACGCCAGATAATCGCGAACCCAGTCAATGCCTAGCGGCTCTGCTAATGCACCTTCGGTTCGTACTTTCCACTGATCATAGGCCGCAAATTTTCGGCTTATTTCACTCCAGTCATCTTCGTTAATCTCTTTTGCAAGTGATTTGTGGCCGCCGGCAACCAGATTCCGGAATTCAAGAACTAATTGAGCCCACGCCGGATTGATTGCCTCGCCCCATTTAAGTTTATTGCCTGCCTGAATTTTTGCAAGTGGATAGGATTCTATTTCTGTAATGCACTCTGAAAGATTACGGTGGTTGATCAGTTGAATCCGGTCGCTTAACTTATTAAGCATTTCGGCCGATTCGGGGTCAAACACAGCAAGTCGGCAGCGCAGGAAATAATCATCAATTTTTGGCTTGAGCCTGCTAAACAAGGCGAATGCTTCATCGGTCCGGTCACCGAAAGGGCTTACTTCAGCCATATTTTCTTCAGCGTAGCGATAACGGTCGTGCAAGGCAGTACATTCTTCTCCAAATCGGGCAAGCATTTCCATGTTCACACCATCAGCCCCACTAAGGTCAGGCACATTGCCAACCGTAGCCATGACAGCCCTTATGAGTGCTTTATCGTTTTCGTCATCTGCCGAAGCTTCGGTTATCACTCCATCGCCATTGAACTTTGTATTTGCAAAAATTGTATGAACATCAGAGGTTTCGGCAACACTTAATTCTTCCTGACCCTCTTTTCCAAGGTTTCTGAGGATCTGTCTGGCCGATGCCTTTAATAATTTACCTTCTTCGGATGCATCGTTTATAACCGACAGAGGCATGCTCTGGCTGCGCAACAACAAATGGTCAGGATCCTTTATCAAGGAAAGTGTCCAGCTGACAGCCTTCAAAATTTCGGGGACCCTGATCTTACCATCCTCATCAGTATCAATCAACTGAAGGGTTTTGGGTTCTATTTCCAGACCATTTACCGGACAACTGAGTGCCGTCCACAGCTTCTGATCAAGCTCTGATAGATGTTGTAAGTCACTTCCTGAATTGAGGCTGACACGATTGACTCCGCCAATACGTACAAAATTCCATATATGGTTCTTAGTCTTCATGAGTAATCCCTTTTGAATTAAGGTTGAAAAGTACAAAAATATTAGATTCAACCATCTAGTTGTTCGCTTCAACTGTACAATAAAACCCAAGAACAGCTATGATTTCTCAGTAGGAGAAATTTAAAAGAAATAGAAGAATGTCAGCAAAAGCCTGAGGTTTGCTACCTCATGTGTTTCCTGAACAACGCCTTTCAGATCGGGTTTTCCATAAGCTGCTGCTGTATACTCTGGTTCAAAGGATATTTGCACTTTGTTTGAAACCCATGATATCGAAGGGGCAACACGGTACATGTAGGCAATATCGGCTCCCCTGGAATAGAATTTACCGGTGTTTTCATGAGAAGTACCAAAATTATGTGCATAGCCACCAAACAAACCAAATACAATTTTCCTGCCGTATTGCAGATTGCCCCAAACAAACAAATGATTCGTTGGCGTGTAAGTCTCCCGGCCTGTAAGGCTGTCGAACTGCTGCACAGCATACCCTCCAAGCAGCAAATGCTCGGTTAGGTTCTGCCCAAAGATTGTTTTAAACCTCCATACAAAACTATCGTGAGTGTATTTCCAGTAGGCCATTCCGGAATAGCTTGAAATTTGGTCGGTTGTGATAATACTATCCGAAGCCAGACGAGGACGCAGGGTTTTCCAGTCGGCAGCAAGTCCAAGCACATGTGACGGAAGCTTGTATTGCACCTGCACGTGCACATTAGGTACAAGAGCATTGCGCATATAAACTCCATTGTAGCCCAGCGGACCGTCGCTGGCATTGTCACGTTGTGCCAGTATTGCCAGTTGAACACTCATGTTTTTATAAAACCTGGTATAACTCAACTGTGGGTTTCGGATGAATGGCTGAAATGGAGCTCCCGTATTCAGCGATATTACATTGGGAAACACTTCGGTAACGAACATGGGATGCCAGAACTGACCAAACAACAATTCCGATTGTTTCCACCTCAGCAATCCGTATGCATGACGCAGCCTGAATCCATTAATATCGGCATTGGTAACCCCCGAGAAATCAGCTTCGATCATACCGCTGGTTTTGGCCCCAAAAGCATCAGGCCCGCATATCAGGCCCGTTAGCCTCGAGGTTACAGGACTGAAATTCACATAATCTTCTGCATGCACATCTTTCCCGTCAATAAGTTTAATGTTTTTGGGATAAAACAAAAACAGTTCTTCACGCGATGCAACCACCTGTCGTGTATCGTACCAGTAGTCGCTCTTAACGAAACCTTTAAACACAATAGATGGTTTGTTCTTTATAACTTCCGTTGTGTCGGTCAGAGCAAAAATGGACCCACATGAATAAAGAAACAGGACAGTAAGAAGGGCAGATGTTTTCATCCTTAATAAATGTTTATTTGGACAACCGGCTCACAATCGGGTTAAGGGCGAGTGAAGCCATCATCCCGATGGTTCCTGCCTCAGGCGAGGAAATTCCGTAAAGGTAGAGCCCCAGACAAATTGAAAGCCCCCCTATACCTGAAACCATTGCCCCGGTTTTATTAACCCGCTCCGAAAACAAACCCCAAACAAAAGGCCCAAGGAAAAATGCACCAATGGCACCCCATGAGATGCCAAGTATTTCCACAATAACATCGAGTTCTACCGCAGCAAAAAGCACAGCAAGCAACACAAAAAATGCACTCATAAACCGCATCATCGCCGTAATTTGTGCATCAGGCATGTTTTTTCTGATAAATCCTTTCCAAAAATCTCTGGTGAATGACGAACTCGAAATCAGAACCAGCGAAGCTAGTGTTGACATGGATGCAGATAGGATCAGCAGAAGGATGACCACCGAGAGTGAAGCCGGAATAACGTTGGTCAATAGTTCGGGCATCAGCTGGTCAAAATTCGGCTTGCCCGACATAAATACCTTGGGAGCACTTTCCGGATTAATAAATACCCTTGTGGTGGAACCCATGAAATACGCTACCCCACCTATAAGTACAGCAAAAATGGTAGAGGCCACTGCCCCAATCCTTATTGACCTTCGGTCGCGTATGGCATAAAACTTTTGAACCAACTGTGGCATTGCAAATGGTGCTACGCTTGTAAGAAATACAAGTGCAAAAAGTGGCCACCATCCCGGAGGGCCCACCCATGAAACCAGCCGGGGCTCTATCTCATGCAGGTTGTGAATAATATTGGCGGCACCTCCGCCCTTTTCCAATGTAAAATAAAGTAACAACAACACACTCAATGTCATGATGATACCAAAAATTGTATCAATCATAGCCATTGATTTATAGCCGCCCAGCACGATATAGGTAGCGGTAAATATTCCCATCCCTGCAAGTATCCACACATAGGGAACTCCCAGTGAAATTTCAAAAAGATAGGATAATCCCATGAATACAGCAGCCGAATAAGGAATCAGAAAAATAAAGATTACGATTGCCGAAAAAAGTTTCAGTAATGGCGAACCATAGCGTTTTTCCAAAAACTCGCTCATGGTTCCTATATCATACTTCAACGAAACCTGCTTGATCCGCCATCCCAGAAGCATCCATACTACAAACACACCAACAATGGCATTAAACAAGGCTATCCACAGTCCGGAAAGCCCGAAGCCCCATCCGATTTTCCCGGCAAAGCCAATAAACAATACTGCTGAAAAATATGCAGTTCCATAGCTGAAAGCCGACATCCAGGCTCCCACATTTCCACCCCCGAGCAAAAAATCTTTGGATGATTTCGTTCTTCGAAGCCCTATAATTCCAATCAGAATGATCACAATCGCATATAGGGCAATAACAATCAGTTTTGCTGTCATACATTTGGTTTTGGCCGGTAAAATTACCATATTATCACAGCAGAAAAGAAGACCATACAAAAAAACGGTGCTTATTACCAATTTAGCAAGTCTATGATCTTGAATAGTAGAATAGGGGTTAAGGAGGCGTAAGGCGTAAGGCGCAAGGCGCAAGGCGTAAGGTGTAAGGCGAGAGGCGTATGGCTTTGGTATTAAAATTTAAGTCGAATGAAAACTACTTATCACGATCTGTTCCTTTTGCTGTTGTTCAGTTCTAAAGATTTCAGCAACCCTCGAAGAATTTTAGATATTTCGTTGGCCTGTTCTATCAGGTTTTTTGCTATATCGGATTCGAGGTAGTTTAATCGTATCGAGAGGTAAAGCATGGATTTAATCTCGCTGCATGAGCCAATTGCCATATATATAAAACGTGCAAAATCTGCATCTGTACTTCTATCGAAGCCCTCAGCGATATTGTTGGAAACTGAAACAGCTGCTCTGCAAATCTGATCTTTAAAACCATAATCTCTCGATTCCTTGAAAACAAAATAAATTGTGACAGCCAGATCCTGGGCCTTTTGCCAACCAATAATATCTTCAAACTTCTGAATAGCCATAACTTACGCTCTATTTTATCCAATCCGTTTTTACTAAACACTCCCTAATTACGCCTTTCTATTAACGCCTAACAACTTACGCCTAACGACTTACCCCTAGACTTACGACTTATGCCTTATGCCTTACGACTTATGCCTTTTACAACCTCACATCAACTTTACTCCTTGGCTTAACCGTATTTGCCATCACTGAATATGCAAAAGTAAAAACAACAAGTATTCAAAGACATTAAAAGGGGCTGACCGAACTGGCGCCTGAAGTGTTTCTCTGCAGCTGTCCGGGCTTGCCTTTATATCGGATGCTGGAAGCTCCCGAAGCATCTGCATTGATTTTTTCTGTTGCCCAGACCTCAATGATTGAGGCACCGCTGGCATCAATAGAAGTGGTTTGCGTTTCCATATCTGATGCATATACTCTAGATGCACCGGAAGCATCAACTCTGGAATGTGCCGATTTTCCCCTAACCGAAAGGCTGCTTGCACCGCTTATTTTGGCCTTTATGCTGGTAGCGTTGATATCGAGCCTTATCTCGGAGGCTCCACTGCTCTCAAGATCAATGTTTTGAAAGGTCATTGGGTTGGTCCCTTTTAGTTTTACAGCTCCGCTGATGTCAATTGACTCTAGCTTCCTGAAGCTTACCAATGCCTTCATTGTTCCGGCATTTCTAACCGATTCCTTCAGCCTGATGCGGAGTACACCATCTGAAACAACGCTTTCGATCAAAGGCAACACATTATCGTCGGCAGTAATCACCAATGATTCCGTATCAGACTGTGTAAGTTCCACTTCTATGTCTCCACTGACTTTCAAGGCAATGAAAGACTTTACACTACGCTCCTCGGTTGCAGTCGTTCCGCTTCCGGTAATAGAGTACGATTCGATGTTGCAAGCACTGCCGACATGAAGCATAAACATGAGCAACAGGAACAGCAAAAGTTGTGTTTTTCTTGTCATTAATCTCATTTTCATTGAATTTAAAGGTTTATATAAATTTATTTAAAACATTGAACAATAATAATTAATCCATTATTTTTACGGAACTGTAATCTGCTGATATTTTAAGGAGTTGACCCTTAGCCTGGCCATCCGAACCTGTGTATACCCTTGTGGTATAATCCGGTTTATCAGTCATTAACGACCATCGGCCAGGATACCTGAAGCTGCCGTTCGTCGTCTTGACTTCAACCTTCCGGAAAGAAGACTGTTTTGTTTTGTCAATGCTTAACGACGAAAAACTCAGGTTGACATCGAGCGACTGAAATCGTTCTGACAGGCTTTTTACTGAAACAGAGCCATAACTGAACTTGCCTGTGAGCGATTCCTCAACCTGTCCTAACCTAAAAGTCGAGAACTCTCCCTTCATATTAAGTTTTCCGCTGTTTTCGATGTTGATCTCATCGTAGGAGGATTCTATTTTTGCATCTGTCAGGGTTTTTACATGCAGATGCGAAAACTCCGACTTCAGATGAATACTTCCGGCCTTATCAGCATTCAAAGTTGAATAGCTCATGCTAACTTCAGCATCTTTGATTTCGGTTACATTACCCTTTGAAAAAGATATGTCAAGTTTGTTCCTGGTACCTTCCAGACCCATCAGCGCATAGCTTCCGTAAGAAATATCCAAACTGAAATCTCCCAATCGCTTGTCAGCAGCAACAGTGCCGAACTCATTACTTATATTCATCGGTGTGTTTGCGGGTAGTTTTACATGATAGTCCACACTAAAATGTTCCTTTTTCTTTCGCTCAGGCATGTTACCAATTGTTGTCCGAAGAACAACTTCACTGCCCTTTTCCTGCATACTGACCTTAATGGACTCAAGTATCCTGTCAGCCTTCTTTTTATCCTCGCTGCTTGCAGTAATGATTACCTCAATACTCACCACAGGTTTATCCCAGTTTTCGATCTTCACCAGACCAAATTGATTGGTTATGGAAACGGAGGATTGTGCGGTTAGGTTAAATTCTTTTCTCAGGGTTTGTGAATAGTCTTGTTTTTGCTGTGCTGAAACAGAAAAAGTCAGAAACACAACAATCGAAATTAGGCTAATTTTTTTCATTTGATTCAAGTTTAATTAGATTTGAATTATTTACTTCGGATTGAGACCGAACCAGCTCAAACACCGATGATATCATCATATATTGTTGTACAATTGCGTTGAGTACACGTTCGTCATGGTTAAGTCGCAGGTATTCTTTGGCCAGTGAGCGGCTGAGGTCAAGTAAAACCTGAATGCGTCCTTTTGCATCATCTGCTGCAGATTGTGATATTTTGTTTTCAATAGCTAAGGCATCAATAGAAACAATCTTTTCTTCGGCCAGCGAAGAATAATACTGTTCCAGTTGATTAATATGCAGTGTATTATTATCAGCTAGTTCAAGTTCTGGTTTAACAGAAAATTGTATGAATGTTATGGCCGACATACACAAAACCACAACAACAGCGGCAGCTGAAGCGTACCAGCCTTGCATGCTGCTATACCTTAAAACCGGTTTTGTCTTGTTCGCTCTAAGGCCATGTGAAGCATCAAGTTTCTGCAGAAATCTTTCAAGGTGCCCGTCATCGGGCTGTTCCGTGTCAAATCTCTCCCGGTGATTATGTATCATATCATTGATCCATTTCATAAGTTATGTTGGTTTAATTGAGCATTATCGATTGAATATATTGTTTCACCTGATCAGACAGCGCCTTACGTGCTCTTGAAAAACAGGTTCTCACCGCCCCGTAACTCATCCCGAGCATTCCTGCAATCTCTTCGTGACTGTAACCTTCGAACAGATGAAGCGAAAGAACAATTCGGTATTGACGATGAATCTTTTCCATGATAACCGAGATTTGTTCAGGGTTTAGTGGAATCAAATCAGGGAATTCATCCTGCTCATCTGATAGTTCGGTGATGTTGGAGGGCAGGTCTTCGAAAATAATCCTGTTTCTTTTACGCAGCTGATCAATGGATTTGTTCACAACAATTCTTTTTAACCATGTGCCAAAAACGGCTTTTCCATCATAGGTACTGAATTTCTGAAAAGCAGCCAAAAACCCATCATGCATTGCTTCTTCAGCCTCCTGACGGTTACCCAGTATTCTGAGCGCGGTATTAAACATGGCTTTAGAATACAAGTTATACAACCTGATCTGAGCAGACCTTTCACCTCTGCGGCAGGCTTCAATAAAAAGTTTGTCTGCTTCAACCGACGTTTTACCTTCGTTCATTATAGATGCTTTTCACTCTAAAGACGCAACATTTTTCAGTTTGTTACACTTCACTGCGCTATTAATGAGAAGATTATTTTGTTAGATTCTTTAATTACAAGGTCAAATTAACAAAAACCATTATGTTCAAACCTGGCATACTTATAATTTCTTTATATTTTGGGTTGCTTCTTTTATACCTTTTTTATTAAATCGTGACCAGTTTTGCAGTCCGTGAGGGACAACCGGGATTTAAGTGAATGGACTTCACAAACATTCAGGTATAATAGAATTTAAAAGAGTTCCGATCAGAAAAATGCAAATTAATCCAAAGCAGCTTTTTAAAGTTTACAGCCGACTTTTGCTCATCTTGTCTGGTGGACTAATAGGATGCATTTTCGTTGGATTGCTGTACGGTGAGGATATCACTGCATTCGCTATTTCAACTTCTCTAACTTTTCTGACAGGCGTAATGCTCCATAAATTTTCCAGAAACCCTTTACCGTATAGAGGCAATGAGATCAGAAGTGCTTATTTCACAGTAACAACAGCTTGGTTCCTGATGAGTCTTGCCGGATCTCTGCCTTACATATTTTCAGGCACTATTCCGGGTTTCGTTGATGCATTCTTCGAATCAGTATCAGGGTTTACAACTACCGGAGCATCCATTCTTACTGATATTGAGGCACTTCCAAAATCAATTCTGTTTTGGCGAAGCCTCACCCATTGGATTGGGGGCATTGGTATTATCGTTCTTGTAATCATTATAATGCCTTCATTAAAAACTGGCGGTTATCACCTTTTTACACTTGAATCATCATTTCAGGAGAAAATAAAGCCAAGAATTAAATCTGTTGCACGCAGGTTATTTTACATATACATATTGCTTACCATAGCTCAGACTTGCTTGCTCATGGCAGGAAATATGAATTTATTTGAAAGCCTGTGCCATTCTTTTGGAACAGTCGCAACAGGTGGGTTTTCACCAAAAAACGATAGCCTGGCTAGCTATTCCCCATATATACAATATGTTGTTATGATTTTCATGGTACTTGCCGGCACAAATTTCATTGTTCATTATTATATCCTAAAAAGGGATTTTTCAAAAGTTCGTCAAAATGATGAATTCAGGTTTTACATCATTGTTATCGGAATAATTGGCCTTATTGTCTCATCTGCTTTGTTCTTTGCCATGAACAAAAGTATTGAACAGTCCTTCAGGGAAGGATATTTTCATGTGATTTCAATCATTACTTGTACTGGCTTTGCAACAACTGATTACATGCAATGGCCGGTTTTTGCATGGGTAATTATCTTCTTTTCTATGTTTCTTGGTGGGAGTACCGGCTCGACATCCGGGGGCATAAAAATGTTACGTCATCTCGTCCTTTTGAAAATCGTTAAAAGGATATTTCTGCAAGAAACTTCACCTCATGGTGTATTTATAGTAAAGGTTAACAACAAGATACTTACCGAAGAGTTTAATAACAAAATTCTTGCTTATATAACAACCTATTTAATAATATTTGCTCTTGGAAGCTCTGTATTAATCTTTATTGGGATTGGGCCACAAACGGCAGCTAGCGCAGTTGCAACCTGCATGGCAGGTATAGGCCCCGGAATAGGGACAATAGGTCCAGTCAGTAATTTTGCACATTTACCAGATGTCGCTAAAACTGTACTTTCGCTTCTTATGATCATGGGGCGACTCGAAATTTATACTGTATTACTGCTTTTCTCAGGCAAATTTTGGCACACTTGAAGTGTGATATAAAATTGCCACCTTTGTATTGATCCAAACGTGCTGGAAATTATGGGGCTACATTCTGTCAAAACAAAAATCAGGTCGAGATTACTCCACTACCTATTCTCAGTATTTTTCATTGGTGCAACAGCAATCGCATGCATTCCTCTGGCCAAAACACAGGGATATCATGTGGTTTCATTTCTACTCTTGTTTGTAGTTTCACTTTTGTCCCTCTTCCTTTCTGTAGGACCTGTGGTTGTTGCTTCGACAGTGGCTGCAATAATCTGGAATTATTTCTTCATTCCTCCGCATTTAACCTTTCATATTGATAAAACCGAAGACATTTTGATTTTTGGACTTTTCTTCATTATCGCACTGATTAATGGAGTGATGCATACCCGTATCCGGAATCAGGAAAAAATTACCCGCGAAAGAGAGCAACGAACACACGCACTTTTTCAGTTGACAAAAGAATTGTCTGTTGCCAGTGGGATTGATGAGGTAATAAAGGTATCTGAACAACACACCTGTAATTATTTTCGATTCACTCCAATTTTTCTCATTTACGATGATAATCAAAGCCTTGAATTAAAAAGTAAAATAAAAAAGGAAGAAGAATTAACAACTCTGGAAAAAGCGGGAGCACAAAGAGTAACAGCCGAATCGAAACAAACCATTATTGATTCGGGCATCAGTCAGCATCCAAAATTGAGCATTTTGCAGCCAATAAAGGGATCCAAAATGAACTTGGGTGTGATCATTATCCGAACTAATGACCCTGCCTTTGATCAAAAGGAAAACCTTTGGGACGCTTTTCTAACCCAGATTATTAATGCTCTCGAACGCGAGTTCCTTGCAGAACTCGCCAGAAAAGTTAGTTTTTTGAACGAGTCGGACAGATTATACAGAACACTTTTCAATTCAATTTCACATGAGTTCCGAATTCCTGTAGCAGCAATTATGGGTGCTGCTGACTCACTACTTAACGAAACTAAATTTCCAACTATTCAAAAAGCACTATCGCAAGAGATTATTACTGCCTCACTTAGGCTAAATCGTTTAATTGAAAACCTACTGAACATGTCGAGACTCGAAAGCGGCCACTTGTCCGTCAGACTTGACTGGCATGACCTAAATGACCTTTTCAATAAGGTAACTGATGACCTGAAAGAGGAGCTAAAACCATATGATCTCGATATCATTATTCCCGAAAACTTTCCCCTTGTAAGAATTGATTTCGGACTAATGGAACAGGTACTTTACAACATATTGCATAATGCAACTCAATACACCAATCCTGAAACTTTGATCAAACTTCTTGCCGATTATACTGATGGCATACTTACAATAACGATTAAGGATCATGGAATTGGGTTTCCAGAAGAACGCCTCCCCTATGTGTTTGAAAAATTTTTCAAAGCCAGCCATAACCAAACAGGTGGATTGGGGTTAGGCCTTTCTATAGCAAAAGGTTTCGTTCAGGCACATGGCGGTCAAATCATGGTGGAAAATAATGAAAATGGTGGCGCCAGTTTCATTATAAAACTACCTACCGAATTACCAGGTTTCATATCAATATAAAAAACTACAGTACTATGTTTGAAGGAATAATCATCCAGATCATAGACGATGAGCACCAGATAAGGAGGCTTCTTGATATTACTCTTACTGCAAATGGCGCAAAAACAATTCAATCGTCAAATGCAAAAGAAGGCATGATTGATGCTGCCACATATAATCCTTCTTTGATCATACTCGATCTTGGATTGCCAGATATGGATGGGCAGCAGGTACTAAAGATGCTAAGAGAATGGTATACAAGACCAATTATCGTTTTGTCGGTTCGTTCTACAGAAGATGAAATAATAGCTGCCCTCGACAATGGAGCCAATGACTTCCTAGCAAAACCATTTAGGGCTGGCGAGATGCAGGCACGTATAAGAGCCGCTCTGAGAGCAAATGAAAGCAGAAAAGACCTAACCGTGTTCGAAATTGAAAACATTAGTATTGATTTTCCAAACCATATCGTCAAAAAAAACAATGAATTGGTACGGCTAACTGCCACCGAGTTTTCTCTTCTTGCTTTGTTTGCAAAAAATACTGGACGGGTGCTTACGCATCAATACATACTTAAAGAAGTTTGGGGTCATACTTATCTTCAACAATCTCAATATCTTAGAGTTTTTGTGGCGCAACTTAGAAAAAAAATTGAAGAAAATCCTGCAAAACCTAAATTACTTATTACAGAGTCCGGCATCGGGTATCGTTTCGGTGAGTGATCCTGATTATCATTAACGGCTTAATGACTTATGATGAACTAATTAAACTTGAAGCTATTGCTTTCACTGATAGAATTAGAATATTTTGAATCTGTTAAGGAAAGCATGAAAATCGTGAACAAGTAATTAAATGAGCTTTTGAAATATAGGTGCTGCATATATAAAGAATATCTGTATTGATATCGCTCTGCGGATTCAACCCACAATCTTTTAGCTTCAGCAGGCAGATTTTCATGTATTTTTGCAGCAAAATGAATCATTATGGCCCTCATCCATTCTTTTGAAAAAAGCGGTAACTGGTTGTTCAGGCATAGGGGCGAATTGCCAATTGTCCTCTTTTTGCTTGCAGTTCCGGTAGTTTATTTCACAGATACATCGTGGCTACCTGCCCACAGCACAACCGTGCTCACATGGGTCTCGATCGCCTTGAGTGTGAAGGGTTTTTTAATCCGTTCCTACAGCATCGGCACAACCCCTAAAGGTACTTCCGGGCGCAATACCAGGGCTGGACAAATTGCTGAAAGTCTTAATATTACAGGAATATATTCAATAGTCAGACACCCGCTTTATCTTGGGAACTATCTGATGTGGACTGGGATAGTATTGTTTACATTCAATTTTAGTTTTGTTGTCATTGTATCACTTGCTTTTTGGCTTTATTATGAACGCATCATGTTTGCAGAAGAACGTTTCCTTGAACGAAAATTTGGACAGACATACCTCGATTGGTCGCTTACAACCCCGGCTTTTATTCCCTGCTACAGGAGTTATGTCCGCTCAGTTGTGCCTTTCAGCTTAAGAAGTGTGTTGCGCAGGGAATATTCGGGCATGATGGCCACTGTTACAGGGTTCGTTTTTATTGATCTGCTGCGGCAATGGTTTGAATCAGGTATGGTTAACTGGTATTCTGTCTCAATATACGTCTTTGCTGTTTCTCTGCTGATTACTGTTATTTTGCGCAGCCTGAAGCATTATACAGGAGTATTGTCTGAAAAAGACCGATCGTAATTGAACCATCAGCAAACAACCAACAGCAATCAATTTGCAATCGCTTTCCACAGTGCTTAACCGGGGAACTTCCATACATTTTTACGCAGTTTTTTCCATGCTTTTATGGGGGTTGTCCTATATTTGGTCAAAAGTAGTTTTTGAATACATCGGCCCAGCCAGCACTATTATGCTGCGGTTGCTCATCTCGGCCATGTTCCTATGGGCAGTTGCATCTTTAATTGGGCAGCGCCCTGCAATACGCCGCATTGACATCAAATTGTTTTTATTGTCATCTTTATTCAATCCCTTCCTCTATTTCATAGGAGAAAGCTATGGTCTGAATCTGGTTTCACCGGTGCTAAGTGCAGTGATCATAGCAACGATACCTGTCTTCATGCCCATCGTCGCCTTTTTTTATCTGCGGGAACGATTAAAACCAATGAATATTACAGGGCTGATTATTTCGTTTGCTGGTGTGCTTGTCATGATTTTCAGGCCCGACCTTAGCCTTGCCGCCTCACCTGCGGGAATTGCCCTGCTTTTCGGTGCCGTTGCATCAGCACTCGTTTATGGAATCCTGCTGAGAAAGCTCACTATGCGTTATACTCCACTGGTTATCATAACTATACAAAATTCCATCGGAGCAATATATTTTGTTCCGATTGTACTATTGTTCGAATTTGATTCAATCAGGAGCATTTCACCCGATGGAAGAATGTTGTCAAGCCTTTTTGCCCTGGGCATATTTGCCAGTTCACTGGCATATGTTTTTTATACCAAAACTGTTCAATCACTTGGCATTGCACGGGCAAATCTGTACACAAACCTGATTCCTGTTTTCACAGCACTGTTCAGTTTCTTTGTTTTGGGTGAAAACATGAATACTGCCAAAATCATTGGAATTGTGCTTGTTATGGGTGGGGTGTTTTTGTCTCAGCAAAACAGAAAAGCTAAGTTGGTTGCTTAGTTTTTTCACCTTGCCTGTTTTGTGTCCGGTTTCAGCCCGACTTTTACTAATTTCGTCAGCAAAATATTGCAATCCATATGGAAACAAAACGTGTACTCATACTAGGTGCCGGTCTGGTTGGTCGTCCCATGGCTCTTGATCTTGCAAAGAATAACGAGTTTATTGTTGGCATTGCTGATATCTCGGAGGACCGGCTGAAACCTTTCAACGGATCTCAGATAACCACCCACCAGGCTGACCTGAGCAATGCCGAAATCCTTCGCGGGTTGATGGGTGATTACGATCTGTTTATCAATGCAGTGCCCGGTTCTATGGGTTTTTCAACCTTACGAAACCTGATCACTGCCGGCAAGCCAGTGATTGATATCGCTTTTTATCCCGAAAACCCATTTGAGCTTAGTAACTTAGCCTTGCAGCATGGCAGTTGTGTGATCTGCGATATGGGCGTGGCGCCCGGAATGAGCCACCTGTTAACAGGTTATGCCGCATCCAAAATGGACAGCGTTTCCAAAGTTCTTATTTACGTCGGCGGATTACCCAAGGTCCGCTTACAGCCCTGGGAATATAAGGCTGTTTTCTCCCCTTCTGATGTGATCGAGGAGTATCTGCGGCCGGCACGTTTGGTCGAACACGGGCAAATGGTGGTTAAAGAGGCCCTGTCGGAGTCTGAATTTCTTGATTTTGACCATGTGGGAACCCTGGAAGCCTTCAACAGCGACGGACTCAGAAGCCTCGTTACTACAATCAAAGCTGACTACATGGCTGAGAAAACACTTCGGTATCCAGGACATATTGATAAAATTAAATTGTTAAAGTCTGCTGGCTTTTTTGATGAAAAGCCGCTCCGGATAAACGGAACCAACGTGACTCCCCGCGAATTAACCCAGAAGGTGTTGTTTCCTCAGTGGAACCTGATGCCCGGTGAAGAGGATCTTACGGTAATGAAAATAAAGGTTGAAGGTAAATCTTCAGGAAAATCTATTACACACACCTTTGATCTTTATGATGAGTATGACCCTGACAACGGAGTTCATTCAATGGCCCGGACAACAGGCTACGCTGCTACCGTGGCTCTCCGAATGGTCGCAAATGGGTATTTCACTGAACCTGGAATCCATCTCCCCGAAAATATTGGAAAAAATGAAAGCCTTGTTCGGTTTATCCTCAAAGGACTGCAGGAACGGAACATAAATTATATACACCGGATTCTTTAGTAATTAATGCCAAACAACTTGATTACCAGCAAAAATAATCCGCGGATTAAAAATATTGTGAAACTCACAAAAGCCTCCGAACGTCAGCATCAAAACCTGATTGTGGTTGAAGGTTACAGGGAAATTGACCGTGCCATACGCTCAGGGTTTCATCTGACAGAACTTTTCGTTTGCAACGAACTGTTCCATAACCATATTTGGCTTCATCAATTAGTAAACGAAAATATTGTTATTGAAGAAGTTAGCCCAGATGTGTTTGCCAAAATTGCATACCGGGAACAATCCGATGGCCTTCTGGGATTATTCGAACCGAAAAGGTTAAGCCTGTCAGACATTAGCCTAAAAGAAAACCCATTGCTGATTGTTCTTGAATCGGTTGAAAAACCAGGCAACCTTGGAGCTGTACTCCGGACAGCCGACGCTGCAGCCGTTGATGCAGTGATTATCTGCGATCCAAAGACCGATATATACAACCCAAACACCATCCGGTCGAGTCTGGGCTGCGTGTTTGCTGTCGGTACAGTCAGTTGTTCAAGTCAGGAAGCCATCAGCTGGCTCCGGAAAAATGACATCAGCATAATTGCCACTTCACTGGAAGCATCAATTCCATATACACAGTCAAATCTTAAAGGACCAGCAGCAATAGTGATGGGCACAGAAGCAACTGGTTTATCCAAACAATGGACTACCATTGCCCATCAAAACATCATCATTCCCATGCGCGGCATTTCCGACTCCCTGAATATTTCAGTATCTGCTGCCATTGTGCTGTTTGAGGCACTGCGTCAAAGGGAATCTGATTAGAAATTGATGGTTAAGAAGCTTTGTTAAAAAACATTTGTTCATTATTTTTCTCACTACTTTGCCGATGAACGTTTAACAATCTGGTTAAATTGATCACGTCATGTAGCTGTATTCACTCACCTCATAGTAAATTATGATGAAGTGTTGGCTTTGAAATACCGACAAGGTTCCATGTGTATTTGAATGAAATATTAATGGCGGCCAAAAGTCATTAAAGGATAGATTTTTGAACATTCCCGGGATACCGGTCCTTCAATTTATCTGCGTTGTTTCTGCGCTTAAGTATTTTTAAGGCATATTAGATATCATCAAGTTCAGGAATACCCAGTTTATTGTTCATAATGAGGTGTTTTCGTATTTATAAGCGATTCGATTTGTTTGATATGTATTGCTTCTGCAAAGGATTTTCAATCAATGTTAAGATTTCTTAAATCATAACTCCTAATTGTTTGTTTTTCTGACTTTTGAAACCAATTTGCAGTCAAACTTTAGTTTTAAAGTCATATAAGGTTTAAACACTTCAATTTAATACTATATTTGCGCCTTGTTTGGTTCGATGTAAACACTAACACGAAGTACCTTGGAAGAGAATAAAATCACTGAAATTAACGGCATTCAGCTGTATTACAGTTTCGTAGCCGGCGCTCAGCGTATTTTTGAAAACCAAAAGCTCCTCAACAAAATCAATGTGTTTCCTGTCGCAGATGCAGACACAGGTACCAATCTGGCATCAACTATGCGGAGCATTGTAAACACAGCCCAGCCGCAGGAAAATCTGAAACTCACGGCAGTTGCTCTGGCCGACGCAGCTCTTGTAGGCGCAAGGGGAAATTCGGGGATCATTTTTGCCCAGTTTCTTTATGGATTCAGCAATGAAATCAAGGACGAACAAACCTTAACGGTCAGTGCCTTCGCCGAATACATGAAGAATGCGGTTCGCTATGCCTATGAAGCTATTGCCAACCCCGTTGAAGGAACCATGATTTCGGTCATCAAGGATTGGGCTGAATACATTTATCAGCTAAAAGACAAAATTGATGATTTCCTCAAAATTCTTCTGGATGGGCTGATGAAAGCCATGGAATCGTTAAAACTTACCACCGGCCGCCTTGCTGTGCTGGCAAAATCAAATGTTGTTGATGCTGGCGCCAAAGGATTTGTGGTGTTTCTTGAAGGAATGTTTGAGTATTTCAAAAACGGTCAGAAACCGCTGATGTTTGACACATCAACGATTGAAATTGCTGAAGCAGAAGACAATATTAGCCACGAAGACATCACATTCAGGTTTTGCACCGAAGCAATGGTTGTAGGTACAAACCTGAACAAGGATTCTTTTTCAAAAGCATTGGCCAGCTTTGGGGATTCTATGGTTATTGCAGGTTCGCCCAGCAAATTAAGAATTCACATCCACACAGATGAACCCTGGAGGTTGTTCGAGGAAGTATCTAAACTAGGCACCATCACCTATAAAAAAGTAGATGACATGGTCATGCAGAATGACCTCGCCGCCAACCGCAAATATGATATAGGACTTGTAACCGACTCTACCTGTGACATTCCGGTGGACCTGCTTCAGAAGTACCAGATTCAGGTGGTTCCGCTTACTGTGCATTTTGGCGAGGAATTTTTCCTTGACCGCATTACCATGCAGCCGGAACAGTTCTTCAGAAAACTACAGTCATCACCGGTTTATCCCTCAACCGCCCAACCTGCCTACTCCGAATTTATTAACCGCTATAATTACCTCGCTACTCATTACAAATCAATCATCAGCGCACACATTAGTTCGGGAATGAGTGGCACCTGGCAAAACAGTGCCAACGCAGCGCGCAAAGCAAGCGAAGAATCAGGAAAGAAAATCACTGTAATAGACACTAAAAGAATCACCAGCTCACTGGGTCTGATCGTTCTTCGTGCAGCCGAGATGATTGACTCAGGAGCAGGCCATAATGAAGTTGTCGAAGGCATCGAAAAATGGTCACAAAACACAAGGATTCTGGTTACCTCCCGCACCATGAAGTACATGGTGAAAAGCGGTCGCGTCAGCTATTCCAAGGGGCTGTTGGGTAAATTACTGGGCATCAAACCTATTGTTGAAGTCAAGAGCCATGGAAAAACCGAAGTATTTGGCAAGCCATTTTCCGAAAAATCGAGTATGAAACTCGTGATGCAGGAAATGACCCGCTTCATCGGCAACAATAAAGTGTGGGGCTATGCCATCTCACATGCCGACAATCAGGAAGCAGCTGACTGGTACAGCCAGCAACTTGAACAAATTACCGGCAAAAAGCCAGTATTTGTTCAGCAGGCTTCTCCCGTTCTTGTCACCAATACAGGTCCAGGGGTTGTGGCAGTTTCCGTGATGCTTGAATAAATTCCACTAACCATTTCCGGGTTATATAGATCACAGGCCTTGTTTCAGGGCCTGTTTTTTTTCATTCTAAATAACAGTCTGATCGGCTAAAAGCCGTACATTATCCCTAATTTTGCGCAGAAGCAACTTCTGTTAATATAGTAACAATAATTTTAGATAAATGATAAACAGGCAGTTAACCCATCCAAGAAGCATTGTTGTTGTTGGCGGCTCAAACGACATCACAAAACCAGGCGGAAAAATTCTGAAAAATATTATTGATGGTCGGTTTTCAGGGGCGCTCTACGTCTCTAACCCAAAAGAAACCGAAGTGCAAGGAATTGTAAGTTACCCTGACCCGTCAGGCCTGCCGCAGGTTGACCTTGCCGTAATTGCCATTGCAGCCCGCTTCATACCCGATCTGGTGGATCTTTTGACAACTTCAAAGGGAACACGTGCGTTTATTATTTTGTCAGCCGGATTTAGTGAAGAAAGTCCTGAAGGGAAAATCCTCGAGACACAGATTGTGGAATCTGTAAATAAAGTCGGCGGCTCACTAATTGGCCCAAACTGTGTGGGCATACTTACCCCGCAACACCAAAGCATTTTCACTTATCCCATTCCGCAACTTGACCCAAATGGCTGCGATTTCATTTCCGGTTCCGGGGCAACAGCTTGCTTCATCATGGAAGCGGCAATCCCAAAAGGTTTAAGATTCTCCAATGTTTTTTCCGTTGGCAATTCTGCACAAATGGGTGTGGAAGAAATCCTGCAGCATATGGATGAGAACTTTGATCCACAGAAGGATTCAAAAGTGAAACTGCTTTATATCGAAAACATATCCAAACCTAAACTATTGCTGAAACATGCCTCCTCCCTGATCAAAAAAGGATGCAGAATTGCCGCCATCAAAGCCGGCTCAAGCGAAGCCGGCAGCAGAGCAGCATCTTCACATACAGGTGCTTTGGCAAGTTCTGATACCGCTGTGGATGCATTGTTTCGCAAAGCAGGAATAGTAAGGTGCTACGGAAGGGAAGACCTGATTGCTGTTGCTTCAGTATTCATGCATCCTGAGTTAAAAGGAAAACGCATCGCCATCATCACCCATGCCGGCGGACCGGCCGTTATGCTCACAGATGCCCTCTCGGAAGGCGGATTGGAAGTCCCCGCCATCAGCGGAAAAGCAGCCGAAGAACTGAAAAGCAAACTCTTTGCTGGTTCATCCATCTCAAACCCGATTGATTTTCTGGCCACCGGAACCGCCGAACAGCTTGGACTTATTATTGATGCTGTGAACAATAATTTCGGGAACATTGACGCCATGGTTGTCATCTTTGGCACGCCTGGGTTGAGTCCTGTTTTTGACGTTTATGATTTGCTCGACAACAAAATGAAAGAGATCAGCAAACCACTGTTCCCGGTATTGCCCTCTACGCTCACTGCAGCTGAGGAAGTGAATTCGTTTCTGCAGAAAGGACGGATTAACTTTCCGGATGAGGTCAGCCTTGGAAAAGCACTTGCCAGGGTATTCAAAACAGCTGCTCCAACAGGACAAGTAACTGATCTTCCCCAAACAGACCTGAACACAATCAGAAATGTAATTGATTCAAATACCGATGGCTATCTTGATCCTGCCTCCGTGCAGACACTGCTTGATGCTGCAGGAATACAAAGAGCAGGGGAAGCAGTGGTTCAAACGGCTGATGAAGCTGTTGTAGCAGCAGACAAGCTTGGCTATCCGGTAGTTATGAAGGTTGTAGGGCCGGTACACAAATCTGATGTTGGGGGCGTGGTTCTGAATGTTGCAGACGCCGCATGTGTTGCTGCTGAATTCGCACGCATGATTACCATACCGGAAACAACAGCAATTCTGTTACAGCCCATGCTCAAAGGGCTGGAGTTTTTTGCCGGAGCCACACGCGAAGGCGAATTTGGTCACCTCGTCATGTGCGGCATGGGTGGCATCTATATCGAAGTGCTGCGCGACATCAGCAGTTCCCTTTCGCCTGTGAGCGCTGACGAAGCCATAAACATGATCAGGTCGCTGAAAAGCTATGGCATTATTAAGGGGGTCCGCGGGCAGAAACCCATCAACGAAGCTGCTTTTGCAGATACCATCAGGCGTCTGTCGGCCCTGCTCGAAGCCGCACCCGAAATTGCCGAAATGGACCTCAATCCATTACTCGGTTCCGATAAAGGTGTTGTTGCTGTGGATGCGCGGGTGCGCATACAAAAATTAAGCAAGAGCACTTAGCATTAGGCTGTAAAAGGCTCATAACATCCAAAACAGCCCCCTTTTCTAAAATCATTATAAATAAGACTACGGTTGCAAACGATTGCACCGTACTTCAAACTTATTGCCTAATTTTGGGGCAACAGGCTTAGATGCTGACAATTTTACCAATTAACTGAATTATAATAACGATGCACCAAAAGAACACCCCCATCAGCGAGCAAATAGTAAAGGAAAAAATTGCAGAAGCAGGATTGCCCTCTGTGGGTCGCGCTTCCATCCGTGAAATCAAAAAACTGGTTGACCTGATCGAAAAAGCAAGCGGACAGCAATTCATCCGCATGGAAATGGGAATACCTGGTCTTCCCCCGGCAAAAATCGGAGTCGAAGGTCAAATTGAGGCACTAACAAAAGGTGTTGCGGCAATTTATCCCGACATCCACGGGATTGCTCCCCTAAAACAGGAAATCTCGCGTTTTGTAAAGCTTTTTATGAACATTGAAGTAAATCCGGATGGGTGCATCCCAACTGTTGGTTCGATGCAAGGCGGATTCGCCTCATTTCTGATGCTCAGCCGTATACACAAAGAGCGCGACACAACCTTATTCATTGATCCCGGATTTCCTGTCCATAAACAGCAACATAAGGTTCTAAACCTTAAGTTCGAAACTTTTGATGTGTATGACTATCGCGGCGACAAGCTACGCGACAAGCTGGAAAGCTATTTTGCCAAAGGCCACATCCATTCAGTGCTCTACAGCAATCCCAACAATCCCTCCTGGATATGCTTTACGGAGAAAGAACTCTCCATAATCGGTGAACTGGCCAACAAATACGGCATTGTGATTATGGAAGACCTGGCTTATTTCGGCATGGACTTCCGACAGGATTTCAGCAAACCAGGCCAACCACCCTATCAGCCATCCGTAGCCAACTACACCGGAAACTACATCCTGTTCATCAGCAGTTCCAAGGCGTTCAGCTATGCAGGAGAGCGTATCGGAATGATGGTGATATCGGATCAGCTGTTTAACAGCCGTTTTCCTGACCTGAAGCGCTATTATCAAGGAGATCATTTTGGCAACGTGATGATTTTCGGCACAATCTACCCTCTGAGCTCAGGAACCTCGCATTCAGCACAGTATGGCCTGACAGCTATACTCAAGGCGGCAAACGAAGGTAGATTCGACTTTGTTGAAGAAGTTAAAGAATACGGCCAAAAAGCAGCCATCATGAAAAAACTGTTTGTTGAAAATGGTTTCAGCATCGTTTACGATATGGATGAAGATAAACCAATAGCTGATGGTTTCTATTTCACTTATTCTTATCCCGGGTTCACAGGTGTCGAACTGCTCGAAAAAATGATTTATTACGGAATAAGCGCCATTTCGCTCGACATTACAGGCAGCGAGAGGCACGAAGGCATCAGGGCATGTACTTCCCTTATTCGACGTGACCAGATGCCATTGCTTGAAGAACGATTGAAAAAATTTCACAAAGACCATCCCTTTTGAGTTTTAAAATAATTTTCGACCTACTGAGCAGATACCTGATTATTTATATTGTTTATAAATTAACAGGTTCAGACCAATTACCGGCATCTTCCGTCCTATTGGGTCGGCAGAAATATTTACTTTCGTGCAATCAATACATAACCATAATAATTTAAGATGATATGGCAAAGGTAAAAGGAGCCATTGTAGTTGATATACAGAAGTGTAAGGGCTGCGGCGTTTGTGTGCCCGCCTGCCCCACCAATGTGATTGATCTGGCTAAGGAAGTGAACGGAAAAGGATACCACTATGCATATATGGAGCAGCCCGATGAGTGCATTGGTTGTGCCAATTGTGCCATAGTTTGCCCCGATGGGGTTATTACTGTTTACAAGGTTAAGTTAAATGGCTAATTGTACATTAAAACAAAAAAAATAATGGGTGAACTCAAATTAATGAAGGGAAACGAAGCCCTGGCCGAGGCCGCTATAAGGGCTGGAGCAGATGCTTATTTCGGATATCCCATCACACCCCAGTCGGAGGTGATTGAATACCTGATGGCTGAGAAGCCGCATGAGCGGACAGGAATGGTAGTGCTCCAGGCTGAGAGTGAAATCGCCGCAATTAACATGATATACGGTGCAGCCGGTGCCGGCAAAAGAGTAATGACTTCTTCCTCCAGCCCGGGCATCAGCCTGAAACAAGAGGGACTTTCCTATATTGCCGGAGCCGAATTGCCTTGCGTGTATGCTAATGTGGTACGCGGAGGCCCGGGACTGGGCACCATTCAACCCTCTCAGGCTGATTACTTCCAATCAGTTAAAGGCGGCGGGCATGGTGACTACCGCCAGATAGTGCTTGCTCCCGCATCGGTACAGGAAATGGCTGATTTTGTAAAACTCGGATTCGAACTGGCATTTCAATACCGCATTCCTGTGCTCATACTCGCCGATGGTGTCATCGGTCAGATGATGGAAAAAGTGGAGCTGTTCGATCAGATGCCAAGATTGACCGATGCTGAAATTATCGAAAAATATCCCTGGGCAACAACAGGAAAAAAGAAAGGAACTCAGCGCAGGATCATAACTTCCCTTGCATTGCAGGCACACGAGATGGAAGCCCACAACAAAAAGCTTCAGGAAAAATATGCCTTAGTCACCCAAAACGAGGTTCGTTTTGAGGCTATCAATTGTGAGGATGCCGAGTATATTCTTGTTGCTTATGGATCAAGCGCCAGAATCGCCCAAAAAGCCGTTGAAATAGCGCGCAAAAATGATATAAAAGCCGGACTGTTCAGGCTTATAACCCTGTATCCGTTTCCTTCAATAGCCCTGCAACAACTGTGCAAACAAGGCGTGAAAGGTTTCCTGGCTGTTGAAATGAGCGCCGGACAAATGGTGGAAGATGTCATGCTTTCCGTAAGAGGTTGTGCAAAAGTTAGTCACTTCGGACGATTTGGCGGCTCCATCCATTCCCCTGAAGAGGTACTCAATGCATTGAAATCAAAAATAATAGGAGGTTAATTATATGGCTATCCCATCGCTGGAAGACATCATAAAACCCGAAAATCTGGTTTATGAAAAAACAGAACTGATGACCGATAAGGCCCTCAGTTACTGCCCCGGATGCGGGCACGGCACAGCCCACCGCGTCATCATGGAAGTGATCGAAGAACTGGGTCTCGAAGAAGATACCATAGGTATCGCTCCGGTAGGCTGCTCCGTTCTGGCATATGAATTTATGAATATTGACATGACACAGGCTGCACATGGAAGAGCACCTGCTGTTGCAACAGGAATTAAGCGCACCTGGCCCGAAAAAATAGTGTTCACCTATCAGGGAGATGGCGACTTGGCTGCTATTGGCACAGCAGAGACTATTCATGCGTGTAACCGCGGGGAACAAATTGTAATTGTTTTCGTCAACAATGGTATTTATGGAATGACCGGAGGTCAAATGGCCCCCACTACCCTACCCGGTATGAAATCCTCCACTTCACCCTATGGACGCGATGTGGAAACGATGGGTAATCCACTGAAAATAACCGAACTTGTAGCACATCTGCCAGGCACTTATTTTGTAACCCGTCAGGCCGTTCACACACCTGCTGCGGTTAGAAAAGCCAAAAAGGCAATTAAAAAAGCCTTCGAAAATCAAAGAGATAAAAAACCAGGACTGTCTTTCGTCGAAATCGTTTCCAACTGCAATTCTGGCTGGAAAATGACCCCTGTTGATTCCAACAAATGGATGGAAGAAAACATGTTTCCTTATTACCCCATGGGCGACATCAAAGTGGATGGCCAACTTGTCAAATAATCAACCAAGAAAGGATTAACAACATGACTGAAGAAATTATCATAGCAGGCTTTGGCGGTCAAGGCGTATTGTCTATGGGCAAAATCCTTGCCTACAGCGGAATCATGCAGGAACAGGAAGTCAGCTGGATGCCCTCCTATGGCCCTGAAATGCGTGGTGGCACGGCCAATGTAACCGTAATCATCAGTGATGAACGCATCAGCTCGCCGATTCTAAACATCTTCGATACTGCCATTATCCTTAACCAGCAATCAATGGATAAGTTCGAGAAATCGGTGAAACCAAATGGAATCCTCATATACGACCCAAACGGAATTACACATCACCCGGAACGAACAGATATAAACATCTATCAGATTGAAGGCGCACAACTGGCAGCAGAAATGGGCAACAATAAAATATTCAATATGATCGTACTTGGTGCATATATGAAAGTAAAGCCAATCGTGAAACTGGAGAACGTAGTCAAGGGTCTGAAAAAATCCCTGCCCGAACGCTACCACAAACTCATTCCGCTCAACGAAGATGCCATCAGGCTCGGCATGAACAATGTAGCTAAAAAATCAAACTGACATCATTCAATTAGCCTAAAGCCTTTATCTTCGCAGATAAAGGCTTTTTTTATTTGCCATGACCCAAAACCTTCATCTGCAGCAATTTCTCGATGATAGACTCCTGATGTACAACAGGCCATCGTTTATTATAGACGATCCAATCTGTGTGCCTCACAGCTTCCAGAAAAAGGAAGACAAGGAAATTGCAGGGCTGATTGCTGCAATTTTTGCATGGGGACAGCGCAAGACAGCCATCAGCAAAGCCACGCATTTACTCAGTCTAATGAACAATAAGCCGCTGGATTTCTTACTCTCTGCCACTGAAAAGGATTATAAACCGATGACGTCATTTGTTCACCGCACCTTTAACAGCGACGACTGTCTTGGACTACTGTTTGGACTGGCCCACATTTACAAACACCTTGGGGGCCTCGAAGAAGTGTTCACCAGTGGATTCGCAAAGGGCGGTGCTTCCGAAGGCATTCAATCAGTCCGATCAGCTTTTGCCGGGGCGCCGCTGATGCCGCGCACATTCAAACATTTTCCTGATCCCGAAAAAGGATCAGCCGCCAAACGTATGAACATGTTCCTCAGGTGGATGGTCAGAAATGATGGCATGGGAGTTGATTTTGGACTGTGGAAAAAAATTAATTCCTGTGACCTGATTTGCCCGCTTGACCTGCATGTTGTCAAAGCAGCCCGTGAACTGACGCTCCTCAAACGAAAACAAAACGATTGGAAAGCCGCTCTGGAACTTACGGATAACCTCAAACTATTTGATCCCGATGACCCTGTCAAATACGATTTTGCACTATTTGGGTATAGTATGTACGAAATTAAAAACATCAAATTTTAGTACCTTTGCTCCCAATCTTAGCTTATGGAGCGGAACTCACTGAAATATAAATGGTATAAAATAATCTTTGAGCACGATACTAAGGCAGGTCGTCTTTTTGACGAAATTCTGCTCATTATCATCGTGTTAAGTGTTATGGTCGTTATGATTGACAGCATTAAGCCAATCAATGATAAAATCGGGAACATCTTACTGGCTTTTGAGTGGTTATTTACTGTTTTATTCACCATAGAATATATAATCAGAGTTCTATTAGTTGAAAAAAAATCAAAGTATATTTTCAGTTTCTATGGAATAATTGATTTTCTGTCCATCATCCCGACTTACTTAAGCCTTATTTATGCCGGAACCCAATTTCTGATCATCATCAGGGTGGTCAGGCTTTTGCGTGTGTTCAGAATCTTGAAGCTGGTACGGTTTACGATGGCTTCTGTTTATCTGATCCATGCTTTGAAACATGCACGAGAGAAAATCATCGTTTTTCTGGGCACTGTACTGCTGATCGTAACGATCATGGGAGCGCTGATGTATATTGTCGAAGGCCCCGAATCAGGTTTCGACAGCATTCCAAGAAGCATTTATTGGGCCATTGTAACCATTACAACAGTTGGCTATGGCGATATTTCCCCTACAACTGTTACCGGTCAGTTTATTGCCTCGATCCTTATGATTACGGGTTATGCCATCATTGCCGTTCCCACCGGAATCATTACCGCCGAAATGAGCCGTGAAAAATCTAAGAATCAGGGCACTAAAGTATGTCTCAAATGCAACAATCCGGATAACGAACCTGATGCGGTGTTCTGCAAAAAATGTGGCTCCAGTATTTACCCCCGGCTTATGTTCCCCAGTTTTCAGCCACCTCAATCGCAATTGACGCGATGACAATTGACTTTTACATCACCTGTGTTACAGATGATTATGAGTTAATTAAGGTTGAGGTTATCTCTCCCGGAGGCCTTCAGAATGCCACCTATCTTGGTAATGGGATGATTCTGATCAAAGGCGAGCCAATCACCTTCCCCAATTTCTTTGTGCGTACCTCAGGCAGCTGGATTTTTAGGATCACAGGTACCATTAAAAGTGGTGAGCACATTGGAAAATCATTCAATGTTTCGGCAACAGTCAGTGTTTCAGGTAAATAAGTCCTTTATTTAATAGCTTTATTGTTGCATGATTTGTTTAAGAAACATAATCATTTTGGTTGTTCTTTTCTTCATGGTATCGTGCAGCAGACAGGAGCGGACATCGAAGAGCAATCCATGTGAAGGGACATTTCAGATGTTGCTCACAGGGTTTGTTACTAAAGATATCTGCTCAGAAGAAGTTCTTCTCTATCAGATGAAAGACAGAAAACTACAGTTTGTCATTGAAAGTATAGAAGTTTCTGGAAAACTAAGGTTCGAGATAACGATTGAAAGTTTCGATGGAACAGGTAGTTATTCGTTTACTGAGGGCAGTTCGTTTTGCCAGTTAACAGTGCACGGCGCATCAGATGAATTCTACAAATGTGTAAAGGGAAATATTGATGTGAGAGAAGCTACGCGTCAAAACCTTCAAGCCGATTTCGATGTTATGATCGAAGGCTTTTACAACAAAAAAACCATCCATGCCCGAGGGGGCATACATTTGTAGTTTCTCTTAATCGATGCGTGAAGCAAATGCCGGAACCCAATCAAAG
>Ga0351836_1001_pt1 | contig 66454 bp, 58 predicted proteins | sample BONcelHFGM3001D4_FD_206749 | JGI IMG/M metagenome (GOLD analysis project Ga0351836, IMG submission 206749) | Enriched cells from coal bed in the Powder River Basin, Montana, United States - BONCAT cells FGM rep1 HSBNCT.FGM.300.1.D4 ... | reverse complement strand
ACAGATTTTGGAACACTGCCATAAACAGGATGTATTATGCTTGTTTTTATGCTGTGAGTGCATTATTGGCAAAAGACAAGATTGATGTTTTGAGCCACTCGGGAGTCCGGCAAAAATTTGGAGAAAACTTCGTAAAAACAGGCTTGATTGACAGAGATTTAGCAAAGCATTTCACTGAGCTATTCGAGAAAAGACAAAAAGGTGACTATAACGACTTCTTTGATTATGATGAAGAAACGGTTTTGCGTTTATATCCTGTTTCACAAAGATTTATAGCAGAGATCACCAATATACTTAACAGTTGAACAACTGTGGGTAATAATCAAGAGTTCAGGTGGGCAGCCCAACCCGGCATGAACACCCGCCTGACTACCCCCCAACATGCAGCCTTGGCGATAGAGATTGGCAGGATATTTATCAGATAGATAAGTGAATGAGAAAAGTAGTTTCCGCTCCTTACCAAAGCACAACCACCGCCGCCCATAACTGCCCCACAAAGCCCATTTTTCCCATTGAAAAATTTAATATCGCAAACTCTTGCAAATCTGGTGGATTTCATAACTTTACGGATTGAAATTAGCCCACAGTAAACGTTTACAAACGTTTATCAACGGATAGGTTATTGATTGCTAATATGATAAGAATGAAACGGGTAGATTCAGGTATAGTGGAAATATACGCAGTATTGCGTATATATACTCGTTGTATGCCATGCTGAAAAAGCCAAACGCACAAATAGGCACATTTGGTTTTTGCCGACTCACATGCCAAACAAAAAAAACCAAAAGAGCCTATTTTTTTCTTGCGCTCAGACGGAAAATAGAAAAGTATTTATTATATTAGCCAAAATTTGACAAGTCATAAATTAACAGGTCATGCGTTTTGGTGAAAGAATCAAGCAATTGAGAGAAGAAAAAGAGCTACTGCAGAGACAACTTGCGGCAAGCCTTGAAATAGACACTCCCATGTACAGCAAAATTGAAAGAGGCGAAAGAAAGGCAAAGAGAGAACAGGTAATTACCTTAGCTCACTTACTAAATGCCAATGAAAATGAATTGTTAACAATTTGGCTGTCCGATAAAATCATTGAGAACGTTGGGGATGAAACAGCTGCATTGGCAGCACTTAAACATGCCGAGCAAGAACTAAAAAAGAAATCGAAATAATTGAGCAATGGCTATAGAAATCAAAAAAAACGGAAACAAGATTTTTGCCCCATTGATCGGCAAAGAATTAATCTGTACTCCAGAAGAAGAAGTCAGACAAGAATATATTGTTCACTTGGTGAACAAATACGGCTACTCCTTAGATCAAATGGCTCAGGAGGTAAAAGTCAATAACTCCAAAAGAGGTCAAGGAAAAGCTAGAGCAGACATTGTCATTTGGAAAAGAAAAGAAGATCGAAATTCTGACAATAGTCCTGTCATTGTTATTGAGTGCAAGGCTGAGCAAATTACTATTCACGAGGAAGATTACTACCAAGGCTACAACTATGCTTCATGGGCAGGTGCTGATTTTTTTGTTACTACTAATCTAAAAGACACCAAATTTTTCAGGGTAGTAAAAGGCAAAATGCCTAAGAAGCTGGAAGAGGTAGTTGAAATCCCGAATGCGACTGAGCTTTTTGATAAAAAGAAAATTGAAGAGCTGTTAACCAAAACAAAGGCATTTACCAGAGACGAGTTTAGTAAGCTGCTTTTTAAATGTCACAACATCATACGTAACAATGACAAGCTTTCACCAGAAGCGGCATTTGATGAGATCAGTAAGATTCTCTTTATGAAAATTCGATATGAAAGAGAGCAAGCAAAAACAAAAGCACTGTTCTCTAGAAAAGAATTTGAAGATTTGAAATCTGCCTATGAAAAAATCACAGGAAAGGATTCCCTTCCCTTCTACCAACACTTTTTCGAAAAGACAAAAGAAGTATTCAAAACGGATGAAATTTTTGATCCCAATGATAGTATAAAAATCAGGGAAACAAGCTTCCTCCAGATAGTAAAGGAACTGGAAAAATATAATCTCTCCGATACCTCTGATGATATTAAAGGGATTGCATTTGAAGAGTTCCTAGGAAGAACTTTTCGAGGTGAGTTAGGACAATTCTTTACACCAAGAACTATTGTAGACTACATGGTAGATGTCCTTGATCCTGAAGAGGGTGAAATTATTTGCGATCCATGCTGTGGTAGTGGCGGTTTCTTAATTAAAGCTTTTGAATATGTAAGAGAAAAAATTGAAAAAGATGTCCAAAAGCAAAAAGAGAAAATAAAGGAGATTTATTTCGGTCAGGACTATGAGAAATTACCAGAAAAGAAACAAGAAGAAATTGCAAAGCGGGTAGATGACCTATTCGTTAAACTAAATTTTGAATTGGATATACACAATCCAAAAGGCCGACTTAAAACGCTTTCTTACGATTGTATTTTCGGAACAGATGCCAACCCAAGAATGGCTCGAACAGCCAAAATGAATATGATTATGCACGGTGATGGCCATGGTGGCGTTCACCATCATGACGGTTTGCTGAATGTCAATGGCATCTTTGATGGCCGTTTTGACGTGATACTTACCAATCCGCCTTTTGGCTCAAGGGTCAACAAAACACTAAAGGTCACAAACTCTGATGTGCCAAATGAAGAGAAAATCAGATTCTATGAAGATCGCTACGGAAGCAACTACAGACAAACAGTAGTGAAACAACTTCAAGACTGGGCTACCTACGATAATGGTCATGGCAAAAGCCGTGGGAAGGCCTTATTAGACATTTTTGATGTGGGTGCATGGAGTGGTTTGACTGAAGTGCTCTTTATGGAAAGATGCCTAAATCTTTTGAAACCTGGCGGTAGATTAGGGATCGTTTTACCTGAGGGAGTATTGAACAATAGTGCCCTTCAAAAAATCAGAGAATACATTGAAGGGAAGGCCAAGATTATCAATATCACTTCTATTCCTCAGGATGTTTTCATTGCCTCAGGTGCTACAGTAAAACCAAGCTTGCTATTCCTTAAAAAGTTCAGTGAAGAAGAGTTAGCAACCTATCAAAAAATCACTGAGGATACCACCACTGAGATCAATGACAAATACCAGCCAAAACTGGATGAACTGAAAGCAGCTTTCAAGAAGGAAGAAAAGAAATTGAAGGAAAGCAAATCAGCCAAAGAGCTTCGGGAGTTGAAAAAGAAATACACAGAAGATGTGAAGCAAATCGAAGACCTCATTGTTGCGGAAATCAAACCGCTTATAAAAGAGCGTTTCGATTATCCAATTCCTGTTATTGAAGTAGAGAAAGCAGGCATTTCCAGCACAGGAGCACCATGCGAAAATGAGTTGGAAGAAGTGGCTATTGAATTTAGAGCCTACAGAAAAAAAACCAAGCTATGGGCAGAACCTAGGAAAGAAACACAATACCCTGTTGATGATGATGGTAACATTTCAAGACTACAATTGATTGATGGCAACATTGTAAGTGAACCTGAAATATTTTACGGAGCATATGCGCACTGAGACAGCCTTTAAATATCTCAATGAAGTACGTTTCATGACCCTCTCCAATTGGAGCGTGGGTGCTATTTTAAGCGATAAAGTACTTTACAAGGACGGGTTCAAACTCGAACCTATCGGAAATCTTATTTTGCGTAACCGGGAAAAGGAAATACTGGAAGATGACAAAGCATACAAGCAAGTAACCATCAAACTCTACGGCAAAGGTGTGATCCAGCGAGGCGATGAATTGATTTTTGGCAAAGACATTGGCACAAAGAATCAGTTCCGTATTTCAGAGGGACAATTCATTATGAGCAAGATAGACGCCCGTAATGGAGCATTCGGCATTGTACCTGCCGAACTGGAAGGAGCAATTACCACGCAGGATTTCTTGAGCTACAACATCAATACAGAAAAGATACTTCCCGAGTTTTTTAATCTGATCACAGGCACTAAGCACTTTGCCGAACTGTGCCAAAAAGCAAGCTCCGGCACAACAGGCCGTCAAAGGGTAGATGAAAAAGCCTTTTTAGAATTTAGAATTCCTGTGCCTCGAATCGAAATTCAAAAGAAAATAGTACAGCGTTACATTGACAATATTAATCTGGCAATAAAATATGAAGAACAATCAATTGACCTAGAAAACAGTATTCAGGAAATAATATATAATGAACTAGGTCTTCTGAAAGCTGGACAAAAGTCAAGCGATAAAAAATTTCAACTGGTTGATTATAGTTCAATCACATTCTGGGGTGTAGATAAAATATTGAACAAAGAAAGTTTTTCATCTTCAAAGTTTGAGACGGTTGATTTGGACTCTAGGCCAACTCTATACTTAAATGTCTTTAGAGGTAAAAGCCCAAAGTATGACCCAAATGGCACCAAAATCATTTTAAATCAAAAATGTAATCGGTGGAACAGTATTGAGCTCGAACATGCAAAAACCGTAAATGACAAATGGTTTGATGATGTTGATAGTAAACTACTTTCCGAACAGAATGATATAATCATCAATTCGACAGGAGAAGGAACTATTGGACGAGCAAGTCTAATTACTCCCGGTTTTGAGGGCTTGTTGATTGACAGTCACATGTTGTTACTAAGAACTAACAATGAGGTGCTTTCATCAAGATATTTAGTTCATATTATCAATAGTGACTATGGACAAAGACAAATAGAATCTCTCAAATCTGCAAAATCAACTAAGCAAACAGAACTGGGTGTTCAAAACTTAAAACGTATTCAATTTCCACTGCCAAATATTAAGATACAATTGGCTATTGCAAAGCAAATTGAAGACAAGAGTAAAGCAGCTATTGAATGTAAGGTTCTATGCAAGAATCATAAAAACATTGCCTTAGAACAATTCGAATCAGCAATCTTTAATATTGACTAAGGATGAATAAATCAGTCATTGCCATATATGGTCCATCAAGTCAGGGGAAATCAGCAACAGTTCGTAAAACAGCTAATTTATTGTTAGCAGCTTTTCCAAACCATACCCTTCAGGCTATAAACACTGGTGCAGATATTACATATATCGTTGAAATCAATGGTATAAAAATCGGTATAGAAAGCCAGGGAGACCCGAATAGCAGAATGTTTCAGAGCCTCCAATCATTCGTAACTCAGGGATGTGATATTATTATTTGTTCCTGCCGTTCCAGAGGTGCTACGGCAGATGCGGTAGAAGATTTACACCGCCATCATCAATACGAAATCATTTGGTCAACGAATCACCGCTCATGGCATAAGAACCAAGCGCAATTGAATCAAATAGCTGCCAGTGAAATTCTGGAATTAATCAAACTAATCATGAATGGACAGTTATGAAATTACTCAAATTAGATATAAGGAATTATAAGCTTTTCGAAAATCTTTCTGTTGATTTTCAGGACAGTGGTCATATAGCAGTATTCATAGGTAAAAATGGTTCAGGAAAGACCACCCTCGTAGAAGCAATCACCCTGATATACTCTGCACTATTAAGCACAAAGGATTTTAAGTCACTGGAGAATGAAGAATTTACTTTTCAATTTTCCATTACCTACCTACTGAGAAGGGAGAAAATTACTGAAACATCCATGTTTGGTGAATCATTTGTAAACTACATAGGTGTAGAGGTAACATATGAAGATAAAATACATATTAAATTATTTGAAGGGAACGATACTATTGAGGGCTTACCGAAAATAGAAAAGCATCTGCGAAATAAAGGGGAAGAGTTAGCTTACATTCTGCCTGACAATTTTGTAGTTTACTACTCTGGTATCTCCAACAGTATTTATGAAATCTACAACAAGTTTCAGAGAGAATTAATCACAGGCACACTTACTGGAGAAGTGAAGTTTGATCAGCCTTTTTATTATTTCCTACCTCAAAACTTTCCTGCGATTCTGATTGGTTTATTGAGTTATGAGTATGGTGACGTGCCAGAAGCCTTACAAAAGCAATTTGGGATTAGTGGGTTTTCTTCTATTCGACTCAATTTCAAAAAGCCAAGTTGGGCAAAGCCCAAATCCACGCCTGAAGAATATTGGGGTGCATTGGGGGAATTGAAGCAATTCATGAATATCATGAAAGGCGCAACTAAGACAGAATTTCAGTCAGACTCAATCACTTTTAGTATTTCAGATAAATCACAACTCGAAAATATTTGGAGCTTTTATGGTACGGAAAAAAGACTTTTTGAGTATTTGGTTTCTTTGCAATCCAATGATTTTCTTGAAAGCATCGATCTTAACTTGATTAAAAATGGTCGAGAAGTTGGGTACGACAACCTGAGTGAAGGAGAAAAACAGTTACTGATTATTACTGGCTTAAAGGAATTACTTGCAGCTGATAATAGCTTGTTTTTATTGGATGAACCAGACACTTATCTGCATCCGGAATGGAAGCGTGAATTTGTGTACAACCTATTCAAAGAAGATGAAGATTTATTCAAGAATTTCTCCATCATAACTACCCATTCACCAAATGTTCTCTCTGCATTAAAAAAGGGTCAACTTAATGTTCTTGTAAATGAAGATGGCAAATCTAGGATTAAGAATATTTCTTTTAATCCATATGGTAAACCAGTTGATGACATATTAACAGACTTCTTTGACTTAGAAGGATTACGCTATAAAAAGGTGCAACAGCAACTAAATGATATCTGGGACTTTATCAGGGCTAATAATTATAAATCAGCAGAGTTTAGGAAACTTTTCACAGAACTAGAAAAAGATCTCGGTAAATCGGATAAGGCACTAACGGATATAAGACTTGAAATAACAAAAAGGAATAAGCTTAATGAGAAAGATAAATAAAGATTCTCCATTGGCTTCATTCACTGATTTTAAAGCAAAGAATCCTGGAGCTGATTGGAATATTGATTTTAGTAAACCTGGTTGTGCAGGACATTCAACATATTTAGAGACCAGAGCTACTATCCTAATTAATGAACAAGATTGTATTTGTGGCTATTCTGAAATCCCTATAGATGATGAGCGAGATTGTCATATTGATCATTTTCGAAAGCGAAATATTTTCCCTGAGCATACCTTTAACTGGGACAACCTTGTAGCTGCTTGTAATCATGAAGATTTTGGTGCAAAATATAAGGATAATAAATCAGGCATAAAGAAACCTGACTATGTAGGATTCTTTGATCCTGTTGTGGATTCTGTTCAGGATTATTTCTATTATAATGAAAGAGGAGAAATAGAACCACATCCAACATTATCTGATCCTGTATTACAAGCTAAAGTTCAAAAAACAATAAAGGTCTTCAACCTACAAGACAAAAGTCTGATAAACAGAAGAAAAACAGTAATAGAGCAAATAAAAGCATATGCAGAGCTTACAAAAGAGGAGATTTTTGATGCTTTGAAATTTGGTGGGTTCTTAAGTTTAATTGAACAATACAATTCTTAATGCCAACCCTTCGCACCCATACACATTGGCAAGTCGCTCAAAGCAGTCGCACAGGCCAAAACTTGCCAAAGAGTATGGCTGCCCCAACGTACAGAAGAAAAGAAAGCACGGGCACTCAACATTGTATAAGAGCAATAGCGGGTGAAATGGTAAATCAAAGGTCTGTGCATTTAATAAACTTTTGTGGTGGTGGCCAGGTAATCGCCTTTAAATCCGCTACTGCTCTTATACTTGAACGTTATGGAAGTTGGAAGCATTTTTTTGAGCAAGGTCGCCTAACCTTCGATGACAAATGTTGAAACTGTGGCAACACCTCCAGTGTTCGCGCCAGAATTTTGTCTCAATAAACATTCATTTTACCTTCAAGCAAACTCTGCCAATAAATTTTCTCACACTGTCTTCCGGTACCTCCACACTGCCAGTGAAAGAGTGAGTAAGGCATAGAAAACAAGTCCAAAGAACAAGTCAGAGAAATCGCTGAATCCCGATCCTTTTAGCATAATCATCCTGTTAATCTTGATAAAATACGCAAGAGGATTGGCCTTATTGATCCATTGTGCCCAATCGGGCATGCTTTCCACAGGGGTAAACAAGCCGCTCATCAGTATGAATATCACCATAAAGAACCATGAAATAAACATCGCCTGCTGCATGGTGTCGGTTATGGTTGATACCAAAAGCCCAAAACCAAGGACTACAAGTAAATAAACAGCGGCAACCCCAAAAAGCAGGGGGATACTTCCGGCAACAGAAATACCGAACACCACTCGTGCAAGAATCAATCCGAATGCAAGTTCAAACAGTGAGATGATCCAAAATGGCAGCAACTTACCTGTCATAAACTGGTATTTCTTTATGGGTGTTACATTGATTTGTTCAATGGTCCCAAGTTCCTTTTCCCTGACCACATTCATGGCCGAAAGAAACATGCCAATGATGGTTACCAGAAGCACCAGTATGCCCGGAACCATATAGGTTTTGTAGTCAAGTTCAGGGTTATACCAAAAGGCAGGCTCAATCTTCAGGGGTTCGCGAATGATGGAACCTCCGGTGGCAGCAGCCGCCTTTTCGCGTCCGAACTGATTGATTATTGAGGAGCCGTAAACATTCATCAGGCTGGCTGCGCTCCCATTAATGGCATCGGTAGTAAGCAGCACAGAAGCAGTGCCATAGCGTTGCAGGTTTTCGGCAAAACCATGCTCAATAACCAGTAATTGTTCAGCTCTTCCGTGTTTGAGCTGCTCCAGGCCTTCATCGTAATTTGCTGCGAACTGGATGATTTCGTAAAACGAAGAACCTGCAAACTTGCTGCCCAGTTCGCGTGATTCGGGGCTGTGGTCAAGGTCACATACTACCAGTCGGATGTTGCGTATTTCAAATGTGGCTGTGTAGGATAAAATAAGCAGCTGGATGATCGGTATAAACAGGATCATCGGCAGCATTGATTTATCGCGGAGTACCTGAATAAATTCTTTCTGCAGGATATAGAGTATGGTTTTCATATCAGCTGAGCCTTACGTTGAATTTCCGGATGCTCATCATCAGGAAGAATATAGTCATCAAGACCAGAATGAGTGTGTCTTTCCAGAAATATGTGATGTCAAGGCCTTTAAGCATAATCTGTTTGATGATGATAATGAACCATTTGCTTGGCATCAGGTGACTCAGGTACTGTAGTGCAGCGGGCATGTTTTCGATCGGGAAAATAAAACCCGAAAGAAGGATAGTTGGCAACATCAGGGCAAACATCGAAAGCAGCATGGCCTGTTGCTGGGTGTTGCTGATTGTGGAGATGAAAATCCCCATGGTGAGTGCCATGATGATAAACAAAATGCTTTCGGCAAGGAGCAGAATAAGGCTTCCGCGCATGGGCATGGCAAAAACTGTGTAGGCCAGAAACAAGATAAGCAGTGCATTGATAAACGAAAGTATGATGTACGGAACTACTTTTCCGGAAACGATTTGCCAGGTTTTCAGTGGCGAAACCAACAGAACTTCCATGGTGCCCAGTTCCTTTTCCTTTGCGATGGAAATAGAGGTCATCATGGCCGAAATAAGCATGAGCAACACTGTAATTGTGCCGGGCACGAACATGAACACGCCTTTGAGTTCAGGGTTATAGAGCATATGGGTTTGCACTTGTATGGTCACCGGGGCCTGATTTATTTCTTTTGTTCCGGCTGAGAAATCACGGATAATGCCCGAAGCAAAGCCCGACAAAAGGTTTGCTGTGTTGGGGTCGGAAGCATCGGCAATAAGTTGCACTGCTGCCTGACCTTCGCGGATAAAACGGGCCGAGAACCCCGGTTCAAAGACAACCACCAGGCTGGTATTCCCTTTACGGAACGCCGGCTCAATATCATCGCGGCTATTCAGGGTTTCGTTAAGTTTAAAATAACCTGAGGCAAGCAATTTGTCGGTCACAGCAAGGCTCATCTCGTCTTTTGATTGATCCAATATTGCGATTCCGGCATTGTTGATTTCGTTTGTGATGGCAAATCCAAACAAAAGCACCTGAACCAAGGGCATGCCAAAGAGGATGAGCATGGTGCGGGGATCACGGAAAATATGCAGAAACTCCTTGTAAATGAAACCTTTCATGTTTTGGTTATTTTCGGGCAAGTTTCAGAAACACTTCATGCATGCTGCCTGATTTATGGTTTTCTTTCAGGTTGCCAGGTGTATCGAGGGCTTCGATGCGGCCATTGACCATGATGCACACCCGCTGGCAGTATTCGGCTTCATCCATATAGTGTGTTGTAACGAAAACCGTTATCCCGGCTGCTGATGCTTCGTAAATCAGTTCCCAGAATTGCCTTCGGGTAATTGGGTCAACACCACCTGTTGGTTCATCAAGAAATACAATGCGCGGGTTATGCATGATGGCAACCGAAAATGCCAGTTTTTGTTTCCATCCTGTGGGGATGCTGCTGAGCACTTTTCCGGAGGCATGTGTCAGTCCGAGCCGTTCGAGAAGCAAGCTGGTCCGGTTTTTAATTTCGTCTGCCGATAAGCCATAAATGCCGCCAAAAAACCTAAAGTTTTCCTTCACGGTGAGGTCGTTATAGAGCGAAAAACGCTGACTCATATAGCCAATATTTTTCTTCACCTTGTCGGTCTGCCGTGTAACATCGTATCCTGCCACCCGAATAGTTCCTGAGGTAGGTTTCGACAATCCGCAAAGTATCTTCATGGCTGTGGTTTTGCCGGCGCCGTTCGCTCCCAGAAAACCAAAAATTTCACCCTGCCCTACATTAAAACTAAGGTTGTCGTTGGCAACGAAACTGCCAAATTTCTTCACCAGCTTATTTACCTCGATAGCGGGTTGGTCTGTCATGATTTTATGCACTGAGGGTCATGCAGCCTCATCTGCCTGATTATGTTGCATCAACACCATAAAACAGTCTTCAATTCCTGGTTCAATCCGTTTCACCAGAACTTCATGTCCGTGTTGCATCAGGTAGGATTTGATTGTTTCGGGGTCAAAGTCGTCTTTTTGATTGAGATAGTGCACAAACTCGCCTGAACGGTACACGGCAGTAGTATCATCAATATTGGATAGCAGCGCCGGTATGGGGAACATATTGTCAGATTTGATGGCGTAAAGTGTTTTCCCAAAAGATCTTACTATACCCTGTGGGCTGTCGGTGGCTAAAATTGAGCCCTTATTTATCAGTGCAACCCTGTCGCAGCGTGCAGCCTCGTCCATGTATGGCGTTGAAACAACAACGGTGACTCCATGATGCCTGATTTTATCCAGCATTTCCCAGAATTCGGTCCTGCTCACCGCGTCCACTCCTGTTGTGGGTTCGTCAAGAAACAGCAGCAGAGGCTTATGCACCAGGGCACAGGATAAGGCAAGTTTTTGCTTCATGCCACCTGATAGCTGACCTGCTTTACGCTTCCTGAAGGGTTCGAGTTGGGCAAAAATATCTTTATACAATTCGTAATGCTCGTTAATTGTTGTGCGGAAGATGCCGGCAAAAAATTTCAGGTTTTCGTCAACGGTCAGGTCGTGGTAAAGGGAAAACTTGCCGGGCATATAGCCTACAATCTTACGGATTTGGCGATAATCGCGCACGGTATCAAATCCGGCAACAGTAGCCGTTCCGCTATCGGGTATAACTAGGCTTGTGAGGATATGGAACAGGCTTGTTTTGCCTGCTCCATCCGGTCCGATAAATCCAAACAGTTCGCCGCTGTTGATTTGAATATTGATACCCTGAAGGGCTTTGGTGCCCGGATAGGATTTCCGAATGTTACTGATGTCAACGGCAACCTGATTCATGATCATTATTTTATTCTGGTCCAATATGTGGTTCTTCCGATGAGTGAAATGCCTATATAGCCCCTGATTTTGAGTTTATTATCACTATCAAAAGCCATATAGCAACTATAGGTTTTGCCGGTTTTGGGATCATAAATTTCACCACCGGTCCATTCCGAAGAGCCATCAAAGCTGAAGCCTGTAAGAATCTCAAGACCCATTACCGGCCTTGATTTTAGCTTATTGTCGGGGTTTCTTTTATCGAGTTTAGGCTTGCCGGTTTCATCGTCAGTAGGAAATTTGAGCCAAACTAATTTTCCATAAATCTTACCGTTACGCTTGAACATTTCCACATGGGCATCGCCATCCTGATTGAGCCAAATACCTAGAACATCGTCGGCTTTATGCTTTTGGGCATAAGCCTGATTGGATAAAATTGCACCAAAAAATCCAATGAGCAGAATAAGAGATTTAAATTTCATGTTGTTTAAGTTTTTAGGGTTTATTCATTCGGATTTCACCGGGCATTCCGATCTTAAGCCTGCCATCGTTTTTCACACGAACCTTCATGGCATAAACCAGGTCAACTCTCTCATCGCGGGTTTGTATGGTTTTTGGTGTGAATTCCGAAGAAGCCGAAATCCAGATCACCTCACCGGTTAGGGGAGTATCGCCCTGTTCTGCTGATTGGTCAATGATCACGTCAACAGTCTGTCCGATCTTAAAACCGGCAAGTTGTCGGCCGCTAATATACACTTTAAGTTCCATGTGGCTGAGGTCGGCAATTTTATATAAAGGTTTGCCAAATGAAACGGTTTCGCCTTTACGTGCGTATGTGGTGAGAACAGTTCCCCCTGTTGGGTTGATAATCAAACATTTTTTTCTGGCTTCTTCCGCCTGCATTACCTGCTGTCCAAGTGCGCGGACTTCAGCTTCAATGGAAGAGGCCTGCGCAAGGGTGGCCTGCAATTGTTTTTTTGTAAGCGCAATGGCTCCTTCCAGATCTTCTTTTTGTTTACGTGTGGCTGCCCCATCTGTAAAAAGCTGAAGTACACGGTCATAGTCATTGGCAAGGTTTTTCAGCTGTTGTTCAAACACTTCCCGTTGTGCGTGAACGGTGAGCATCCTGGCCATTACGGCCTGCTGCTGTGCTTTTGCTTGTTCCACACGTATCGCGGCTTCAGTGGTATCAATCAGCCCAACTTGCTGTGAAACAGTCAGACGGTCGCCTTGCGACACGTCAAATACGATAAGCACTCCGGGCGACATTGCCGAAACCATCACCTCCAGGGCCTCAAAATTGCCATAAGCATCGGAGGGTTGATCGTTTCTGTCACAGCCCAAAGTGGTCAGGGTGACAAAAACAGCCAGTAGTGAATGTCTGATAGTTCTCATACCTTGTTTATTGGATTCCAGTGAATAACATGATTTCGTATGCTTTTTTCGACTGCATGATCTTGTGGTTTTCAAGTTCAAGAATCGCCTGATGGTGTTTGTTGAATTCGACAACAAAAGCCGAGCCGGTGATGTCTCCGTTGTTGAATTGTGCCTGACTGGTAGTAACAACTGACTGTTGCAACTGAATGATTTCAAGATCAAGCGAAATGAGTTCATCATATTGCCTGAGTTCCTCCTGCATAGCCTTCCATTTACCCTGATGTTGCAGATTGTAATTTTCCTGTGCCAGCTTGGTTTGTTGTTGCTGAAGGCCAATCAGCTGAAGGCTGTGTTTTTTGGTGTTCCAGTCCCATATCTTATATTGTAGTCTGACCCCCACCATAAAATAGTGATCGAAGGAATCATCCAGCATGTTGTATCCCGGTCGGCCATATCCTGCCTGTCCGAATAGTCCCAGTGTTGGCCTTCTTTTGCTGATTTCGGTCATTTTTAAACCCTCAGCACGGCTATGGAGAAGGCCATATTCAGCTGCATCTTTCCGGTTGATTACGTATTCTTTTGTTGGATAATATGGTGGCAATACCAGACTGTCCGATTGGTCAATCGTCATGTGACAAAGGGATGAAAGCATCGCAAGTGATGCATCACGCGAAGCATGAGCTTCAGTCAGCTGCTGCCTGTAGCGCAATAGACTGCTTTTGAGTGAGGCAAGCTCTGATTTGAGTAAGATACCACGCTCAACCTTGTATGTGGTTTCTGCGATCATTGACTCAAGATTGCTGATGGCCACCTTAAGAATGCGTATCTTGTTGTTTATCATCAGAATGCCAAAAAACAAATCGCTTACTTGTGTTTTTAGTTGTTCTTCAGCCTGTTCTATTTTATTGATCTGTAACAAAAAATCAGCGGATTCGTAGTTCATTTTCGCCTGTACTAATCCACCATCGTACACCACCTGACTAAGATCAACATTCACTTTATACCAGTCTTTAGCCAGTTCCGGGGCTTGAAAACCCGGCATAGGAATGTCGAGTTTGGTCACATCTGATTGATATGATGCCTGTGCATTCAATATGGCCGAAGGCATGAGACTGGTGCGCAATATGCTGTTTTTTAGTTCGTAAGATGATTCGATCAGCTGCCGGCCCCTTCCCGGCGGGAAAGCTTTAAGCGCGCTGTCGGTAATCTGCCCCAGACTGAATTGGTTCCGTTCCTGCGACTGCAAGGCCGATGAAATCATCAGGAGCATAATCAGGAAAAAGGTTCTCATAATGCAGGCTTATTTAGGGATTGAAATTGCGTTAATAACGAAATGGCTCACCTCAGTGCTTCTTTCCTCAAGAAATTTTTGATACGACACCATGTCGTCCCTGAAAATCATAGTTTGTATGACTGGCCTTCCGGCAAAAGGAAAAATGATCATTGAAATTACATTTACCATCAGGTGTTCGACAGAAATTGGCCTGATCAGCCCTTTTTCGACATCGTTTTTGATCAATTGCTCGATTTCCTTGATCGGGAGCTCACGATCGCCCAGAATGTCTCTTATCAATTGCGGATTTCGGTTGACTTCCTGAAGAATGAATCGTGGCAGCCAGGGCAGTTCATAAAGCAATTTATAGTACTGGCTGATGAAAAAGCCCAGAAACTGGCTCAGCGTTTCCACCTCCTGAAGCGATATCCTGACCGAAGGCAGCATACTCTGTATTGCCTCCGAAAAAATCTTCATGAAGAGTTTCTCTTTCGATCTGAAGTAGTAATGAAGCAAGGCTTTGTTTATGCCTGCTTCATCAGCAATTTCCTGCATTCTGGAGCCTTCAAGGCCCTTTTCACGAAACACCTTTCTGGCTGCCTGAAGTATGATTTCTTCTGTTGACATAAAATATTTACCATAAGGTTTAACTAAATGGTTAAACCATTTGGCAAAAATACATTAATATTTTATTTTGTCAAGCGAATTTTTTATAAAATTTTGTTAGTACCACACAATGAGCAATATATGATTAAATATTTTTTCTGAAGGATGACATACCTTCCCTGCATGTATCACTGTGCATTGAAATCTTGGCCCAAAATACCTGCTGACAGATCAAATTATCATGTATTTTTGCCAAAAAATATCAGCTGATGAAACCTCGTTTACTTCCGGTTATTATTATATTGTTTGTTCTGTTTTTGGGCAGTTCATGTTCTTCTGATAAAGGTCATGACATGACAGGCGTTTGGAAAGTTACCGATGTTAAGGTAGAGTTTGATGAGCAATCCTCAACTCCCGATATGCTTAAGCAGGTAGCCGAACGCGAAAAGCAAACGATTCTTGAGTTTCAGAACGACTCTGTGATGAACATCATTGCAGGAGGTGCTACATACAAGGCGTTTTGGGTCATGGACAAGGGGAGTGGGGTGATTAATTACCGTTTTGCCGACATGGGCATAAAGATGACCGAACTCGGAAAGTTTACCGAAGGCAGTATTGTCGCTGAATCAGAAACGCCACTGGGAAAAATTGTGGTAACCTATCAAAAAAATAAATAGAGTTTCGGGTTCAGAGTTTCGGGTTTTGGGTAGCTGGTAGCGGGTTGACGTTTCTTCATCGTGATTCGTAATTGACAAACTTCTTCACGAATCACATGAACTTTCAGGCCTCCAAACCTCCATCCCCCGCGGCGGATCAAACTTTGTTTTCTGGCATTTAAGTTACTAATTCCAGTCTGATTTTTAGCGTTTTACCCCATACACTAAAGGGAGCCGCTAAAAATATGCTTACTCGTCCGGCAAATGCTTTACCTTTCTTCTCACAATCCTGTTCTGAGTTTACTTTTGTTGTAAACCTATTTCAGGACAAGGCAGCAAAAACTTCCAAACTATTTGTTTTTCTGTTGCTTATCTCTTGCTAAGGATTCAAATTTAAACTAAACATTATGGCTTCAAGTTGCCTGAGCAGGTCGCGTTTGTCTTTGTTAGGTGCATACACATAGCCTTCGATCGTAATCAATTGTCCGTTTGATCTGTCAACCAGAGTGTAGGAAAGGTAAGGACCGGCCATAAAGTCACCAATGAGTTTCCACATACCTCTGTTTTCCACAGCAAAATCTTCGATAAAATAATTTACCCTGCTGATCATCGGGGGCACGAATTCCTTATCGGTGGTCATGAAAGATCCTGGCGAGGGGCCGGGTATATGTCGGCTTACAATGGAGTCGCGGGTATAGGTAAGCCAGGGTGCAGTTAACTGTAAGGTATCCCGATATGGGATTTTGTAAATTATAATTCCCTGGCTGTTTTCGGCTGTTTCTCTTCTGATCCATATAAAACCTGATTCCTTTTTTGCAACAAAAAATCCTTCGGGAATGATCATGGAAACACCCATGTGCTTGAATAAGGCTTCTGCTACATCAGGTTTTGCTGTTGGCCTGAATATATTCAGCAGGCGCTCCCTTTCGGCTCGGTCGTACAGCAAACGGATGCTTTCTTTATGTTCGTCAAATGCCTGAGACCATTGGTCTGGATTGTTTGCCCTGATTTTAACCACACGCTGTGGTTTGGCCCATAAGTCGGATTTTGTTTCCACGATCGGCGTTTCCTGTCCGCTGCCTGTTTCTACCAGAAGTAAGTTGCGGTGCTTCTGAAACATATCCGAAAGGTTTTCGACATCAATCTGGGCAATACGGTAAATAGGTTCTTCCTGAGGGAGACCGTATTGGGGTTGTCCGAAGTAGGAGCGGATGGATTCGCCAATAAGTCCGTTCCACTGTTCTTTGTTTTGTGTAACCACCAGTATTTCTGAGGTTACCCCAACTGATCTGGCTGTCCGGGGCTCCTGAGTTTCGCATGAGGTGATCAGGAAGAACAAAAAAGTGAGCACGACCAGAACTGCATGATGTAACATGCCAGAACTAAAAACAGGAAGGTTTTTCATATCCGGAGGGTTTATAAGGATCAGCTCATTGCAGCTATTTTAAGCTTCTGGCCCGGCATGATCCTCGATTTATCAGTCAGTTTGTTCAATTTCTTGATCTGCTCCACCGTCACACCATCATATTGTCTGGCAATATCCCACAAGGTATCTCCCGATTTCACGGTATGGTAAATGAATTTACCATTACTTTTCGTCACCTCCTTGTTTTCCACAACACTTTCGGCAGCATAAACCCTGAGTTTTTGTCCCACCTGAATGTTTGTACCCGACAGGTTGTTCCATTCGCGCAGATCAGTTACTGAACACTTATATTGAGATGCAATTTTTCCTAAAGTTTCGCCACGCTTTACGGTGTGGTGTGTTGATGTGCCGGATCGTTTCACGGGTGTTTCACCGCTGACGGGTGAAGGCGTTCCCGAGCTGAATACAGTTAGTCGCTGACCAGGATAAATAGTATTCTTTTTCATATTGTTCCATGCCATAAGCTGATTGACACTTACCCTGTATTTGCGCGCAATACTTCCAAGATTTTCGCCGCTTTTGACAATATGCACACTTTGGTCACTTACTTTTTTAATCTCCTCAGAGAGTTTTTCTTTCTCAACTCCTTTTTTCGTTTTGAAAGAATATAATTCGGTTTCGTTGTTCAGGAAAGGGCCGACGAAGTCGGATGGAATCCTTATGACGTAAGGGTTTTCAGGACTTGCCGGGATTATATCTTTCTTAAACTGCGGATTAAAAAACCTCAGGTCTTGCATGGGAACGCCAAGCATTTCACTGATTTGGTCGAATGAGATCAAGTCTCTTACTGTTACTGTGTCTGTCCCGCTCATCATCATGCCCGGATGAAAGGGATAAAGGTTATGTTCGGTGGCGTGGTTCATCACGTATGTAACGGCGATATAAGCAGGAACATAACCGCGTGTTTCTCTTGGCAGATAAGGCCATATGGCCCAGTAATCCTTGACTCCTCCGGCGCGGCGGATCGCCCGGTTTACGTTGCCGGCGCCTGAATTATAGGCCGCAAGCACCAGAAACCAATCCTGATAGATGTTATACAGGTCGCGCATATGCTCACAGGCAGCAACGGTGGATTTATATGGATCAAAACGGTCATCAACCAGTGAAGTTACTTTCAGGTTATATACTTTTCCGGTGCCATACATAAACTGCCACAGCCCCTTGGCACCCATGTGGGAGCCGGCAACAGGGTTCAGCGCTGATTCCACTACGGCCAGATATTTCATTTCCAATGGAATATCATAGCGGTCCAGAAGCTCTTCAAACATAGGAAAATAAACATATGAAAGGCCCATCACCCTGCTTGTGAGTCCGCGCTTGCGCACCGCATACAGGTCAATGAATGCTTTAACATGTTGATTAAAAACAAGGTTTATCGGTGTTTCCCGGTTCAGCAAGGCAATTCGTTCTGCATACACCGAATCAGGGTAGGTGGGAATATAATCGGGGGCGAAGCCGTATTTGTTCCAGTTGGAAGAGTCGGTTATCCAAAGGTTGTTGTCAAAATATCGTATCCTGTACAGGCTGTCGAGCATTTTCACGATCGGGGAATCGTCAGTCGAAAACATTCCAAGTTGCCTTATGTACAGAGATGTATCCGGATCACCCAGCAATAAGCTGTCCTGTTCAATGAATAAAGTGTCGGAATAAATTTCATCGGCTTCAGATTGAGCATAAGAGCCAATGCCTAATAAAGGCAATATAAGTAATTGTAAAATAATGTGTTTCACTTTCATGTGATCATTCTGGATGAGACTTAAAGCAAAAATAAAATAAACGAAACTCTTAAAAAGCAGCCCCTTAAGAATCAATTAACAAACGATGGTTAATATCCCTTAGTATGTGCTGTTGAATCCAATAAGAAATTAGTCATTGAAAAGCTTGGCAAAAGGCGCTGGCGTGCTTGTCAGCTATTTGGGCTGGTCCTTATCCCGGCTTTCTGATTTTTGGTCTTCACTGCTGATACCGTCCTTAAATTCTTTTACGCCACGTCCGATGCCTTTCATCAGTTCGGGGATTTTTTTTCCACCAAATAGCAATAAAATAACGAGGACAATGATCGCTATCTGCCATCCGCCTACCATTCCGAGTAATATTGAAAGTGCCATAAGTGTTATGCTTTGGTAATATGAAGCAAAGATAAACAATATTTCGGGCATCAGTTGACAGGTTTTTCAAATCTTAATTGACTTCATTGGTCAGATATATGTTGTCCGGACCGTGATTTTGTTTAAAAGAAGACATTAGATCAGGTATATTTTGTAAGTGTTTCTTTCCCTTTATACCAACACTTTGCGTATTTTTGTTCTTTAAGTATGGAATAATCTTTACATAAAATTCTCATGAAAAATTGTTCACTTTTATTTGTCCTGATGGCCGGATTGCTGCTCCAAACACCTGAGTTGTTTTCACAACAAAAACCTGAGAAGAAACCAGACTGGCGCAAATTGCATTACCTCTCGGAGCAGGAAATGTATGAACCGGTGATCACCGGAATCAACTTCACCGAAACTCCGCCTCCGCCCGGGCCGGTGCGCATGGTGGCCGAGTTCGAGCCCATGCAGGGTGTTCTGATCCGTAATCCTCTGGGAATACCATATAATCTGATTGCCGAAATGTCTGAAGACGTTGAGGTGATCACCCGGGTAACCACCCAATCCATGGCCGATCAGGTGCTTGCGGCATATGCAGCAAATGGCGTTAACACCAGCAATTGTTCATTTCTCATCACACCTTTTCACAACACCGACTCATACTGGACACGCGATTACGGTCCATGGTTTGTTTTTGATGGTAATAAAGAGCCTGGTATCTGCGATTTTCCTTACAACCGAAACCGCCCTCAGGATAATCTGGTCCCTGAGTATATGGCCGAAATGCTCAATATTAATCTCTTTGGAATGAACCTGACACACACCGGTGGCAATATGATGGTTGATGGATTGGGCATTGCTGCTTCGACTGACCTGTTATATGAGGAAAACACCAATCTAACTCAAGGACAGATTCATCAGAAAGCAAAAGACTATCTCGGGATTGAAAGGTATGATGTAACCATTGATCCACTTGACGATTACATAAAACATATTGACTGCTGGGGAAAATACCTTGCTCCCGACAAGGTGCTTATCGGAAGGGTTCCAATTTCCGATTACAGGTTTAGTATGTTCGAAAGCATTGCCAACTTTTTTGCTTCAACCCCAAGTTCCTATGGTTATCCGTATAAAGTGTACCGCGTATTTACACCCGGAACTTTTCCGTACACCCCTTATACCAACTCACTCATTCTGAACAACAAGGTTTTTGTGCCATTAACCGGAAGCCAGCATGATGCACAGGCAATTCAGGTGTATCAGCAGGCAATGCCGGGATATGAAATCATAGGCATCAATTACAACGGCTGGTACAACACGGATGCACTACATTGCCGCACCATCGGGGTTGCTGATCTCGGGATGCTTTTTGTTGACCACAGGCCGCTTTATGGAACGGTTGATTGGTCCGACTCGCTCTCAATACAAGTGTCCATTGTGCCATATTCAGGCGAAGACCTGATCGCTGATTCGCTTTTGCTGCATTTCAGCATCAACGGAAGTAGTTTTGAACAAGCGCAACTTGTGCATCAGGCAGGCGATAACTATGCTGCATGGATTAGCGGCTATGCAGCCGGTGATACTGTGCGTTACTACCTGTCCGCTGCTGATGAGTCAGAACGCGGGATCAGGCATCCATATATGGGAAGCCTTGACGCACATCGTTTTATTGTTGGCCAGGGGCCGGAAGAACCTATTCAGCTCGTGCCCGATACACTCTATTTCATCACTGATCTGACTAAGAATTTTAAGATTTTTAATGTTTCCGACACAGATATTCAGATTCAGGATATTCATCCCTACGTCCCAAGTTATATCTATTTGCCCGTTCTGCCAGAGTTTCCTTATACTTTGTCACCGGCCGACAGTCTTGAGGTGGTTGTCGAAATCAATATTCCTGTTACACTGGATGTAAATGATTTCATCACAAACTATGTGTGGGTGTCTACGGATGCCGGCGACTATATTGAAACAATCATGATTGACCCTGATCTGGTTTCGTCAATTGAACAATCAACACACGGACTAAAAGTAGGAGCATGGCCCAATCCTTCGGCAAGCAATGTAACATTTGAAATTACGGGCTTATCACAAAAGAAGTTTCGTCTTGAAGTGTTTGATGTTCACGGTAAATTAATCAAGGTCCTTCACGAAGGCATTGCCTCGGGAGATCATCACACGGTAGATTGGGACTTTTCAGCATCCGGAGGAAACAATGTGCCTGATGGATTATACATTTACAGGTTGTCAGGAGAAAACACTATTGTTACCGGGAGGTTGCTGCGCTTGCAGCCTTAAAGATAGCCAGATAGGTTACAGCCCTGCTTATACCATGATTTGGGATAGATAAGCCGCAGCAATCAACGCAATAATGATGATCCATGTGGTAACTTTACCTGGAAGGTCGTCGCGGTTTTCGTCGTAGTCGAATTCGCTGTTCATCTTAGTGTCATTTTTTTACGGAAGCCTGTCGAGGCGTTTGCCATCCCTGAATGCAACCACAAAGGCGTCAAATACTCCATGCTCATTCTTCAGGGTGTTTCTGAGCTGAGCGGCTTCTTCGTATTGAGTAAATGAACCGATTGTATAGATAAAGAAGCTGTTGTGTGCATCTTCTTTGATGTCGGCAGCCCGAAGTTTATATTTTTTGGCAACCTGAGCGATGGAAATTTTGGTACCGAATTTTGCCAGAATCTGTACACGGTATTCCACATTTTGCATGCTTGCTTTTTCTTTGCTGACATCATAAACGAATTCAGTTGCCGTATCAGTTTGCGTCGGTTCTGTTTGAGATGGGAATACCCTGAAGTCAAATGCAGCAGCATCCTGTTTGTTTTCGGCCGGTTTACCGGCACTAGTTTCGTCAGGTTTTTTTTGTTGCCTGAAGGTTGGGTCATCAGGTGCCATGCGCATCACTCTGGGCGAAGAGGCTCCAAAACGATAAGCAAATCCAACTGTTGTCTGGTTGTAAAGGTCGAATGGGAAGCTGTTTTCAAAAATTACCAAGGCGTTGTCTATGATAACTTTGTTGCTGCTTTCGAGCCTGAGAAGCCAATGGTCTGAAAGCCTGAAGTCGAATCCCAGTCCTGCATAGAGAACGCCATCAAGTGCACGTCCGGCCAGGCCTTGACCTCCCCCATAGCCTGAGGTCCCGATTTTTTTGCCGGTTCCGGTCTGATAAAAATCGGACCTGAAATTAGCTGCTGACCCACCAAGCAGAAGGTTGACATTGAAAAACCTGTTGTAGCGGTTCGGGCCAAAAAGGTTGTTCAGGTTGATTGTGGCCCCAAGGCCGAGTTCGATCAATTCGGATTCGAAATCAAATTTTTTGGGTCTTGCCGTTCCTGTAAGTCTCGAATACATACCCTGTGCTCTCAGGCTAAATGCAGGGCTTAGGCTATGTTCGATAAACAAATAGCTATTCCAGAGTAAATCACTTTCATACACCAGGTGTTGTCCCCAGGGATCTTTGCGGATGTCACCGTAAAACAGGTTAACGCCTCCGCCGGATCCAATTTTCCATCTGCCGCTGTAACCCTGCGATGACTCACGCATTTCCTGTGCCTCTGGCTTAAAAGGAAACAACGATGCTAAAAGCAGCAATAAAATAATGGATGTTGTATATCGGTGGAAGCGTGCAAACATATGGGCAAATATACAGGAATTTATAGCGAAAAATCAAGTATAAGAAACAAGGTTTCGTTTCAGGGATATTAATTTGATTTAAAATTGGAACAGAAAAATGCCGAAATCCATCTCCTGAGCCTTATATTTTTTTTCGAAGAGCCATTGTATGACTATGAACTATTATTGATTACCAGTCCACAGCATTATTTCTTCCAGTTGAACAGCCGGCAAGTCAAGTTTGTTCTTTTTGCGCAAACCATTAAGTTTTTGTTGCAAAACCTGAGGTTTTTCATTTTTGAAGCTTTCAACGGTTTGGTAGCCTGCCTGAATTAATTGGCGTGCCCAATCTTCAGGCACTCCAATTTCGGTAAACATCTCATGCGACACCGCTTTCCTTATTTTTTCGGGCCTCATTTGCGGGAAAAGAAGAACTTCCTGAATTGAGGTTTGTCCGGTGATCAGCATCACAAATCTGTCAATTCCTATCCCCATGCCCGAAGTGGGGGGCATGCCAAATTCAAGTGCCCGGAGGAAATCCTGGTCAATGAACATTGCCTCGCTGTCGCCTCTTTCGGATAGCCTGAGCTGTTCTTCAAACCTCATACGTTGATCAATCGGATCATTGAGTTCGGTGTAGGCATTGGCAATCTCCTTGCCATTGATCATGAGTTCGAACCGCTCGGTAAGTTCAGGATTGCTTCTGTGGCGTTTGCAGAGGGGCGACATTTCAACCGGATAATCAGTGATAAAGGTGGGTTGAATATAGTGATGCTCACATTTTTCGCCGAATAACTCATCTATCAGTTTTCCCTTGCCCATTGTTTCATTGACCTCAATGCCCAATGTACGACACACCTCTTTTAACTGTATTTCGTCCATTCCTGAAACATCAATGCCGGTATGTTCGCGAATGGCTTCAAGGATTGGCACTCTTCTGAATGGTCTTGAAAACGAAATTTCCTTACCATCAACTACAACTGATTTGTTGCCGTGCACCTGTTCAACCACATTGGCCAGCAATTCTTCAGTAAAATCCATCATCCATAAGTAGTCTTTATAGGCGACATAAATTTCCAGAACTGTAAATTCGGGGTTGTGTGTGCGGTCCATTCCTTCGTTGCGGAAGTCTTTAGCGAATTCATAAACTCCATCGAAACCACCTACAATCAGTCTTTTCAGATAAAGCTCATTGGCGATGCGCAGGTAAAGCGGAATGTCGAGGGCATTGTGGTGGGTAACAAAGGGTCTGGCTGCCGCACCACCCGGAATGGGTTGTAGTATGGGTGTTTCCACCTCAAGGTATCCTTTTGCGTTAAAAAAGTCGCGCATGACATTGATAACCTTTGTTCTTTTCACGAAAGTATTTTTCACCTGCTCATTCACAATAAGGTCCACATACCTCATGCGGTAGCGTTGTTCGGGGTCGGTGAAGGCATCAAACAGTTGGCCGTCTTTTTCCTTGACAATAGGAAGTGGGCGAAGAGATTTGCTCAGGACTTTCAGAGAAGTTATATGGATTGAGATTTCACCCATTTGTGTAACAAACACATAGCCAGTAACACCAATAATATCGCCAATATCGAGCAACCTTTTAAACACGGTATTGTAAAGGGTTTTGTCGTCGCCCGGACAAATATCATCGCGTTTTACATACAACTGGATACGGCCGGTAGCGTCCTGCAGTTCACAGAACGAGGCTGCCCCCATGATCCGGCGGCTCATGATGCGGCCAGCAATGGAAACATGGCTGAATGTATCGCCGCCTTCTTTGAAATTGGCAAGTATGGTTTCGGCGGTTGTATTTACCTCAAATGCTTCGGGAGGATAGGGATTGATGCCGAGTTGTTGCAATTCCTGCAATGCTGCACGCCTTACCTGTTCCTGTTCGCTCAATATCACGCTCATGTGGGAATTTTTTGCAAAAGTAGCTAAAAACGGGTATGTGGTGTGGTTGTTGAACGATTTCCCCGCTGCCGCGCGATTCTCATTACGTGGCCTTAGTAGCATTCAACTCAATCATTATCTTGCTCTTTGCTTTTATGGCTCTTAAAGCAAATGAAAAGCTTTTATCCATTGCCGCGCGAAAGATTACCTTCGGTGAGAGAAGTTCGCGCGGCAGCGGGGAATCAGTGCGTGAAATTACCTTAACAACTTGGTTGGTTGCAATTCCGCCCCAGCCGGATATCATCTGATACTGAACTGATATCTACAACCACAATAACTCTATCGAACTTTCGCTCTTGTTCTTAATTCATAAAAAAACCCGGCGACCGTTGGGTGCCGGGTTTTGAATTTTTACATGTTTATGAATCAATGCCTGAGCACGATTTTTTTGCTCAAAGTATTGCCATTAGCTTCAAAGGTAACAAAATAAACACCCTCTGCCAGACCTCTGAGATCAATTTCCTGACGATAATCGCCTGCAATGCGCAGCGGGCTGCTTTCAAATACTGTTCTGCCCTGATTGTTGATTACCTTGATATTCATTTGTGTACTTTCACGGCTTCCAAGGTCAACAACAAATTTGCCATTGGTGGGATTGGGGAAGATGTTCACAGCAACGCCGCCAACCTGTTCGTTGATCGAAGTACATTCATCAACACCAAATACCTGTGTGGCTGAGTTTACACAACCGTAGGGATCGGTGTAGGTGTAGGTGATGGTGTGGTTACCGACTCCTGCAACTGAAGGATGGAAATAACCGTTTTGAACACCGGGTCCTTCATAGGTGCCACCCGAAGGCTGACCTTCGGTTAGCTGATGCGGATCCCAGAAGATGCACTGAACGGGTACCTCGGCAAATGTAACCGTAGGTGGTTCGTGAACCTTTATATAACCGGTTTTTGAAGTTGTGGATTGGTTGCTGCCATTTGAAACAGTGAGGGTTACATCGTAAACACCATAGTTTGCATAGTAAACTATCGGTTTTTCGAGGTTTGAGCTTGATGGGTTTCCACCGGGGAACTGCCAGTTGAATACAGTTGGGTTACCAATGGAGTTGTCATAAAACTTAACTGTACCGGGCTCACACAAATCGGTTTTGTTCGAGGTAAAGTCGGCCAGGAAAGTAGGTGCACCCGGATCAAGGTCGAGCAGGGCAACTTTGTTCGAATGAACCACTTCCTTGGTGCTGTTGTTCTGCACCCATGCAACCAGTTCAGAATGTTCGGCCACCCAGCTGTTGTTGAAGGTGAAGGTAAGGTCAATATCAACAGTTTGTCCAACATCAATAGTTAGCGGTGTGCCGTTTTGATTGGGAACCATCAGCCTGTTAACAAAATTCAGGTGGTTTTGGTTCTGCCAGTTGTAAGCAATCTCCGACTCTGTCAGGGCCAGATGTACAACCAGGTTGCCGGTGTAGGCAGCAACCTTCTGCACCCTTACCTTGATGTTGTACTGGCTTCCAGTATTGGTGCCGAAAATATCAACTTTAAACGAAGTAGGCACTGCCAGCCTGGCGTTTACTTTTGCGACGTACTGGGGATAGAGGCTTTGACTGGCACTACCGCCAACATGTGGGTTTTGCCCATCAAAATAGGCAGTTGGGTATCCCGAAATGCCATAAAATGAATTCCTTGCGTTGGAATACTGGTTGGCAAACGGGTCGCCGTTGTGGTTTTCGATCACAGCAACCGGATGATTGTTGGCAATCAGGTCGTCGGCACCCATTGCAGCGCCTGGGCAATATACACACCAGGTTCCGGTACCAATTTCAAGAAGTACCATTTCACGCGGAATTTGCTGGGCCACGGCAAACACACTCAGGAATGCCAGGGCTAGGGAGAGGATCACTTTTTTCATGATAAGTTGGTTTTGGAAAACATTAATGAATTTATTATTGGATAATGAGCTTTCTGGTTATCCGTCTGTTGGACTCAATGATAAGTGTATAGACACCCTTCGGCTGATTGGTCAGGTCTAGCTTGTGCCTTATCTGGTTGCCAGTGGCCTGAATGGATTGTGCGAGCACCTCATTACCTGTCTGATTGTACACCCTTATCTTGAGCTGACGGTTTCCTGTATTGTTGATTTCGAGGTCGAACAATCCGTTGCCCGGATTTGGGTAAACACTCAGTAAGGCTTGAGTTTGCTCATTAATAACAGTGCAGTCAAGGAATTCAATTTTTACAGTATCCGTAGAAACACAATTATTTTCGTTGGTAACACTTACCCAGAATGTATGCACGCCATAGCCCAGTCCGGTTGAATCAACCGCGATGGTTTGCGTTGTAGCACCGTTCGACCAAAGGTAAACAGTTCCTCCATTGCCTGCATCAAAGGTGTGGTTATCGCCACCGCAAATAACTATATCAGCGCCTACATCAACCAATGGAAGCTCAAACACAAATACTTCTATCGGGTTTGATGGCATAGTGTCGGTTCCATCAGAAACATAAGCCGTGTACGTGTCTGTCAGGGTGGGGTAGAGCATCGAATTTTGCTCAGTAGAAATGATGTCACCGGCCAGGTTCTTCCAGAAGAAGGTGTATTCGCCCGAACCTCCCGAGACTTCGGCATTGAGTGCAACAGGGCTCCCCGAACAAGTTGCATTGGTATCAGCTATGGCTGTAATCTGCAGGTCGGTAACCCTCAGGTGAACGGGAATAGTTACAGAGCTGTTGTCAGGGTCATTGCTGTTGATGAAAATGTTTGCGAAATAATCGCCCATCTCAAGGTCGGTAGCATTAAAGTTAAGGAAAAGTGTGTCTGATGCACCTGGGGCAATGGTTCCTGCGGTTGGTCCATAAGTGAGCCAACTGACAACATATAATGAGTAATCTTCTACTTCACCATACTGAGTTGTCCCGCATGGAGATACGCTACCGGTGTATGTCAGCCTGATACGCATGCGTGTCGGACCGGGGACAGCTGTAAATGGCGGATTGATAATGGCAGTGTAGGGTCCAAGGCCTGGAGTACCTTCCACTGTTACAGGCTCGTCGTTGAACTCGCCGTCCTGATTCCAGTCAACCCACACGCCGACCTGATCGCCCGAGTATGGGTTACCATTCTGGATTACTACATTCATGGGTTGGCCAGGCATGACCACTTCGCTGAACGCTGTATAATCGGCATAGCTGCTGCTTCCTGAAGCATTGTCAATGCTGCCGAATGTCACACGCGAAATAAACTCATCGCCGCCACCTGATGCAGCACAATAGTCATTTACCTGTCTATTGAGAATGATTTCAGAAGCAACTGTGTAATTCATAGGTAGTTGTCCTGAGTTATTCACCAATACATATTGCTGGGCTGTTGCATCAGGCATCAGGAATTGTTTCACATTAACCGGATTATAGCTGATCTGCGCATCACCCCATTGAACATTGGCTGCAGTGGCTCCGCTTTCGAGTCCACCGTCATAGAGTGCGGTAACTTTGTAGCCATAATAGCCATAATCAGGAAGTTGATCGGTATAAGTGTTCCCTGTAGAGGTTGCTATCAACACATTATCACGGTATATATTGAAATTGAGGAATCCGGGTGCTGTTTCAAAACTCCAGTTGAGGTCTGTAGCTCCGGTTTCAAAAGTAACAACGGCAACCAGGTCTTTTGGACGGTTGAGCGGATTGGTTTCGTAAGGAGAGCAGTAGGTCATTGTAACTCCGCTACGGTTGTCCGTCCAAACGGGGTAAACTTTTCCGCCCCTTGCTGCAATGCCCAGATAATCACCCATATATCCTCCGGCAAGGCCTGGGATTGGTGCGGGGGTAAATGCCACATCCGAAACTTTGAAGTCTTCCCATGTTTCGCCTCCGTCATCGCTGTTGGCACAATAAACTTCACATTGGGTGGACGAAACATTGCGGTCGTCATAGAATATCACGCTCAGCACACCGTTTTCCGGGTCGCAGGTGATCCATGGAAAATAATGCTGTTTACCTTGACCGTATGGATCCTGATTTACACGGATGGGTGTTGACCAAGTAGCGCCCTGGTCGGTGGACTTAACCATATACACATCAATACTTTCGTTGATATTGATGCCCGGTGTCCCGATATTCGTCCAAACCATATAAATAGTACCGTTATTCGCGCCTCCGGAAATATCCACTGCCATAACAGGGAAGGAGTTCACGCGCATGTTTTTCGAGGTGGTGGTTGTTCGGATACCTCTGATATTGGTGATAACACGTGAAGCGGGCTGCCAGGTGGCTCCACCATCAAGTGATTTGGCGAAACCAATGGCTGACTCATCTGTTGGCCATCCGTCATATACAGCCCACGCGGCATATACTTCGCCGTTTGGTCCGGTTTGAATATGTACGCCCTGATTGTGGCTTCCGGCATTGATGGCAGCACTGATGTTCTGGCGTGTTGACCAGGTGAGGCCATCATTGCTCGAACGAGAGATTACTATCTGAAGGTCGTGTGGCCCACCGAAATCAGTCCATGCATTATACAGGTATCCTTCGTAAGGACTTGTTTGGCTGTTGTCAATCCAAAAATGGTTTTTGTCGGCCAATTGTCCCGGGTTTGGGGCGATAGTAACTGGTGTCCAGGTTTCTCCCTGATTGTCAGAATAGGCAACGCCTTGTCCTCCGGGATTGGAAATGTAGTTGATGTACCATCTGCCGTTCCAGCCAATGGCCACTGCGGGGTCGCCAGAATTGGAACCGCCGGCACCCTGAACCTTGCCAAGCCATGTTTGGGAAGCATCGAACGAATAAAGGTCATTGGCTCCGTAAAGACTTCCGACAGGATTCTGTGTTGAATTGTTTGAATTCACCACATTGTCAGGGTCGTTGGGGTTGATAAACACAGAATTCTCACTTTGAGTTGAGTTTATTGTGGTTACGGGGATGTCCGGAGAGTCGTCGGTTGTAACCGAAAAAGCGCGGATTTTACTTCCGGTGTAAATTGCCGGCTCAACTTTAACTTCGGGATTCAAAGTGTACAGGCCTTTCTTGGCCAGACGTTTGTAATAGCCGTTGTTGTCCACACGGGTATCAACCATATTGCGGCGTTCGCGTTCGGTTTTGGCATCATCACTGATAAGCCAGTTGATTCCTGCTACTGAAACTCCCAGCAGAGCCAGGAGGAGAATGGTAAGTTTTCTTTTCATGATGGTTTCTGATTCAGACGGTTGTTTGATTGAAAAACTGGCTAAAATTACTAATTTTTCGAACGCATTAATTTTTTCTTAAAATCAATTTGACCTCTGACTGACAACCTGTACAGGGGTAAAGTTGCACCGAAACTATAAATTCATGAATAACATCATTGATGTGCATGTTCCATGCTGACGCATGGATACGTGCTTACAGGGAAGTTTGATCGCGCTCAGCCGTGTTTTTGGGTAAAATGGATTGAATTACCTGCCAGACCATAACCGATCTGTTCGCCAATAGAAGACAGTACTTCATTGAGCGAGGAGGTACTTACTGATGCATCCTTTTCGAGGTTGGGCTTATTGTTGTAGAGCAGGTATTTTTTTCTGTCGGTTACAGGGGTCAGATTGGGCATTACCACGTTGGCTCCGGCCAGTATTCCCATTTGGCGGCCAAGTGGGTTGATGGTTTCGAGGGCAGTGGATGCAGCAATGTTGATGTAGGGCATCATGATCCGCAGCAGGGCAATCATGCGGAGGCTGAGCAGGAATCTTTCATTGGCCGGTAACAAGAGGTTCCTCTGGTCAAACATTGGTGTGTCGGCATGTTCGAGGTAAGGCCCCATGCCTACCATATCAATGTCCATTTTCGTGAAAAAAAGCAGGTCGTCTGCCAAATCGTCTAGGGTTTGTCCGGGCAGGCCAATCATGACGCCGGTGCCTACCTGATATCCGCATTTTTTGAGGTCTTCAAGCCCTTTGATCCGTGCATCGTAATCATGCTTGCCATCGGATGGGTGTATGGATTCATAAAGCCTTCTGTTTGAGGCTTCAATCCGGAGCAGGTATCTGGATGCACCGGCCTCTTTCCATTGTTGATACACCTCAGGGCTTTGTTCGCCGCATGAAAGGGTTATCGTGAGTTCGTTGTTCGTGTTCCGATGAATCAATTTCAGCAGACGCTCGATCTGTGCTGCAAATATGGGCCCCGAAAGCTCTCCGGTTTGAATGACCAGGGAGCCAAAATGGTTTTTGTGTGCAAACTCTGCTGCCTGCAGCACAGCTTCATCGCTCAGAAAATACCGGTCAACAAGGTTGTTTCCGGTCCTGATGCCGCAATAGAAACAGTTTTTGGCGCATTTGTTGGTAAGCTCGATCAGGCCACGCAGGTAAACAATCCTGCCTACTGAGGCCGCTTTGGTGTTCAGGCCGTGCTGCAGCAAAGCTTCATGCTCATCCGGATTGTTGATTGCAAGTAATTGAACCAGTTGTTCTTTGTTCAGGCTCTTGTTGTTCAGGAGTGCCGAAAGTGCTTCTTTCATTGTTTCTGAAGGTTAAACGGGGCCATAACGCGGTCGAATATACCGTTCATCCAGGCAATTGCCATGCCATAGTTGCTCACAGGGATTTCGGCATCAACAGCTGGTTTCAGCCGGTTAATCAGCTGTTTACGTGTTACGACACAGCCGCCACACTGAATTACCAGGCTGTATTGGTGCATGTCAACTATGCTGCTCAGGCCGGCAACAATATCAAATTCAATGTTCTTGCCGGTGAATTCTTTGATCCAGCGGGGAAGCTTGTGCCTGCCAATGTCTTCGCAGCTTACCTGATGTGTGCATGATTCGAGAATAAGCACTTTGTCGCCCTCCTGCAAGCTGCTGATGGCTGGTGTTCCTGCTTTGTAGTGTTCGAAATCGCCGCGGAGGCGTGCAAAAATGATGCTGAAACTTGTCAATGGAACATCGGCAGGCACGATACTGTTGACAAAAGCAAAAGCCTGACTGTCGGTTATCACCAGTTGTGGTTTGGGCATGTGCTGGTCGAAGTATTGTTTCAGGTGGGTTTCTTTGAGCACAACGCAGATACAGTTGTTGTCGAGCACATCCCTAATTGCCATCACCTGAGGGAGTATCATGCGGCCGTCGGGGGCTTCGGAATCTATGGGTGTAACGAGCAGCACCACTTCATCGGGTCTGACCACCCCACCAAGCAGCGAGGGTTTCTGATAGGTGGTTTCCGGAATGGTTTTACGAAGCATTTCGATAAGCCGCGGAAGGTTGCTGTTGTTTTGGGTAGTGAAATCTATCACCGGTGCTTTTGAAAACTGACGGATTTTTTCGGTAGTCAGTAGATCCAAGGGATTGATATCCGATTTGTTGTGCAGGATAAGGTAGGGGATGTTGTATTCAGCAAATCGCTTGATCAGTTCAATTTCATAAAAGCCAAAATCATTGTTTACGATAACCAGTATGGCACAATCAATGGTTTTGAGTGCCTCGTAGGTTTTGGCGATTCTTTTTTCGCCCAGCTCACCTGAATCGTCAATTCCGGCAGTGTCAACGATAATGGCAGGTCCGATGCCGAATATTTCGATGGACTTTCGCACAGGATCGGTTGTGGTGCCGGGTTTATCGGACACGATTGCAACTTCCTGATTAACAATTAAATTAATGATGGAACTTTTTCCGTTGTTGCGCCGGCCGAATATTCCGATATGGGGTTTCAGGTCTCTTCCTTTTGTAGTCATTTTGGTAGGTTAATTGCGTGTAATCAGAAATAGAGGTCGCGCTCGCCTGCTTTGATTCTTTCGATGCGCTCCTTCACTTTGTCGTGATAAGTTTCATCCATTTGTTCCAGGTTTTGGCTGATTACTTTCCATCCTTTTTCAGCGGTTGACGGACTGGCGTAGTCCACGATATATTCAGCCAGTGTGAGGAGCGCGTTGGGGGTGCAGAAGTTTTTGATGAACCCGGGAACACTGAACTCCATAAAATGCTGTCCGGTGCGGCCTTTACGATAACATGCCGTACAGAAGGAAGGAAGGTAATCGCCATCAAGCAATTCATCAATGACTTCGTTCAATGTACGGTCGTCGTTGATTTTAAACTGTTCCTTGTTGAGGTTTTGGTCCACACCCGGATTTTCGGCATAGGCTCCTATTTCGAGTTTGGTGCCGGCGTCGATCTGCGAGCAGCCAAAGGCAAGCACCTCGTCGCGCACCTGTCGTGATTCTCTTGCAGTAAGGATCAGTCCGGTGTACGGAACAGCAAGGCGGAGAATGGCAACTAGTTTGGTAAACTGCTCATCTGTAACGGAATATTTATCATCGAGATCATATTCCGAAGCATCCTGGATGCGGGGAAAAGAGATGGTGTGCGGCCCGACATTGTAACAGGCCTCGAGGTGGTTGACATGCCTCAGCAGCCCCATAACCTCAAACTTATAGTCATATAGACCAAAAAGTGCACCGATACCCACATCATCAATCCCGGCTTCCATGGCCCTGTCGAGCGCGGTGAGCCTGTAGTCGTAATCAGATTTGCGGCCCGAAGTGTGGCAGGTGGCGTAGGTATCGTGATGATAGGTTTCCTGAAACACCTGATAGGTTCCAATGCCGGATTCTTTCACAGTTCTGAATCCATCAATGTCAAAAGGAGCTGCATTGATGTTGACCCGACGTATTTCTCCGTGATCTTTTTTGACTTCATAAACAGTTCTGACTGTATCGGCTATGAACTCAGCCGAATAAACCCTGTGTTCGCCAAAAACGAGGATAAGTCTTTTTTGTCCGTGTTCTTCAAGGGCTTTTACGTTCTCGATCAGTTCTTCTTTGGTAAGGGTTTTTCGAAGTGCATTTTTGTTTGATGCCTTAAAGCCGCAGTAGCGGCAGTTGTTCGAGCAATAATTGCCCACATAAAGTGGCGCAAACAAAACGATGCGTTTGCCATACACTTTTTCTTTCAGTTGCCGGGCGCCATCTTTTATAAGTTCAACGAGTTCAGGGTCTTCGGTGTTGAGCAGTATGGCGGTTTCGTGCAGGCTCAACCTGTTTTTGCTCAGCGATTTATTGATAACCTCCATCACCTTTTCCCGGTCAGGTATGGCTTCGTGAAGTATCTGGTTTATTTCTTCATCGTCAATGAAGGGCTGCATCGAAACATCGGGCAGTCGGTATATTTGAGGTGTGAATTTCACTGTGTTGGTTCATTAGCAGTTAAAGTCGTGGTAGTGTCACTGTAAATGTGGATCCTTTGTCTGGTTCGCTGTCCACTTCGATATGGCCATTATACTGGTCAACCATTTTTTTCATGATGGTCAGGCCAAGCCCGCTTCCGGTGATGTCGCGGGTTTTGTTGCTTTTTATTCTTACGAAGTCCTGGAATATTGATTCCAGATCTTCTTTGCTCATTCCAATGCCTGTGTCGGAGACCTGAATCAACACGGAAGATTGCTGATCCTGGATTTTTACTTCAACTTTGCCTCCATCCCTGTTGTATTTTACGGCATTGGAAACCAGGTTATTGAAAATTATTTCCATTTCATCAGGATCAGCCAGCAGGCTTGTATTCCCGTTGGTTACGAGCTTCACCTTTACGGCTCGTTGTATGGAATAAGGCTCCATAGTATCAATGGCCATTTTTGCCACTTCGGCCAGGTCGGTGTCGCGGAGTTTTCGCTGTTTTTTGCCTGATTCGATTTTGGTTAGGTCGAGCAGGTCCATTATGAGGTTACGCATGCCTTTCAGCCTGGCAAGCGAACGTTCGATCATTTTGTCGTAGTCTTCTACTTTTTCGCCAAACTGTCTTTCCTGAATCATTTTCAGATAGCCTTCAACTGCGTTGATGGGCGATTTGAGCTCATGCGACAAAACCGAAAGAAACTGAAAACGGATTTGTTTTCCTTCCTCCTGCATTTTTCGGGTCATTCTCTTCAGAAAGAGGTGCTTGGCCACATTTTCGATGGAAGCCCTGAGTTCCTGAGGGGTGAAAGGCTTTGGCATGAAGTTATACGCACCATTCCGTGTGGCTTTGATGGCAAGATCGAGCGAGGCAAAAGAAGTAATCATCATCACAGCAACATCAATTTGTTGTTTGTTGATGTATTCCAGCACCTCAATTCCGTCCATTCCGGGCAGCTTGTTGTCAAGCAACACAACGTCAACCGCTTGGTTATTCAGGATATCAATTGCTATTTCACCGGTTTCGGCTTCAATAAGGTTGAAATCGAAATCTTCATCCATGAATGGATAACCAACGCTGTAGTTGGATAGAATACGGTTGATACCCGAGCGGATGCCCGGTTCGTCGTCAACCACCAGAACGTTAAGGGTAGCCATGGCTTGAGGAATGATTGTGGGTACAAAAATACGATTAAAGCTTCAACAACTTGTTGATCTCGCGGTGGAGTTGGTCGGGGCGGATTCCTTTTTCGAGATACAGGTCGGCTTTGATCCAGGCTTTATCGTTTTCGTTGTACAGGTCAAATGTAAATCCTGTTTCGGCTGTTGCTGCTGTGGCTATTATGATCGGAAGAGTAGGATATTTGCGTTTTGCCTTATAGGCAAGAATAAATCCACTGTCTTCATTTTCCATCATCAGGTCGAAAATAGCCAGATCGGGCTTAAGGGTGTCAAGTACTGTTTCTCCTTCTGCCTGGCTTTCAGCAGTTTTGACACGGAAGCCCAGGTTTTTTACCATCGTTTCCATTTGGAACAAATAGTCTGGATCATCATCTACCAGCAGCACTAATTTCTTTTCGTTACTCATATAGTTGGGTTTTAAAACATTCTTTTATTGCGGGTTACGGGGTAATCTGATCACAAAGGTTGTGCCGGTGGGTCCTTTGTCTGGGTTGTCGTTCGAGCTCAGGGATATTTTTCCTTTGTGCATTTTCACGATTCCATAGCAAAGCGGTAGTCCCAGGCCGGTTCCTTTTCCAACCTCCTTTGTGGTAAAAAACGGGGTAAAGATCTTGTCCATATTATCTTCACTAATGCCGGTGCCGGTATCGCTGATCAGGATTTCCACCTCTTCGTTTCCGGCTTCCCTGATGGCCACAGTAAGCACACCCCCTTCGGGCATGGCTTCCACCGCGTTTTTTTCAAGGTTGGTAACCACTTGCATCATCTGATCGGCATCCATGAACACATATGGATCATTCATGTCAACATCAATGCGTACCTGAACATTTTCGGGCATCACAATAGATTGGACACTTCTGTTGATAAACTTATCAAGATCTGTTTCGGTGAGACGGACCTGATTTTTACGGGCAAAGTTCAGCAATCCGCCGACAATTTTCCGGCAACGGTCGGCCTGCTCCACAATCAGGTTGAGGTCATTACGCATGGTTTCGTCTTTTACATCATCAAGCAGCAGGTTGCTATACATGGTGATGACACCTAATGGGTTGTTGAGTTCATGGGCAATACCTGCAGAAAGCTGTCCCATATGGGCCAGTTTTTCCGACTGTTTCAGGGCTTCGCGGGCGGTGGCCAACTCGCTGTTCGACATGTTTAGATTTTCTACCGACTGGTGGAGTTTTTCGATGGTGTAGGGCAGGCACATTTCGTTTTCGGCCAGCCCCTGAACCACAGCAATTGCATGTTCGATACAGCTGTCGTAACCGCAGGCACCACAGTCGAGGTAATCCAGAGCACTGTGTTTACCCATTGAGTGCAGGACTTCGGCAATTTTCGTTGTCGAAGGCATCAGGTTTCTGCGGTCCATGGGTTGGAAGGATGTTGAGAAGTCGAGCCCTTTGAAGGCTTCCACTTCTTTTTCCCAGCCTTCGATGTCTAATTCGGCGGTTTTTTCGGCTACATATTTTGAAATGCAGGCCCGTCTCATGTATTTTTTTCCTTCCTGCGACATGCCCGGGCCCATGATGCAGCCTTCGCAGCAGAGTAATTCGAGGTGCCGGGTTGTGAGGCCTCCTTGTGCAAACTCGTTTAATGCATCTTTGATGTTGATGCGGCCTTCGGCCACGATCACGTCGCCTTTGGTTATATCATCTTCAATTTCCATGTTTTGCAGCAGACCGTGGCTTACCGGAAAAATGGCTCCTTTGGCAGCAAGTGGAGGATCGAATTCGGCAGCCCTTCCTGCATCAGGTTCAATGTTCTTTTCCCTGAACAGTTCCCGTAACTCAGTGAAGGTGAGCATATACTCAATTTCGTCCGATTCGGCTTTTTTGGCCACACATGGTCCCATGAACACAATCTTGAGGTCGTCGCCATACTTTTCTTTCAGGACGCGTGATGCTGCCACCATTGGGGAAACCACTGGCGCAAGGTGTTCGACGAGTTCGGGCTGGTAGTGTTCCACGTAAAATACAATGGCCGGGCAATCGGATGTAATAATGCTCCGGTTGGGATTTTCTTCATGAAGCTTACGGTATTCCAGCGCAACCATATCAGCCCCGAAGGCTACTTCGGTAACCAGGTCGAAACCCAGGGCCTTTACCATTCCGACAAAGACCCTGTAGTCAGCAACCTCTGTAAATTCGGCCGGAAAACTCGGGGCAATGCAGGCAGCTACGCGCTGGTTGCCTGCAAGTAGTTCCAGGACTTCTGAAGTTTGTCTTAAGTAGGCTTTGGCATCCTGGCGACAAACCCGCACACAATTGCCGCAGCCAATACACCTTTCGCTGATTACCTCGGCCTGGCCATTGATGATGCGGATGGCTTTCACGGGGCATTCACGAACACAGGTGAAACACACCCTGCACCGGTCTTTAACCGTGAAAACCAATTGTTTATGTCTGCTGTTGTGTGCCAAGGATCAGGTATTTTCGGTTGAGAATTTTACTTTACGTCACGTTTCTGATAATGTGTATGGAGCAATTCGTGGCTTTTATGGCCAAGAGGTTTGCCCAGGAATTTGTCGTAAAGTTCAACAATATACGGGTTTTTGTGCGAAACTTTAATGGCGTCTTTTTCGTCAATGTCATAGAGGGTGGTCATGCGTGCCCTGATTGCGTCTTCGTCGGCGCCAATGGGTTGTCCACCTCCGTTAATGCAACCGCCGGGGCAAGCCATCACTTCGATAAAGTGGATGTCATCGCGTCCGTTGCGGATTTCGTCCATTAACATGCTGGCATTTTTAAGGCCGCTTACCACTGCAACACCTACTTCGATCTCGCCGACCTGTACCTTGGCTTCTTTGCGCCCTTCGAGACCCCGCACCCCACGCACCTGAAACTTAACCATTTCTTTGCCGGTAATCAGGTAATGAGCGGTGCGTATGGCCGCTTCCATAACACCACCTGAGGCGCCGAAGATTTTTCCGGCCGAGGAACGTGTTCCCAGCGGTGAATCGGCTATTTCCGGTTCGAGTTTATGTATATCAATTCCATGGAGTCTGATTAAGCGGGCCAGTTCGCGGGTAGTGAGTACGGCATCAACGTCTGAAATGCCGTTTTGGGTCATTTCTTCGCGTTGTTGCTCAAACTTCTTTGCGGTGCAGGGCATCACAGATACCGAGTATATCTTTTCGGGATCAATGCCTTCGGTTTGCGCGAAATAGCTTTTAATGATTGCGCCCATCATTTGTTGTGGCGATTTGCAGGTCGAGAGGTTATCAATCATATCCTGATGAAATTCCTCGGCAAATTTTACCCAGCCGGGGCAGCAGCTTGTAACCATTGGAAGTTTGCCGCCGTTTTTAACCCTGTGAACCAACTCCGAAGCTTCTTCCATGATGGTAAGGTCAGCCGAGAATGAAGTGTCGAACACATAGTCGAATCCGATGCGGCGCAATGCGGCGTTCATGATGCCGATGATGTTTTGTCCGGGTTTAAACCCGAATTCTTCGGCCAGCGTTACAGAAATAGAAGGTGCATACTGGATGATCACGGTTTTGTTGGGATCGCTCAGATTGTCTTTGGTTTCGGCAATATGTGATTTTTCTTTCAGGGCACCTGTGGGACAAACCATGATGCATTGTCCGCAGTTAACGCAGCTCGAGAGGTTCAGGCCGTGGTTGAATGAAGTATCAATGAAAGTTTTGCTTCCCCTGCCTACAAATTCAATAGCTGAAACTCCCTCGATTTCGTCGCACACCCTTACACAGCGGCCACACAATATACATTTGGCCGGGTCGCGCACGATGCTGGAGCTGGAAACATCGAGGCGGTAGTTGTTCTTTTGCCCGCTGATGCGCCTTTCGCGTATGTTAAGGTCTTCCGAAAGTTTCTGCAGTTCGCAATTGCCGTTTCTTTCGCAGTAAAGGCAATCGTCGGGATGGTTAGAGAGCAGAAGTTCGACGATGGTTTTGCGCGACTCAACCACCCGTGAAGAATGGGTGCTGATTTTCATGCCTTCGTTAACAGGCTCGGAGCAGGCTGTAACCAGATTTTTTCGGCCTTCCACTTCCACCACACACATCCGGCATGATCCGGTCGGGAACAAACCTTTCATATGGCATAATGTAGGGACACTCATTCCGTTGCGCGACAGGACATCAAGGATAGTATCTCCTTTTTGGGCACTCAGCTTGTTGTTGTTGACTTCTATAGTGAGGTTCATGATTTCACGTTTTTTTTGTTTGTGTAGTTTAGCTGACTTTCACCGCATTGAAATTACAGGCTTCTTCGCAGGCGCCGCAGCTGATGCATTTGTCGGGGATGATGAAATGGGGCTGTTTGCGTCCGCCGATAATGGCGTTGGTGGGGCATTTCTTGGCACAAAGGGTACAACCTGTACAGTTTTCCACATCAATGGTATAAACCCTCAGGTTGGTACACACACCTGCACGGCATTTCTTGTCGAACACATGTTCTTCGTATTCTTCCCTGAACCAGCTAAGGGTGCTCAGCACAGGATTCGGGGCAGATTGCCCGAGGCCGCAGAGGGAGGTGTCGCGGATCACTTTTCCGAGTTTTTCGATCTGGAGCACTCCTTTGAAGCGTGCAAGCGGTTCGTGTGTTTCCCTGTTTTTGGGTTTGGTGGTGATGCTTTCGAGTATCTCAAGCATGCGCCTTGTGCCCTCGCGGCAGGGGATACATTTTCCGCAACTTTCGCGCTGGATGAAGTCCATGAAGAATTTGGCCACATCAACCATACATGTGTCTTCGTCCATCACAACCATACCACCCGAGCCCATCATGGCTCCTACGTTCACGAGCGATTCATAGTCAATCGGGATGTCGAGGTTTTGATCGGTAACACAGCCGCCTGAAGGGCCGCCCATCTGAACAGCTTTGAATTTCTTGCCGTTGGGAACTCCTCCGGCCACGTTGAAGATGATTTCACGGATGGATGTCCCCATCGGGATTTCAACAAGTCCTGTTAATGAGATCTTTCCTGATAGGGCAAATACCTTGGTTCCCTTGCTGGTGGCTGTACCCATGGATGAGAACCAGTCCGCTCCCTTGTTGATGATGGTGGGGAGGTTCGAGAGGGTTTCCACGTTGTTGATGATGGTGGGTTTGCCAAATAAACCACTGGTGGCCGGGAATGGAGGCCTGGGCCTGGGCATTCCGCGTTTGCCTTCGATGCTGTGGATGAGGGCAGTTTCTTCCCCGCACACAAAAGCACCGGCTCCTTTTTTAATTACTATGTCCAGGTCAACGCCGGAACCGAAGATGTTTTTGCCGATCAGACCGTATTGTCTGGCCTGGTCAATGGCAATCACCAGCCTTTCGATAGCCAGGGGGTATTCGGCACGGATGTACACATAAGCCTTTGAAGCGCCTATAGCATAGGCAGCAATGGCCATGCCTTCGAGCAGTTTGTGCGGGTCGCCTTCAATAACGGCACGGTCCATAAAAGCACCAGGGTCGCCTTCATCGGCATTACAAATAAGGTATTTCTGATCAGCTTCGGTGCCCAGGGCAAACTTCCATTTTCTGCCCGTAGGAAAGCCTCCGCCGCCACGGCCTCTCAGACCACTTTTTTCAACGAAATCGCATAAGTCTGCTCTTTCGAAAACCTTCATGGCATTGAGGTAAGCACGATAACCTCCCCTGGCGATGTATTCTTCGATGCTCACCGGGTTGATGATTCCACAATTTTCGAGCACGATGCGCACCTGTGGTTTAAAGAAAAAATGGTCCTTCAGTGCCGGAACGCTTTCCCAGGTTTCCTGCGAATCCTGTTCTGAAAACTGACCCAGAATATCGCTTTGGGGCAAGCTGCCTTCGAACACCTGATCGAGGAGGGGAGCAACTTTTTCAGCAGTCACATGCTCGAACGAAATTCGTTTTTTGCCCGGGATTTTCACGTCGAGCAGTGGTTCTGACGAGCACAGCCCGATGCAGCCTACCGGGATCACTTCGGCTTCGATGCCTTTTTCGGCCAGCCAGTTGCGGGCATGTTGCATGGTTAGTGCAGCGCCTGCTCCCAGTCCGCAGGTTCCGGCTCCTACATATAGGATGGGTTTTGTGTTTTCATCGCCCCTGAGCACTTTGAGCTGTTTGAGCACTTCGGGCCTCAGTTGTTCCTTTTCGGTGAGATTGAGAACGTTCCCGATCAGATAATTTTTATCGGCCATCATGATACAACCTCCTTGTTTCTGTATGATTCGAAAATAGTTTTTATAGTTTCGGAAGTAACCTTTGCGTGAAATTCGCCATTGATGCTGATTACAGGTGCCAATCCGCAGGCGCCGATGCAGGCCACAACTTCGAGGCTGAACAGTTTGTCTTTGGTTGTCTGCCCGGCTTTTACCTTCAGGTTCTTTTCAATTTCATTGAGCACGGTTGCCGAACCAAGTACATGGCAGGCCGTTCCCCTGCACACCTGTACATGATACCTGCCGGGCGGGTTAAACCTGAACTGATTGTAAAACGTGGCTACACCAAAGATTTTGCTGGTGGGCATATTCAGATACTTCCCTACCTCAACAACGGATTCTTCCGACAGATACCCTATGTGTTCCTGCACATGTTGCAGGATAGGGATCAGGCTGTCGTGCCCTGCATTCGGGTACTTGTTCAAAATTTCCTGAATTGAGCTTGTCATGATGTTGTAATTAATTCGTTTATAATAGGTGCCTTCTTGTCGAAAGCATCGCAGATCAGGCGTTCATTGCATGTTTTTTGGCCAGCAGCCTTTCAACTTCGGGGAGAACCCTGTTGCGGTCAACGGGTTTGCGTACAAAGCCATCCACCGGAACCCAAACTGAGCGACCATCTTCGGCGCGGTAGTCAATACCCGAATTGCCGGTAACGATATCGCGGATCAGGATTACCTGCAACTCTTTATAGTTGGGGTCGTTGCGGAATTCCCTTGCCATAGCCTGCACGCTTGGTTTGGTAGTCATCAGCACTTCAATGGATGTTTCGATCAGAGTCGGGATTCCTTGAAGCATTGGGTTGTCAGCAAATTCACGGGCCATTTCGAAGCCTTCGTAATGAGTGGTCATCATCACGTCAATAATCGCCAGGTCGGGCTTTTCCGAAATGGCCATTTCGATGCCTTCTTTTTTGTTAAAAGCCGATACGACTTCATAACCTTCTTTGCTCAGGATCTGCTCAAGCATGGTGATCACGTCCATGTCGTCATCAACCACCAGAATTTTAGCTTTTTTCATGTTGTTCAGTTTTTAAAGGTTTGTTAATTAAATAACAATTACGTGACAAAATTACAATGTTATTACAAACAGGAATAGGTTTGTTGTTACTGATTTCACAATGAAAAAACCAGTAGTTTAGAGAAGATCAAACCAATACTTTTACGCAAAAGTATTTTCATGTTACAGTAAAAATGATGAAATACAGCTATATATGAATTTAGGCCTTGCCCATTTGCACCAGGCCGTTGCGGATGGCAAACGAGAGCAATGCAACAGTATTCTTGCAGTTTGTTTTGGCCAGAAGGTTGGTTTTGTGGCCCACAACAGTGCGTTCACTTACAAACAATTTATCAGCAATCTCTCTGTTGTTCAATCCCTTGGAAAGAAGTTGCAAAATTTCATGTTCCCGCTTAGTCAGTGTAATCTGTACTTTGTTGTCTTCGTCACGTGACATGCTCCGGGTGAAATAGTCCCAAAGTTCCTCACTGTAATAGGTGCGTCCGTTATACACAGCCTGGAGCGCACGGTCGAGTGCATCCCTTCGGATGTTTTTCAACAGGAAACCTTTTGCGCAATGGGCAATCATTTGCTGTATATAGTGCTCTTCTTTAAACGTGCTCAATGCCAGAATTTTGATTCCTGGTTTCATTTCTTTAGCACGTCTTGTGGCCTCGATCCCGTCCATAACAGGCATCTGAATATCCATCAGCACTATGTCGGTTTCGGTGGTTTCGATCAACCTCAGGAAGTCCAGGCCGTTTTCGGCTTCTCCGACCACTTTTGCATAACCCAATGTGCTGATTATCTGCTTAAGACCGATACGGAATATCTCGTGGTCGTCAACAAGCATGATGCGAATGACCGGATCCATTTATTGTTTATTTATTAACAGCAAAAGTACAATTATTTTTTGACGGCAAACAAAATGTCCAGTTGTTTCACGCCTCTTCGCGTCGCATGATCTTGTACACTTTGTCGCCCCTCCTCACTGTGTTTTTCACTGCTATTGAGCAATTGCTTCCCTTGCCAGCCTTGTCAACAGACTGAAGTTCGACCCTGATTTCGGCTGCTGTTTCTTCTGCCACACCTGTTGTTGGCCCAATGATCAGTAATTCGTCGCCCAACACCAGTTCCTGTGCTTCGACAAGTACTTCTGCCACCCCAATTTTGGCGAAGTAGTTGTTTATTTTTCCCACATATACCTTATATTGTGTGGCTCTTGAACCATAATTTTCGGTCCATTCGCCTGTTTTTCTGCCCAGGTAATAGCCATCCCAAAATCCGCGGTTATAGACCGAAGCCAGCCTGTTGCCCCATGCTTCAACCTTGTCAGGCGTAAATTCTCCAGAGTGAATGGTTTCAACAGCTTCGTGGTACACCTGAGTGACGGTTTTCACATATTCGGGCGAGCGGCCCCGACCCTCAATCTTCAGCACTTCGACACCGGCATCCAGTACCTTGTCGAGAAACGGCAGGGTGTTGAGGTCTTTGGGCGACATGATGTATTCGTTGTCAACCAGCATTTCAGCTTCATTGTCAGCGTCATGAACTGCATAAGTCCGGCGGCAGGGCTGCAGGCAGGCACCCCGGTTGGCGGAAGAGTTGAGCATATCGAGGCTGAGGTAACACTTGCCCGAAACAGCCATGCACAAGGCACCATGCACAAAAATTTCGATACGTATACGCTTACCCGAAGGGCCTTTGATGTCCTGTTCCTTTATGGCGCGTGTAATGGCAGCAACCTGACCGAGCGAAAGTTCACGTGCGGTGACCATCACATCGGCATAACGGGCATAATAGCGCACTGCCTCAATATTGGTGATGTTGGTCTGGGTGGACATATGCACCTCAACCCCGGCTTCACGGGCATACTGGATCACCGCCTGATCAGAAGCGATTACTGCGGTGATGCCGTGTCTGCTGATGGCATCCACCAGCTGGTGCATCTCCTCGAGTTCGCTGTCGAACACCACAGTGTTAATGGTCACATAGCTTTTCACTCCGTTATTGCGGCATATGGAAGCTATTTCTGAAAGGTCGTCGAGGGTGAAATTCTGCGATGATTTGGCCCGCATATTGAGTTTGCCGATGCCAAAATAAACCGAACCGGCACCTGCTTGTATGGCAGCCATCAGCGACTCGTAAGAGCCTGCCGGCGACATGATTTCGATCTGCTTCATGCTGCAAAAGTACCATTTAGGAACTTGCACCTGACTGCTGCTAATCTTTTCGGGACGATTTGTACAATTTGTTCATGAAAAACAGAAGTCCTTAAGCTGAATAAATTGGTCAAACCGGAAAAATTCACGTGAAAAATTAAGGTCAACCTGATGAATTAGCGTTAAAATATCGGGTTAACCTGAAAAATTCCCCCCCGCTGCCGCGCGAACTTCTCTCACCGAAGATATTCTTTCACGTGACCAAAGTGTTTTATCACACATGCGACCCCGCTGGGGTCGAAGGAATTCATTAAATCTTTATCTATACACATCTGACCCCCTCTGGGGTCAACAGGCTCGTTTCAATGGAAATCCCAAACGTCTGCCCCGACTCCGGAGGAGTGGTATGTGTATAGAAAAAAGCAGATAAAACAATCACGACCCCGGCGGGGTCGCATGTTGGTCTCCTCGCTGCCGCGCGAATCTTTCGCGAGGCGCGAATCTTTCGCGAGGCAACAAGGCAATGAACATGATATTGATTGTGTTAAATGTTACTAAAGCCACGCGATGGGAATCGCGCGGCAGCGGGGAGTGATACATTAGTTTAATATTTCATGGTATTCCGTTATCTTGCCTTTGTAGGTTCCACTGACAGATTTTCCGAATTCATCAGTAAATGAATAAACTAATTGAACTTCTTCCTGAGGTGTTTCTTCATTGATTTTTTGAATGGAAAGTGTTCCATTTACAGCCTCAGCCCTGGTATCACATTTTTCCGACGTCAAATCACAATTAATTCCTAACGTAGCATAAAATGTCTTTGCAGCCTCTGAATTGCTAAAATTGTAAGAACCCTGAATACCTGATGACTCAGTGGTGGCAATATGAAAAGCAAGGAAGTTTCCTTTACCAACAAATCCATTAGTTAAATTAAAATTGATTCCTGATGAGCACAGAGCAAAGGTGTAATACATTAAAGTGTCATTTGAATCTATGTCTTTATTGTCATAATAAATCAGAATGAGTTTGTCAAGTGGGTACGTTTTGTTGTTGTACGTTAATTGGTTGGCTGATTTGGAGTCATTATTGGCGTCATCCTTTTTATTACAGCTTAATAATATGGTTGCTGTTAAAGTAATAGTAAATAGCTTGGTGAAAATGGTTGTTTTCATGTTAGGTACTTTAGTGATTAATATTATTTGAAAAACTTAGAAGTATATGTTAAAATTTTGAACAATAATAGCTTGGCATAGCTTAACACCAATACTCAATATTGAGTATTTTCAGATTCAGCATATTAAATTATTGTTGTGGAGGACTGAAAGCTTCCATTAAAAGTTGGCAATCGGATGTAGGATACTATTTCTCAGGTAGACTGAGCTGTAAAGGTAATGATTATTACCATCAAAGGATTCCGAGCTGTGTAGCCTGATGTATCAGCTCGATGGTGCTTTTACAGCCGGTTTTCAGCAGCATGTTGCGCCGGTGGGTATCCACAGTGTGGCGGCTGATGAAGAGAAGCTCGGCGATGGTTTCACTGGTTTTTCCTTCTTTCAGCATGCGCATAATTTCCAGTTCACGATACGAGAACTGATGTACGTCATCAGTCCTGACTTTGTTTTCCAGGATAACTTCACCTGTATGCAAATTAGTTACAGCCAGTTCAACAGAAGTTTCATTTTTAATCCCGGTGAGGTTGGTAATCAGGTTTAAGGCACTTTTTGGTGATGCATTCCGGCAACGCTCGAATACAGTACTCTGCCGCATCACTTTCAGATAATGGCCGCTGGCATGGCGAATCCGGTAATCAATGGCTACCTCAACTGTGAAGGGTTCTGGTTTCAGTTCGCGGATCCATTCGTTGGTCAGCTTGATCAGTTTTGTATATCGCACAGCATCATCAGGATGGATATAACTGGCAAGAACCTCAGGGGTGAAATCATTATCGGTATAGCCCAAAAGCTTATGGATGCCCTTTTTATAGGGCAGCGAGTTTGTTCTCCAGTCAAATACATAAACCGCCTGCCGGGGCATCAGCAGATAATTATCAAGTTTTGCATAGCCTGATTCCCCACAGTTGCAATCGCAGGCATTCAGGGTCTCGGCGTAATCCCTGAAAAAGGTCAAAAATTGCTGGGCAGGGCTTTGTTCCATATCAGACAGGGTTGAGGAAACTTCGAATAAAATTGTCTAATAAGGCATTAAAAGCCAAGGGGTTTTCTACCTGAGGAAGATGACAGGCATCCTTGACGGAAATGACCTTTCCTTGCCATAAGTTATTCAACCGGATACCATCCAGGTAAGCAACGTTGATCAGTGCATCGTTTTCGCCGTGCACAAGGGCAAAAGGTACCTCTGCATCCCTGAGAAGGATAAATTCATCCGAGACTAAGCCTGCACCCAGTGAAACAGGAAAGTTCTCTCTGAAGGCAGGGTCTGTGGCCATCAGCCAACTGCTGACTTGCTGCTGATGTTTGGCGCTAGTGAGCAGAGAAGCGAGCGATTGAGCCTCAATGGATGATAAAGCCGGCTTGAAAAGAAGGCCGACCCGCTCATCAGCCTGAAACAACTGGCTTGTGTCGAGTGGAAGCCTGGCAGGTGGGGCTCCAGTCAAAAACAATCCTTTACACCTTTTGACAGTTTGCAGCAGTTCCATGGCAACATGCCCTCCAAGGGAATGGCCAACTACAATATAACTATGAAGGTTTAATTGTTCAATAATTCTGGCAATCAGGTCTCTGAAATAGAAAAGGTTGTACATTGCTGATGGATCATAGGCGGCAGGTGAAGCCCCATGGCCCGGAAAGTCAATGGCAACAAGTCTGTAACCGGAAAGATTTTTGTCGTTGAACTGATGATAATAAGTTTCTGAATTTAACGAATTTCCATGAAGAAATATGATCGCCGGTCCGTGATTTCCATTGTCCATCACAGCCGGTGAAAATCCAGACAATGTCAAAAATGTCCTTTTTATCATGAGCTGTAAGTTTATCAAGAACAGTTCGTCAGGTTAGTATTAATTATACGCAAATATATGACCTGAAAGGGCCAAATTATCCTCTGTACATATAGTTTTTTTTCATCATAGCTTTAAAGCAAATCAATTCTTTATCTCTGTAGTATTTGCGATCAACCACAACCTGCTTTTTGTCTTTTAATTCGTTGGTTTTTTACGACATGCGACCCCTCCGGGGTCGATGGAATTCATTAAATCTTTATGTATGCACATCTGACCCTTCTGGGGTCAACAGGCGCGTTTCAATGGAACTCCCAATTCCTCAGCCCCGACTCCGGAGGAGTCGCATGTGTATAGAAAATGCAGATAAAACAAACACGACCCTGGCGGGGTAGCATGTTTCATAGATTAGTTAACCCCGCTGCCGCGCGAACTTCTCTCAAAGAAGGTAATCTTTCGTGTGGCAACAAGCAAAAAGGGGTATTATTGGTGACTTCTTATTAAAATATTTCAAGTGTAATTGAAAAATATTTATAATTGCAAAAAAATTCGATCAAACTTTAAATATTATGCAGTCAATCTTAGAAAAAATAGCGATATACAATGTTTGGGATGGAACATCTTACAACACCGGATATGAACGGAGCGATTATCTGAACACAATTTCGAAATACATTGGCAACAAGTTGATCAAGGTTCTGGTTGGGCAGCGCCGAGTTGGGAAAAGCTATGTTCTTCGTCAGGTCATTAATTTTTTAACTTCTGTAAAAGGGGTTAACCCACAAAATATTTTTTACCTCAATAAAGAGTATACTGCTTACGATGAAATCAAATCGTCCTCTGACCTGGATTCTCTGTTTACTTACTATCGCCAGCAATTCAGTTTAACCGGTAAAATCTATATTTTTCTGGATGAAGTGCAGAATATTGTGAATTGGGAAACATTTGTCAATTCCTATTCGCAAGATTTTACAGGTGAATATGAAGTGTTTATAACAGGTTCAAACTCGAACCTGCTATCGGGAGAACTTGCATCGCTGCTTTCCGGGCGATATGTTGAATTCGAAATTTATCCGTTTAGTTTCTTTGAATTTGCCGGAATAAAAAACCTGACAGTAAGTAAAGAGAGTTTTCTGAGATACATGCAAAGTGGCGGATTGCCTGAAATGTTCCATTTTGATCAGGAAGAATTACATCGGCATTATACTGAGAGTTTGAGAAATACGATCGTTTTGCGCGATATTGTCGGGCGCCACAACATCAAGGATTTATCGCTGCTCGAAGAGGTTTTTAAATTCTTGTCGGCTAACATTGGTAATCTCACCTCATTTAGCAGTATCGTCAATTACTTTAAGAGCAAACAAAAGAAAACCAATTATGAAACCATCTCCTCCTATGTTGGGTTCCTGACCGACACTTTTATTCTTCATCAGTCCGAACGCTTTAACCTGAGGGGGAAACAACTGCTTGGCGGTGAATGTAAATATTATCTGAATGACCTGTCCTTTAAAAATTATCTGCTGGGTTATTATCCATCTGATATTGGTAATAATCTTGAAAACTATGTCTATATGCAACTTAGACGAATGGGATATCAGGTTTTTGTGGGGGTGTATAATAAAGTTGAAATTGATTTTATTGCATTGAAACCGGAAAAGACATTATATATCCAGGTTTGCTATACATTGAATGAAACAAAAACCATAGATCGGGAATTCGGTAACCTACTTTTAATTAAGGATAACCACGAAAAAATGGTTGTATCACTCGATGATATAAAATACTCAGATTATGAAGGTATTAAGCACATCAGACCATGGGAATTGGTTTGATTTTTGAACAAATACGGTAATACTCATACTGTTTTTATTCATCATAGACTTCAAATTATGCTGAGCATGTTCAGGGCAAACCATTATTTTGATTGGGCTGATTGTTTCAAAGACCACGAGAAGGGATTCGCAAGGCAGCGGGGGGTTACTAAAGCCACGCGATGGGAATCGCACGGCAGGGGGGCAGAAATCATTCGTTGCGATTTCAATACCTGTCAAACCGCAAAACCTTCTCCAGCGGTTTGCGGATTTTTTCGCGATGGGGGTAATCGGGGGGCGTGTGGCCAAGGGTGATCACGAGTCCGATGGTCTTTTTTGCTGGTATATGCAGCAGTTTTTTGATTTTTTTCTCATCAAACCAGCCCAGCATGCAGCTTCCCAGATTGAGTTCGGCTGCCTGAAGGCAAAAATGTTCGGCAGCGATGCCAATGTCGAACAGGGGATAGTCCTTTTTCTTGATGCGTCCGCCCAGCTCGGTGATGGCTTTGGGTTTCTCGATCACCATAACAACAAGAACCGGAGCTTCGACAACAAAACGGTTAAAGGTTTTCAGCGGGCCTGAGCAGGCCTCGGCCACTTGATTTCTTAAGGGTTCCTGACGCACCACCACAAAAGTCCAGGGTTGCGAATTGCTGGCCGAAGGGGCAAGCCGTGCTGCTTCAATACATTGCAAAAGGTCAGTTTCAGCTACCTCCTGCGGGCTGTAGCGTCTGTCGCTCTGGCGTTTCATCACAAGGTCGGGGAACTTCATCTTACAATTTCTTCATGTGAAACACAATGGCTTTTTTTCCTTCCATATTTTCGGCACGTGTGTGCAGTATGCTGTCGCCCTCAAAGCGGTACACGATGCGGTTGGGGTAGTCGTGCCAGGGATTTTCGAACACCCATTGGTTGCTGCTTTGCTGCACCAGAGCAAAATGGATAATCTTTCCCTGGTTTTGCCTGTACACTTTAGCCATATAATACAGGCTGTCACCCTGATGGTCAATTCTGAGGTTTTCGGAATACATGGTGTCGCCTGCGTGGCTGAGGCTGAACGCCCTTCCGATCAGGCCTGAGTCGGCAACAACCTTCCATTGCTCATAAAACACAGTGTTTCCGGTTGTTTTCCATGTACCGGTGAGTTTCTGACCAAGAGTGTCATTATTAAGCATTTTGCCGGGGTTTGTGCAGGCCTGACACAAGAGTGCCAACACGGTTAAGATTAAAAGAATATGTAATGATTTCATGTAGTCTGCTGGTTAATAAGCATCACTTCATCCGATATGCTGATGGTTCCGCCCCGGACTACCCGACAGCAAACCCCTCCGCGCCAATCGGGTCGCAAAGCCTGTGTGAGACCGCTGCACTGTTCATCCATCCTGTAGCATGGTTCGGTTTCGCCGGTGATTTCGAGCAGCACACTGCCAATGCTCAAAAATTGCCCGGTGGTGTGTGCAAGCTCAATGCCTTCCACCAGCAGGTTGGCCCTTCGGGTGGTCCAGGGCAGGGTGGAGTGAATTTCCTGGCAGGCAGCCTCAAAGCCCTCTCGACTGAGCACGGTGACCTGTCTTTTTCCCGGAGCACCCCGAAAGTCTCCCTCAAGGCCTGACTCAACACGCACATTGCATGTATCCAGATGGATCATGTTGCCATATTTTTCTTTCTTGATGGCGATACCGATCAGTTTGCCCATGATGTTCAGATTTTTCCCCGGAGGCGTTCTTTCAGGGCTGTGGTCTGGTCTTCGAAGCCCGCTTTTCCGAGGAGTGCAAACATATTTTTCTTGTATGCTTCCACTCCGGGCTGGTCGAAGGGGTTCACGCCCAGCATGTAACCACTGAGGGCACATCCCATTTCGAAGAAATAGATCAGTTGTCCGATAGCATCTGCGTTGATGGCCGGAAGCTGAATCCTGATGTTCGGAACACCGCCGTCAACATGTGCCAGGGTGGTGCCGAACTCGGCCATGAGGTTGGCTTCGGAGAGGCGCTTTGAAGCAATATAATTAAGCTGGTCAAGATCGTTTTCAGCCGCCGGTACCCTGAGTTCACGAGCAGGTTGTTCCACTGACAGCACGGTTTCGAATATGTTTCGCAGCCCTTCCTGAATGTATTGACCCATCGAATGCAGGTCGGTGGTGAAGCCCACACCGGCCGGGAAAATACCTTTATGTTCCTTACCTTCGCTTTCGCCGTAGAGCTGTTTCCACCATTCGGTGAGGTAAAACAGCCGGGGCTCGTAGTTCACCATGATTTCGGTGGTTTTACCTAAGTGATACAATGCCTGTCGCGCAGCAGCATATATAGCGATCGGGTTGCCATACATTTTGTTGACAGCCCTGCTGGCTGCTTCCATTTTCTGGGCACCTGAGATGAGTTCATGAATGTCAACCCCGGCTACAGCTATTGGCAGCAGTCCAACAGGAGTAAGCACGGAATAGCGTCCGCCCACATCATCGGGAACCACATAACTACGGTAACCTTCGCTGTCAGCAACCTGTTTCAGTGCGCCACGGCTTTTGTCGGTGATGGCCACAATACGTTTCCGGGCTTCGGCCGCGCCATATTTTCTTTCCAGATGAGCCCTGAGAACCCTGAAAGCGATTGCCGGCTCAGTGGTAGTGCCCGATTTTGAAATCACCACCATCGAATAGTGTTTAATGTCGAGCAGGTCGAGCAGGTCGGCGAGGTATTCTTCGCTGATGTTTTGCCCGGCATACACAATATGTGGTGTTTGTTTGTTGATCAGCGCACTGAAATGATGCGTCATGGCTTCGATCACTGCTCGGGAGCCCAGATAGGATCCGCCAATACCGACAACCACAAAAACCTCAGATTTTTCGCGTAGTTCGGCTGCATGATCGCTCAGTTGACGGATAAATTCATCCGTCGTCTGTGAGGGCAGGTCAACCCAGCCCAGGAATTCAGCACCGGCTCCGGTTTTATTGTATATTTTTCGGTAGCTTGTGATAACCTGCTGGTTATGGTCGAATATTTTTTCTTTGGACACAAAGCCATATACCTGGTCAATATCGAGTTTTATCTGAATCATAGGAAGTTAGAAGTATTAGGTTTGTCAATGTTTCAGGGCTGAAAATTACAAATATTCCCTTACCGGCCGGGCAAAAAAAAGTGAGGCAGCCAAGTTGACTGCCTCACTGAACCAAAAACCAAAAATTTATGAAAACCTTTAACGCACAATATTAGAACAAAAATTTACGGACATTATTTGGGATTAGCCCTTACACTTTGTTCGTGAGACAAAAGTACAACAGCCCGTACAGCAAGGCTGTTAACGAAGTATAACAGTTGTTAAGATATGTTAAAAACCTGTAAACCATGCACATGATTGATCTACTTTTGCCTGTGTGAACAGAAACCACATTACAGGGATAATTATTGTGATGACCATTGCGCTGCTAGGCCTGATGGGTATTCAGGTGTATTGGATCGGGGATGCGGTGAAGGTGAAGGAAGCCAATTTTATCCGTGATGTGAATGTGGCCGTCAACAATGTGATGGTTACCCTGGAAAAAATCAGAATGCAGCGCGAGTTCGAACGGCAGATGAACCTGCTTGACCGCAAAGCTGACCTGATGGCTTCGTGGGACTCGATTAATGCGGGAATGCAGCAGGATTTATCCATGCCTATGAATAACGAAAGTTACATTCAGCTGCTCCAGAAATGGACTTCGGCGCAGGAAATGCTTCAGGAGATGTTGTTTGGGCTTAACGCGGCCACACAGGACGAAGGCTTTGCACCTACACTGATAGATTCGATCATCGAACGGGAATTGGCGCGTCAGAACATAAGAACCACTTATGAATTCGGGATTTACAATCCCAGAAAGAATGCCATGGTGTATCAAAAAACAGGCAGGTTTCCGCAGCAGCTTCTTACCGAAAGCTTTGCCTATGAAATTCAGCACGGCGGAAGGCCGTTGCGTTTTGCTGATCAGCTGTTGTTGTATTTCCCCAACGAAAGACGATTTCTGGTCAGCCAGTTATGGGACCTGCTGCTGATTTCAGGTTTTCTGATACTAATAATTATCGGTGGTTTTGGAACAACCATATACACCATCTTCCGTCAAAAAAAGATATCTGAAATCAAGAACGATTTTGTAAACAACATGACCCACGAGTTCAAGACCCCGATCTCGACCATTGGGCTGGCTTGTGAGGCATTGCGCGATACCGATATTCAGAAAACCGAAGGCCTTTATTCGAGCTATATCAGCATGATAGACGAAGAGAACAAAAGGCTGGGCATGATGGCCGAACAAATACTGCAATCAGCAGTACTTGAGAAAGGCGAGTTGTTGCTTCACCCTGAAAATGTTGATATGCATGCACTGATCAGTGAAACAGTTGCAACCAAGGTTCTGCAGGCACGTAAAAAGAATGGCAGTATCCTGACCGAACTTCATGCCGAGCGCTCTGTTATTTCAGCCGACAGGGTTCATATGACCAATGTGTTGCTTAACCTGCTCGACAATGCCATTAAATATTCCCTGGAAATGCCTCAGGTAACTGTCAAAAGCCGGTCGATACCCAACGCCCTTGAAATCAGCGTTCATGACCAGGGAATTGGGATCAGTAAGGCCAATCAGAAGAAAATATTTGAAAAACTTTACCGTGTGCCAACAGGTAACATTCACAACGTTAAGGGCTTTGGGCTCGGGCTTAGCTATGTGAAGGCCATCGTTGAAAAGCACGGAGGAACTGTACATTTGGATAGTGAACTTAAAAAGGGGACCGCGTTTTTTATCAGGTTGCCTTTGAACGGACAAAATTTATAGCTTTGGACTATGGAAAACAATATTAAAGTACTGCTGGCCGAGGATGACAAAAACCTTGGGACAATTTTAAAGGCATATCTGGAAGCCAAGGGATACGAAACGGAGTTGTGTACCGATGGTCGTGAAGCCCTTGAGAAGTTCAAAAGGAATGATTTTGGATTCTGCATCCTCGACATCATGATGCCGGTGATGGATGGCTTTGCTCTTGCTGCCGAAATAAGAAAACTCGACCGTAAGATTCCGTTGTTGTTTCTTACGGCCAAATCCATGCAGGATGACAAATTGCATGGATTTGATCTGGGGGCTGATGATTATCTGACCAAGCCTTTCAGCATGGAGGAGTTACTCATGCGCATGAAGGCTATCCTGCGCCGCTCGGCCGACGACAGGGTGAAACCTTCGGTGTTCACCATCGGGACGTTTGTTTTCGATTACAACCGGCAGTTGCTCACCAAAGGTTCAGAAGAACACAAACTCACCTCCAAGGAAGCCGAACTCCTAAAATTGTTGTGCGAAAACATGAACCGTGTGCTCGACAGGTCAGTGGCCCTGAACAAAATCTGGTTCGATGACAGCTATTTCAATGCCCGTTCAATGGATGTTTATATTACCAAGCTCAGGAAATACCTGAAAAGCGATGTGCACGTGGAATTAATGAATGTGCATGGAATTGGGTTTAAGCTTGTTGTCAATCAGGAATAAACCCAATCAAAGACAGTTAATAGGGCAGGCCGTTGTCTTCTCTGTACCTGAAATTTACCGATGCAGGATACAGTGAGAAAGAAGGATCTTCAAGAATGTTCCAAAAGCTCTCCGAACCGGGCCCTCGGTCTTTGTTGGTGAGCACGATCAGGGTTTTTTCGTTTTGCATGTCACGAAGGTAAAAGGTTCTGAATCCTTTCCACCAGCCATAGTGATACACAGTGCTGTCAGCCTGTCCGCGAATGCGCCAGCCAAATCCGTAATTATCCTTTCGGCCCCTGTGTGTTGGGCTTCCGGGTTTAAATGCTTCTGCCAGGGTTTCTTTTTTAATCAGCCATTCATATTTCAGGGCCTTATCGAACTGGTAGAGGTCCGATACAGTTGAATACATGATTTTGTCGCCTTTAACGCCATTGAGAAAATTGTTTTTTACCCTGACTAATCCACGACCCCTTGCATCATGACCCGGAACTACTTTCTGTTCTATATAAGTTGTCAGCAGGGTGTCGTCAGGTACATGAAGAATAAAGGAGTTGTTCATGCCCAGTGGATGAAAAACATAATCATGCATGAATGAAGCAAATTCTTTTCCTGATGCTCTTTCAACAATGGTAGCCAGCAGTGCATAGTTTGTGTTGCAATAGTGGAATCCGTTGTTTGGTTTGAAATACACCATTGGCCGGTGACGGACAAACAGCTCAATCATGGTTTTGTTGGTTACAGCGAGGCGTTTATCAGGCCATTTCTCATCGGCAAGCGATTCATAACGAGGAATCCCTGACCGGTGGTTGAGCAGTTGCCTTATTGTAATCCCTTCATAAGGCCATTCAGGGATATGTTTTCGGATGTCATCATCATAACCCAGTTTCCCTTTTTCCTGTAGGATCATAACCGCCATGGCGGTGAACATTTTCGACACGGAAGCAAGTTCAAAGCGGCTGTCGGTTGACAGTGGTTCTTTTCGCTTGATCACATCAGCGTAACCATATGCTTTTTCAAAAACAACACGGCCTTTTTCGGCAAATAGCACCGTCCCGTTGAACCCATTCTTTTTTTGAAGGTCCTGAAATAAATTATCGAGTTTTTGTTGCTGGTGCTTAATCCTGTCCTTGTCAAGGTCAAGATAAATGCTGTCAGCATCCATGATACGCCTGAGTTCCGGATTCGAATCTTTTCCCTGAGGCTGTTCATCAATCCACACACAGCCCGTGAACGCCAATCCAACAATAATTACCAACAGCAGTCGAAACAAGGCTTTAATTTTTTAAGGCGCAAAAATAGGGTTTTGCAGGAAAAGGATGGATAAGATTTTTGTTTTTACAGCTAATACAATGCTTTTAGGTATTTCAGGCCATTGTATTGCCGGACAATTCATGTTGAAAGCCAATCCCGATAGCAGACAGGAATCTGGCAACGGGCATATGGGTAAATCAGTATCAGAAGTATTTCTGATTTTTGTTGTCGGTGAATATGCCATCAATAGTGCGAAAACAAAAGGATGAATTGTTTTCTTAATGATATATTGTCAGGGACACTCCTCCATAAAACAGAGTGCCGTAAAGTGGGGCGTAGATAAAGGCGGCATCATCAAGATGTCGTTCATCCTGTATATAGTTGAAAATGTTATTAACGCCAGCATAGAGCCTGAACTGTTTCATTTTTTTGGAAACCCTTGCATTGAAAACCGTAAATGGATCTGTTTTCTTGATTTTCGACTGGTTGCCTAACACCGGATTAATCTCCTCATTGTAATAGTCTATGTACATGTTTCCCTGATAATTGCCTGTTAATGTGAATGTCCAGGATTTTGGGGTGTATTCAAGTTTCAGGTTAGCTGTTGTCGTTGGAAACCTTGAAATGTATTTACTCACATCTTCAAATGGGGTTCCGGCCCAGTCTTCACGAACGTTTTTATATTCTCCCTGATTTAAGGTTACGTCAAATCCAATGTCGAAATCCCTGTGCAGGTTAGCTGCTACTGACAGTTCGATGCCCTGGACAAAGGCATCATCAATGTTTTTCCATTGGTAGTCGTAACCCAAAGCAGTCACTTCAGCATCAGCATCGGTGAAACCGATCTTGTTGGTCAGATTGGTTCTGAAAACATTGGTGCTGATCCGCAAATATGTGCCATAGTAATCAGCGGATAGATTGTAACTAACAGATTTTTCTGGATTTAAATTGGAAGATTTCCAGACTCTGGGCGAACCGCTGCACAGGTGCAGGTCTTCCGAAAAACCATATGGGGCACGAAAACCTGTGCCTGCGTTGGCCCTCAGGGTGATCACTCTGGATAACTTGTATTTCAGAGCTATACGGGGGTTTACGGTTGATTCACTAAAGTTGGTTTTCGGGAAATTGCTGATAGCAAAAACCTGTTTGTCGGCGGTGTATTTTTCGCCTGATGTGTGCTGGTCGAACCTGATTCCGGGAACAACCACCAGTTTTTCGTTTACAGCCCATTCATCCTGCACAAAAAGTCCGAATTCCTGTGCTGACTTGTCGGCTACAGAGCGGTAGGATTCGCCAAGGAAGGGGCTCGATTCGTCAACAACAACATACATTCCTGACTCTTCAAGCTTATTTAGAAAAACCTGTACACCTGCAATAAAGCTATGTCTTCCGACCTTTGAATTAAACGACAAGGTTGAAGTGAGGGAATTCTCGTTTGCAAGGTATGGCCTCATGTTTCTGAGGTCAGGGATACTATCGTTGTGTGTGGCCATATAATCACCCAGATAGGCATCGCTTGTTGCGTTACGGTCATGGTAAACATAAGCCAGCGAAAAGTTAATTTCCGAGTTTTTCATGATCTTCTTTTGGTAGTTTAACGATGCTTCGTACCTGTCTGTGGTGATGTTTTCAGTTCCATCGGTGAGCGGATTCCGATAGTAATCATCGGTCATGGTGCCTCCTTCGCGTTTTTCAAAAACCGATTTTCCGCGAAGTGTTAATTTGTCGTTGTTCATAAAAGCATTGTCAATGTACAGGCCAAAACCTGCATTGACAAGGTTGGTCAATACCCTGTCAGTAATGCCATCTTTGTTTTTTACTTCTTCCTGAGCCAGTCCAGGACCGGTTTGATCTATGGCCCCTTCAGTGTAATGCTGTGCAAAAACATTCAGACCAATATTCCCTTTTTCGTTGCGCATGGATGAGTTAACGTCGAATTTGTTGATTTTGTGGCTTCCCAGTTGAAGGTCCACTGATGTCATGGGTTGATATCCGGGTTCTTTGGTTACAATGTTGATGGCGCCTGCAACAGCTCCGCTTCCATAAAGTGCTGATCCGGCACCTTTTACAACCTCGATCTTATCTATATCAATGGTGCTGATCTGTTGCAACCCATAAACGCTGGCAAGACCAGAATAGATGGGTTGCCCGTTGATCAAAATCTGAGTATGCTCGGCTCCAAGGCCCTGCATGCGCACCATCGAAAAGCTGCAATACTGGCACTGGCTTTCCACCCTTACGCCCGGAACACCTTCCAGAGCCTGATAAATATTCACTGCATTTTTGTTTTCGATGGCTTTTGCCGTAATCACTTCTGTGCGAACAGGCACATCCTTGATGAAATGTTCGGTTCTGGTTCCGGTGACCACTACCTGTTCGAGGTTAAGCACATCTTCTTCGAGTTCAAAAAACAGGTTTATGGCTTTGCCTTGTTCCATCAACACTTCTTTTTCCTGGGTTTTATGCCCCATGAGTTGGGCAACAATGATGTTTTTGCCCACCGGCAAATGAGCCAGTTTATAATGTCCGGTTCCATCGGCAACAGTACCCATAGTAGTGCCTTTCACTGAAATAGTCGCATATGGCAGGTGTTCTTTTGTAGCTTTTGATTTCACATCGCCAAAAAGCATGGCATCTGTCTTGTTTTGTGCATATGCCTGAAACATCATGAAAGTCGCAAGGAGCATGATCAACGTTCTCTTCATAGTGCCATCAATTATTTGGTTTAATAATCAGTGGCAAAATAAAAGCTAACCCAATAATGCTGCAATCGCTAAAAAACAGGATTTTACTTTAATGTAATCGCTAAAAAAAGGGATGGGTTCTCAATCAAGGTTGATGACCCCTTTGGACACAGCATAAACCGTAAGTCCTGCAAGGCTTCGTATGCCTGTTTTGTCCATTATGTTTTTGCGGTGAGTATTCACAGTATGGATGCTGATGTTCAGTTTTTCTGCAGTTTCTTTGTTCGACATGCCTTTGGTAAGCAGTTTTAGAACATCAATCTCCCGTTCTGACAAATAGCCGTCTTCACCATTGTGGACTAAGCTGTTGTTTTGAATTTTGTTGATCTTTTGAATGATTAATGAATGTTCATCAGCAATGCAAAAAACATCATCAAATACTTTTAAAAAGGATTGGTCGAAAAGAGCGTAGATGATCCCGATCCAAATTACATCCGGAGATTGTTTCTTAAGTCTGGCAAATTCGTTCAACCTGTTTAACACCAATGACGGATTTATCAGCACAACCGAAACCTCTTTCTTAACAAGAAGTAATTCTAACTCTAGAATGTTATCCACATGATAAAATACATAATCGTATCCCGATTTAGAAACAGTTGCAAGCAAACCTTCATAGATTATTTTTGAAGGCTCAAGAACTGCAATACTATTCCTGTTTCTATCCATTTAATTCAGCTTCAAGGCGTTCGATGACAGGAATCAGAACCCTTTCTTCGATAAACGAATGTATTTTCAGGTCAAATTCCAACTCAAATAATGTTGTAAGGAATCTCCGTTTGGTGTTCAGTTCGCTTTCAAGTTTTATGTGTTTCAGGAAAAGGTTTTTTAAATCAGTCAGCTTGGTTTCAATGTCGGTATGGTGGTTCCGGTATTCATTCACTGAAAACGAATTTTTTTCACGGGTTCCGTGTGCATGTTGGATGCTTTTAAAATATGGGAATGCCACTTCATCTTCATATTTTAAGTGTTCCATTACTTCTTCAAAGTACTCATTAAAGAACTTTTCAATTAATTGATGATCTTTACTGTTGTGGTTGTTTTTGAGTTTCTCAAGGTTGTATTTAAGTTCGGGGTATTTATCCCTGACGTAATAGGAATGGCTTTTTTTGAGGAACAGCAACACTGACTGTATATTTTTTATGGTATTTAAAGCATGGTCTTCAGGCATGAAGCCGTTGTATAAGTTTGCCACAATAATAAAAGCTCCGGGATCAATGTTGTTTTCAAGGCAAAGTTCATCAACAGTTTTGCTACCAACTGCAAAATCAATTTCAAAGTGTTGTAAACAAAGTAACAATGAATGATTTTCAACAATCAAATCAAACATTTTTTTGTCCTTTGTGATGTACGTCTTTTCAGATATGAACATTATTTTTCTGACAAAATTAATGAAAACTGCTTCCGTATTCAAACACGGTGTTGTGTTGGCTGGCCCGAAACTGATGAGCCTGGTTTTTGCGTGCTGCCTCCCGGCAGGCTAAATGCCTGATTTAAGGCATGTTTTGCCAAGTCATAACTGTTGCTGCGAACCTTTACTGTTTGTTGAGGCCTGTGGCTGAACTATGGGCTGAAGGGCAGTCGGGTTAAAGAGCCATGACCATTTTTTCGATCCTTTGGCTAACTTCGGCAGCCAGGCTTGTTAGTTCGGGTTTGCCAATACCTTCAACCATGGTTGCCGCTTCCATAGCAGCCACTTCTATCAGGCCGTTACCCTGATCAATAATAACCACGTTGCACGGAAGCAGCACCCCGAGTTTGTCTTCGATATTGAGCGCTTTGCTGGCAAAATGGGGGTTACAGGCACCAAGTATTACGTATGGCTTAAAATCGTAGTTGATTTTTTCTTTGAGGGTTTTGCTTACATCAATAGTTGTGAGTACCCCAAAGCCGATTTCTTTAAGTGAGGCGGTTACCCTGTCAATTGTGGCAGAAAATTCGCCTTCAATGGTTTTACTTACGTAGTATTTCATAGCTGTTTTGTGATTATAACAATGTTAGGGTTTAATTTGTTTATAGCAGGTGTTTGAGGGCTTCGCGACGGCTCAGGCCCGATAAAGGCGTCTTTTCTACAAAAGCTTTTACCGGTTCAGGGTTAACTTTTGCATATTCGCGCAGTGACCAGCCAATAGCTTTTCGGATAAAAAATTCCTTCTCGCCGGATAAGCGTTCTGCCAAAGAAAAAAGAAGTTGCTGATCTGAATGTTGTTTGTATTTCAATTGAAAAAGCAAACAACTGCGCTGCAGCCATATATTGCCCGAAAGCATCCAGTTGCTGATTACACGGTCACGGTCGTTCGGGAACTTCCTGAACCACTCAGCCACAAGGTTTGGGGCGATATAATCAATGGTATCCCACCATGACTTTTGCGTGATCATAAATTCAAAAAGCATGATGTGCTCAGGAAGAAATTGTTTTCTTAGTTTGAAAACCACCTCCATAGCCGAATATTGAAACTCGCGCTCCGGTTGTGCCCAGGCATTCAGCACAATTTCTTCCTGCATGTGGATTCCTGGAAGCCCATAGGTTTTAATGAATTGATTCAGCAGCAATCTTCTGTTCGGTGACTTGATCCCATAGAACACACTGATGTGCTTCATGTACGCTGAAGCCCCTTTGGCAACTTGTTCGTTTGCATGGGCTGCAAATGCCTGTTGCAGAGGCTCCCAGTAGGGATGTAATCCGGCTTGCGTCATTTGACTACCAGTTTTGTCTGGGCGAGAATCTTTCCATCAGATCCTGATAAGCTGACAACATAAGTTCCTTGCGCCCATCCGGCGAGGTTTATATTGGCTTGGGAAGTGCCTGCAATGTTTTGTGCCAGATGTTTCTTTCCGGATGCATGCGTTACATTCAGCTCTTTGGCATTTGGAACCGACCATGAAATGATAACTGAATCGGTGGCAGGGTTTGGGAAAAGGATTAATATCTGATGGGGGTTGTTTGTTGTCCGGTCATTAGTACCGACGAGCTGAAGGTCCCATGCTGCCAGCGTATATTCGCCTTTTTTCAACTCATTCACAAAGAGGTAGCCAACCGACCAAAGCCCTTCACGGTATTGGTCAACAGGCATCCATTCATGTGCAGGGTTTGGCCTGTAGAGCAGTACTACCGAATCTTTTTCGGACCTGATCAGCGATTGATCGAGGTTGTTTGAGTTGCTGTAAAAAAATCTGCCGCGCATCGCAGTGCCTTCCGGCAGGATTCCATCAACCGACCAATACCTGTAAGGTGATAGCCGAAGCCCGTTGATCTGCGTTTTCAGGCTGTCGGGCGGTGCCCAATGATGGGTGATCCTGAAGAAAGCCGAATCGCTCAGTGCATCAACAAATAGTTTGAAGTAGGGCTTGCTGAAAACATATTCGCCTGTTTTCCTGATGATGCGGTGCTCATCGGTGGTGGCATCCAAGGTTTTTTCGTAATAGTCGAGCATGGCTATCTTCGGCTCAAATGGTAGGGTTTTGACCGAAAATCCTGTTGATCCGTCAAACCTGACCGTATCGGTAAAGATTTCCCATTCGGGGCCCATAAAACTGATTTCAATCTGATGTTCGCTGCCGGAATGCACAGCCCCTTTGTGTTTCTTTTTCAGGTGAATGTCGGTTTCATAACCTTTTGAGGTTTGGGTCACATGAATCGAATCAATGGAATAGTGTGGGGTTCCGGGGGTAAATACCCAGGTATCAAAAAATCCGTCGAGGTTTGTGCCACTGGCCGCCGACAACGCATCCCTGAGGTCGTAAGAGGTTGCATGAGAGTATGCAAAAGAATCAAGGTAATGTTTCACCGCATCGAAAAATACTGAATCACCCAAATAGTGCATCAGGCTGTGCACAACAGAGGCACCCTTTTTATATACAGTGGTGCCATATGTATATTCATCGGGCACATTGTTCAGGGCATAGTATCCATTATCCTGTATATGAGCATTTTTGAGCACTTCATAATGGTTTTCTTTCATGTTGTTGAGGTAGTCGTTGTAGCCGTAGATGGGGATTCGGTAGAAATGCTGACAGAATGTTGCCCAGCCTTCGTTGAGCCACATATCCTGTGCTGTAGCGCATGTAACCTTGTTCCCGAACCACATATGTGCAATTTCGTGGGCCATCAGGTATTCACTTCCCAGGTTTCCGTTAATGGCCTGATGCGGATAAGCTATGTTTGTTACATGTTCCATGGCGCCTATGGCCGTTCCTGTATATCCGATTCTTTCCCACGGATAGGGGGCAAACGAATGTTCGAAAAGGCTTATAACATCATGCAGGTTTTGAAAGGATCCGGCCACTTTGCCCGTATCTTGCGGGCGGGTGTAAATGGTTATTGGGATGTCCTGCTCTATTCCTGAATACTGATCGGCAAACAGCTCATATTCACCCGCTGCTACCGAAGCGAGGTAGGTGGGGATGGTTTGCGACAACTTCCAGTGCCAGGTGAGTGTTCCGTCTCCTTCGTCAATGGTGTTGATCAGGCTTCCGCCCGAAATACCCTTCATGTGCGCGGGCAGTGTGATCAGCACCTCGTAGGTTGCTCTGTCCCTGAAGTCGTCAACACATGGAAACCAGGCTTTGCCAAGGTTATGCGGAACGGATACAAATCCAACACCCAGGTTGAAAGCATAATTTCCCGAAAAATGAAAGCCGCCCCAACTTTCGTGAAACGGCTGCCCTCCGTAATGAACCTCAACTAACAGGGTGTCGGCTGGACCAAAGGTTTGGCCTGCTGAAATGTGCAGAATGTCGCCGCTGTGGCTGATCCCCAGAGCCGGATTGCCGTTGACAAAAGCCTGTTCAACCTGTAGTTGTTTGAGCTCCAAAGGGATCACCGAAAGTGGAAATACCGGGCGAAGGCTGATTTGTACCACCGCCTGAATTTGTTTGGTTACAAAGTTGATGTTGGTAAGATGGATCCGGTAATGTACGGCATCAATGCTGTCAGCAACCGGCGAACGTTCAAACCCATGCCTGTGGCCACACTTGTGCTGGGTATAAGAAAACAATGGTAACAAAAAGAGAACCACCCCTGCGAGGGTTTTTGAAATTGTTGACATGGGCGAATAATTATGGTGTAAAAATAACCAATTCGTTTGAAACCGTGCGACACACCGCTTTATGCTTCTGAGCAAAAAGAAGATGATTATTTGAAATGACTGAAAGGCTTTGTTCAAACATAAATATGGCCCTGCCAGCATCAGGTAAAAATGGATTACTTTTGAAAACACGTTCAACCGGGTGTCCAATATTGAACATTCATTGTAGCAGGGCGAACAGCTGCAGTTCGAACAGCTTGGCTTTAAAAAGGGTAATGATCAGAAAAACAATAAAATAAATACTTGGCATCATTTTCGTGGAATGTAAACGTCAAATCATTATTTATGAACACACACATCGATATTCAGCAGCTTAAGGTATGGAAAGGGTTTATGATACTTTCGCTGGTTTTGCTTTTTGTATCGGGAACTTTGTTTGCGCAAAAAGTCTGGACCCTCGAAGACTGTATTCAACAAGCGCTTGAAAACAACATCCGCATTAAGCAAAGCAAGCTTGATGTGAGCAGTGGAGAGGTGAACATGCGCGAAAGCAAATTTAATTTGCTGCCCTCGCTTAATGCCTCAGCTTCGCATTCATACGGATGGGGGCGTTCGATTGACCTTGCAACCTATCAATATGTTGACCAGCAAACCCAGCAGAGTTACTTCAACATCAGCTCTGATGTTACTTTGTTCAGTGGCTTTCAGAAAATGAATACCATGAAGCAGCGGAGGGCCGAGTATCTGGCAGCCCGGTATAATTCGGACAAAGTGAGCAACGACATTGCCCTTGCTGTAGCCGGTTATTATCTGCAGATACTGTTCAGTCAGGAATTGGTTTCAAACAGCCGGCGACAGCTTGAGGTAACTGCCCAGCAGGTTGAACGTACCAGAAAACTGGTAGATGCCGGAACCCTTGCAAAGGGAAGTTTGCTTGAAATTCAGGCTCAACTGGCCAATGAAGAAGTTAACGTAGTGCAGGCCCAAAACCAGCTGAATCTTGCTTATCTCGACCTGTTGCAGTTGCTCGAATTGAGTTCCGACAACGAAATCTCCATTGATGTACCTGCACTGAAGCTGCCCGACACGCCATCATTGCTGCCGGTTCAAAACATTTATTCCACTGCACTTGGCATCATGCCCGAAATAAAAAGCGCCGAATACTATACCGAAAGCAGCCGCAATGCGCTTGCTGTTGCCAAAGGAAGCCGCAGTCCGAGTTTAGGGCTTCAGGGAGGTTTTGGTACCAATTATTCTGATCAGATACTCGATATTACATCAGGTGACGTGAAACCATTTGACGACCAGGTACGAGACAACAAAAGCACTACGCTCGCCATCAGGCTTAACATCCCCATTTTTAACGGATACCAGATAAACTCCTACATCAACAGGTCGAGAATTAACCTCGAAAACGCCAATTATAACCTTGATCTTGCCAGGAATACACTGCGCAAAGGAATCGAAAGCGCCTATTCCGATGCCCTTGCAGCATATGCATCCTACACAGCCAGACAAAAATCGCTGAGCAGCCTCAGAGAATCTTTTAAATACACCGAGGAAAAGTTCAATGTCGGAATGGTTAATGCCATTGATTACAATGTAGCCAAAAACCAATTAAGCCGGGCCGAATCCGACCTGCTCTCAGGTAAATATGACTACATCTTTAAACTCAAGATATTGGATTTCTATCTCGGAAGAACCATCAGCCTGAATGACCTGACAGAAAACTGATAATAAAGCATGTTTAGAGTTTAGTGTCGCGCAAACACCTGATTTGTTTTTCCAAAGGCATAACAAATCAGGTTTTTTTGTTCTCGTCTTCCATTCAGTTCATTGATTAAAAGACCCGTATGTTTCATCAAAGGGTTTTATTATTTGGGAACAATATGTCAGTCGAATGAATTACTTTTGCTGTTATCTGGCCAAATCTTTAAAAATAATTCCATGAAATCTAATAACAACAAAAAGTGGATCTGGATCGCAGCAGCGGCTGTAGTTGTGGTTGTATTACTGCTGGTTTTTGCCCGCAAACAAAACAGGCATATTTCAGAAGTTAGCGCAGAAGTAATCACCGAAAGAACGATTATCGAAACAGTTTCGGCCAATGGAAAAATTCAGCCGGCTCTGGAAGTGAAAATTAGTCCGTATATCTCGGGCGAGGTTGTGAGTTTGTTTGTTCGCGAAGGCAATGCTGTCACTAAGGGAGATATTCTGGCCAAGATTGACCCCACGATTTACCTTTCAAACCTTGAGCAGGTTGAGGCCAACGTGAATTCAGCCCGGGCCAATATGGCCAACGCAAAGGCACGTGTCGCGCAGGCTGAGGCTCAGTTTGCCAAGACACAGCTTGACTACGAAAGGAGCGAGAAGCTCTGGAAACAACAGGTTATTTCTGATGCCGACTGGGATGCAGCAAAATCAGGCTACAAAGTCAGTATGGCCGAACTTGAAGCAGCCGGAGAAAGTTTTAAAGCCACTAAATTTCAGGTTCAGAATGCTGAAGCAGCGCTGAAAGAAGCACGCGAAAACCTTAACCGAACAAGCATTTATGCCCCAAACGACGGTACGGTTTCAAAACTGAATGTTGAAGTTGGCGAACGCGTTACAGGAGCCTCACAGTTTTCGGCAGGTACGGAGATCATGCGGATTGCCAACCTTGACCAGATGGAAGTTAAAGTGGAAGTGAGTGAGAATGATATTCCCCGTGTAAAACTTAATGACAGCTGCCTGATCGAGGTGGATGCTTACCTGAACAGAAAATTCAGGGGTTTAGTAACAGAAATAGCTACATCGGCCAACACCCTGGGTGTGAGTGCTGATCAGGTAACAAATTTCGATGTCCGCATCATGATGGACAAGGAATCGTATCGCGATCTGGTAAACACTACAGGCACAATCAGTTCGCCTTTCCGGCCCGGCATGTCAGCTACGGTTGAAATTCAGAC